>ERZ856578.1837-NODE-1837-length-37580-cov-9.694744_pt1 | contig 37580 bp, 29 predicted proteins | sample MGYA00514384_ERZ856578 | MGnify/ENA primary metagenome ERZ856578 (study PRJEB29103, sample SAMN06111958) | human gut metagenome | biome: human gut; feature: ankylosing spondylitis patient; material: healthy_person | host: Homo sapiens | place: China:Hangzhou...
TTGCCGCCGCCCAGCGTGCCGATGCTTTTTTTCGCCCGCTCCAGATTGACGTAAGGCGCGCAGCGAAGCGCGCTCAAGTCGATGGACGAGCAGTATTCGTGGGAGGCCATGCGCACTTCCCGTCCGCAGGGGATCGCGCTGCGGATCAGCGCATCCAGCTTTTCAGAATCGATCTCCCGTTGTGCGATCCTGACGGTTTCCATGCCGCAGCCGATATCCACACCCACCATACCGGGAACCACCTTATCCGTAATGGTCATGGTCGTCCCGATGGTACAGCCTTTTCCCGCGTGAACGTCCGGCATGATGCGGATTTTGCTGTCCCGAAACGCTTCTTCGTCGCAGACCAGGCGGATCTGCTCCTCTGCTTTTCCGTCCAGCGCCGGCGTATAGCACAGCGCGGTATTGAATTTTCCCTTTACTTCGATCACAATGGTGATCCCCTTTCCGACGGGGCCGGAACATGCGGCTTTCACCGCTCCGGCTCCGGATATCAGGAGGCTGTTCCCGGATGCATCAGGCCCATAAGCTGAGAGAGAACGTCTCCGTTTCCGTTTAAGTTGATATTGCCCACATTCTCGCAGATGCGCTCAATATGCTCCAGCTCCTTGAGCCTGTAGAGCGTCGGGTTTTCCTCCATCAGCTTTGCGGTGTTGAGCAGCGAGCGGGTGGAGGCGACCTCTTCCCGACGGGTGATGACGTTGGCCTGCGCCCGCTTTTCCGCGATCAGCACTGTATTCATGATGTCGCGGATCTCGCCGGGAAGAATGATATCCTTCACGCCCGCGTCGATAATTTCCACGAAGAACTCGTTCTCTTTTGCCTTAAGGCGCTCAAAGGCATACCTTGACAGCTCGTCTTTATTCGCCAGAATGTCGTCCAGCTTCTGCTTCCCTACAAAGTCCCGAAGAGCGAGCTGCGCCGCAACGTGCATTTGCCCGGCATAGTCGTCGATTTCGGTGAGTATCTTCACATAATCCGTGATGCGGTAATTGCACACAAAATTGATGCGAAGGCCGACCTTATCCTGCGTCATGATCTCCTGCCCGGTGATCTCCATCCGGGTGAGCCGCGTGTCCACAAGGTTCACGTCTACCCGGATATTGTTTTTCCAGAAGTAATAGGTGCCGGCGTCCAAAATGCGGATCAACTTCTGGTCAAAGTACAGCCGTGCTTTCTGATACTGGGCCACCTCCACTTTTGTATAAACCGTGGTGGGAAGCTTTGCGAATATGTACTGCGGCACATCCTCCGCAACCTCGGGCGTGGAGATATCCACAAGCTGGTACTCGTGACGCTCCAGCACAGACCAGAAGGCGTATTTGCCGCGGCGGAGCACTCCGTCGAATTTTCCGCTTGTGTAGTGAAGCGCCAGCTGCTGGTCCGCAACTTCGCAGACAGAGGTCAGTTTGGCGACCTCGCTGTTTGCGAGAAGGGTGTCCAGTTCGCATTTTGCAGATATGAGAGGCTCCTTCAAAGAGACGATCTCAATTTCCCGGGCGCCGAACAACGGATACTTTCCTGCGCCCAGAAGCTTTACAAACCGTCCGTTATGAAACAGGAAACCCTTCTGATTCTCATTGATAATAACCTTTTTCATATAAAAAACCTCCTCGGGTCTAAATTCGTGATTCGTCATCCATGCCTGCCCGGCGGCTGAACCCTTCAGCGCATGGCGCCAACCGGCGGAGAATTGCTTCCTGGCCGTTTGGCCCTTTGCACGGTATCCGTTTTCAGACAGGGCCCGGTAAGCATTGCCCGCAATGCTTGCTGCATCCAAAGATGCACTGCGCATTTCTGGCCGGATAACGAATCCTGTTTTCATCCGTACCCGAAGGTACGCCTGCTTGCCGCTTCCCGCGGCGACCAAACCAACTGGCATACATCCTGACGGATGTAAGGCAGGATTCGAACCTGCGATATAAAGGGGAGTTGAACCCCGCCGCTTTCGCGGCTGCCACGCGCAAGCCTGACCGGCATACGCTTTGGAACCTCCTCGCGCACCGCGGTGAAAGAACATTCAAACACCCGCAAAGGTCATCTTGCATCCATAGAATACTAAAATTTTCCTGCCTTATCACGGAAAAAAAGCTGCGAACTCAAAAGAGTCCGCAGCTTTTTTGCATTTCCAGCCGTTTTTTGATCAGTCCCACAAAGCGTTCCGGCTCAGTTACCTTAATAAACGGGCCGAAAGAAAGCACCCGAATCACCAGTTCTGTCTCGTCGTCCTGCCGGTAGTTGATCGTGACGCGGTAGTGCTTTTCGTCCAGCCGCTGCGCCTCTTTTTCAAAGTGCGCAAAGTGAAGCAACACCCGTTCCAGGGCATTGCGTCCGTCATACAGCTCGATCACAACGCGTTTGTTTGCGGCGGCACAGATGCTTTGGCGCCCGTACCGTTCTCCCCGAAAGGGCTTACAGGACAAAATCCGCCCAAGATTGATGGTTTTTCCGTACCGGCAGCCGGAGGCGACCAGGCGGAACTTGTCGTCCTTTTCGGAATACTCCAGATATTCCGGCATGACGTTCAGATGTGTGCGGGCCTCCCGGCGGTTTTTTACATCAATACTGAGCGGATACCGCTTTTTGATCGCGTCCAGTATCCGATGGAAGATTTGTATGTATACCTCATCTTCAAATGGGTCGCCGTCCGCATACCGGTCAAAAATGTAAATGTCGTCTGGCGTGAACAGCGGCGGCACATCCTCAAGGCCGGAACTGTCAAAATCAAACAGGCGGATGCGCGGGTCAAGAGAAATCGCCTTCAGCCACCGCTTTTGCAGCACCGTAAGCGGCATGGTCGGCGGATGGAGGAGGGGCGTTGTGCCGTCCGGCCGGAGCAGCTGCCATTTTTCGCTCGTGAGCGCCGGTTCGATGGATAAAACGCTCTCTGAAAACGCACAGCGCTCGATAACCGTTCGCAGCTCTTCCTTCGTGAGCGGGCGCTGAACCGCTTTGCGCAGAACGGCCGCGACTGTGTTGTAGTAAGCGCCGTAAAGCTCGCTGAAAATCATGCTTCATCGCCTCCGTTCAGCCCGTACAAGCGAGCCATCGCGTCGATGTCCCTTTTGAACTGCGCCGCCAGCTCCTGATTGGAAAAATGAATGCTGACAATGCGGCAGATAAAGGTACGGATCCACGGCACCAGCTCGCCCGCGTCATAGACGTCGGCGGAAAAGCGGCTGGTGTGAGCGTCGACACGCTCGACCTGTCCGCAGCGCTTTTCCCGTTCCAGACGGCGGTGGATATATGCTTCACCGTCATCATACCGCACGGTAAACTCCACCTGCTCCAGCCGCGCGCATCCCCCTTCGGTACTGACGCCCCAAATATGCTTCTGCATTTGGTCAAGCTTCTGCCGGTATGTATCGTAGCTTTCGCAATTTCCCGCCGTCTGGACCGACAGAATATTATCAAGCCGGATGGAGCCGATCCGTTTGTTCCGCGGAGCATAAGCCATCAGATACTGGCGGCCGTTCTGCACACTGATAAAAATGCGCAGGGGAACAACCTTCTGCGCGGCGGTGCGCTCCCTGCGCCGGTTGACGGTTTCGATTTGGACGGACTGTTTTCTGTGCATCGCCTCAAACAATCTGTACAAAATCTCACTGTCCAGCGCCCCGGTGATATAGTGATGCTTGAACACAAAGTGTTCCTCATGGGAATCGGCTTTATCCAGCAAAAAAGAACCGATTACGCCGCAGGGGGCGACCTCGGAAAAAAAGTCAAGCGCATCTGTACAGGCAGGCTGAGCCGTGGCCGCACGGCGGTACAGCAATGTTTTTGCGGACCGATCTGTACAGATAAGGCCCTGCTCGGCGTATTCCTTCAGTTTTTTGCGGACGGTGGATGCATCGAATGTTTTCGGCTCGTCAAAGCACGAAAGCCGCCGGTCGATTTCATCCATGATGCCGCTGAGCGGCAGCGCGATATCCGGACCGGATAAAACATCGAAGATCAGAAAATGAAGCGTGATATCCCCATCGGTAAAGCTTTTCGCTTTCCATGCCTTGTAGAGCGGATTGTGATGAGAAATACGGCTGTCGATGGAGAGAAAGACCTTTTTGCCGTCAGCGGTCTGCCGAAAACGCATATAATCACCCAGCCAGCTTTCAACGCGGCGGCGCTCGTCATCATAGGAGCGGGCGCTTTTCTTCGTGAACTCATCGCGGCTTTTAAAACCGTACACATAGAATTCGCGCATATAGTCCCGAATGCGTTCAAAGTTTTTGATCAGCTCGCTGTAGGCCATACGTTCGTCTCCTTTCATCGTGCTTTGGCGCGCCGCAAGTTTTTTGACCTTACCATAAAGCTTTTGCGCTTTTTTATGAAAAACACCACTAAAATCTATGATTTTAGTGGTGTTTTGGTCGGAGTGGGGAGACTCGAACTCCCGGCATCCTGCTCCCAAATGTGTGTCGGAACCTTCAGCCGACACTCTTCCGTCCTCTTTGGCCCTTTCCTCTGCTTGGGCAGTTCCTCTTTAACACTCTTTTGCCCTGCTTGTTTCAAGAAACCCTTTCGTCTTTTGGGATTTGTGTGGGATTGGATTCTGTGTATTAAAAGATGTCCCGCCCGGTTTGAGGGGGCGATGACAGGCCAATCACCTCAGAACAGAGGCGCAGAAACTGCGCCGCATAAACAAAGAATAAGGCACTCTTTACAAGTAGCATGGAAGGTTAACTCATTTTACCATGCCGCCGCACAAAAGACAACAAAGGCATACACGGGGCGATAAAGTAGTGGCTATTTCTCTCTTTCTGTGGTATTGTTCGGTTGCCAAAAGGAGGCGAAGATATGCAGGACGAAAACAATTACACGGTAGGCCGGTGGTGCGACCGCTGGTTCTGCGAGAACCAGGGCAGATGGAGCGGCAGCACCGTGGGCGGATACCGCAACCTGATCTACCACCATATCCTCCCCGAAATCGGGGACATCCAGCTGGCGGAGCTGACCGAAGGCACCGTCACCAGCTTCTATGACAGCCTGGGAAGCCAGGGACTCAGCGCCAGAAGCGTCTGGTGTGTCCATTTGCTCCTGCGGCGCTGTATGGACGAAGCGGCCCGTGACCAACGCATTCCCTACAATCCGGTACGACTTTGCCAGGAACCGCAAGTAGAAGCATATAAAACAGCCCCCTTGCGCCTGGGCCAGATCCAGCGGTATCTGAACGCGGCGGAACAACTGGGTGCACTTCCTCTCATCTACACAGGACTCTCCAGCGGCCTGCGGCAATGTGAACTCATCACTTTGTCGTGGGCCGATTTTCATATCCGCTGCCGGTACATCCTCAAGGGACAGCGCCTGCTGATCCTCAACAGCAAGGCGGAGCATCTTCTGGGACGGATACCGGAAACCAGCTGCTATGTGTTCATCAATCCCAAGACCGGAGCGCCGTATCAGCTCCACGAGTTCTACTACCTGCACAAGCGGATTCTGAAACAAGCGGGCTTGCCGTGGATGGCCTTCCGAAATCTGCAGCGCCAGTGCAGGGAGGTGGGGATATGACGCTGAGAGAGTATGTCCTCCGCTGGCAGGAGGCCTATGACAAGCCCCAGAGCCGCCCGACCACATACGCAGCTCATGGCTACATCTTTAAGAACCACATTCTCCCTGGACTTGGAGAGATCCCGCTCTCTGAATTGACGGTAGATCAGGTGGGAGATTTCCTGGAGGAGCGCAGGTGCTTCGGCGGTCACCGCCCGGAAAGTCCTGAATACCCAGGGCTGGGCGAACACACGATGCGGCACATCCATCGGCTACTCCAGCAATGCCTGGATCAAGCGATGCGGGATGGCTTAATAGCGGAAAATCCTGCCCGAGCGTTTCACTACCCAAAGCCAAAGAAGGTCAGCGCCAATGTGCTGACGCCAGCAGAAGTGGAGGACTATCTGGACGCGGCAGAGCGGTTGGGCCACCTCCCCATGTTCCTACTGGCGCTGACAGCAGGACTTCGGCAAGGCGAACTGATTGCCCTGAAGTGGAGCGACCTGGACACGAAGGAGCGGACGCTGACCATCACTGAGAAACGCTCGGTGGAACGGCGGGAGCTGGTGGAGTACAAAGGCGGCACCAGGATCGTCAGTCTGACCCCGGAAGCGGTTGAACTCCTGCACCTGGAACACGCTAAACACTCAGGAAGTCCGCTCATGTTCATGCACCCGGCCACCCAGAGGCCCTACTCACCCCAGATGGTGCGCCGGTTGCACAATGAGATCATCAAAGAGGCCGGGCTGGATCACATCCGGTTTGCGGATCTCCGGCACACCTGCGCCGTCCTATCGCTGCAAAATGGAACGGACACGAAAGAGGTTTCTCAGATGCTGGGCCACTTCAGAACCGCAATGACGCGACAGAACTACGCGCCATACCTGGCCCATACTGCCACTAAAGGCGAAAACAAGCCCAATGAGGCATCCACGGAAGATCTCAGGGAAGCAGCAAATATTCTGGATAATCTTCTGAAATTCTGATAGATATTCTGCGGAAGGTGTGGTATATGTTTGGGTCACAAGGAGATGATGAGTATGGAAAAGAAACTGCTCAAAGAGCTGTATGATTACTTTTATGTCCGCCCGGAGCTTGACGAACAGGAGAACGAAGTGGAGGAGTGCCACAAAGCATTGATCGAGGCGCTGGCAAAGCCGGAACGCGAGCTGGTGCTACGAATCATTGATGCCCAGAACTTGATCATAGAACAGACCTCCCTCGACAGTTTTACTGCCGGCTTTGAACTGGCGTGGAGGCTCTCAATAGAACTGCAAAATGAAGAAAACGAGCGCTCATTCTCCTGTCGGACCAGGAGAACGGGCGCTCATTGTGTATGGGAAGACGAAATATAAAATGAGCCTGGGCAGCCCTCGAAAAGCTGCCCAGGCATTCTGCTTGTAGGCTTGGTTCAGCGTTCCCACAGAAGGACCGCATCCACATCCCGGCTAATCTGATAGGTCGCCACCTCAAAAAGTCAGTTTTTCATTCCTATGTCTGTATTAATAAACTTCAATATAGTCATATGTGCTTAAAACACTTCTTGAGCAGATGTGATAGCTGTTGCCGTTGTCCGTCCAAGAGTGCTTTTTTTCATGTCTGGATTTGATGTTGTTATAGAGTTATAGAAAAATAATCGACTTTAAAACAAATGATTTCGAACAAAAATTAATGCGTTCGCATAATTTCCATCGCCGCACGCGGAAAAATGTGATATACTAATAAATATGACATTCAAGTTCATACAGTCAGTTTTAAGACGAGGTGCGAAAAATGGCAGTATCTTATAAAAAACTTTTTAAAATGCTTATTGACCGAGATATGAAGAAGAAGGATTTTCGCGAGTTTGTGGGTATTAGCTATTCCACCTTAAACAAACTGGAAAAAGGCGAAAACACAAATGTCGAAGTGTTAGAAAGAATTTGCCTAAAGCTCGACTGTGGGATTGATGATATTATGGAAATTCTACCTGACAGCCCTGATAATGGGACAAGTCAAGGTGTAGAGTAATATTGGGGAGGAACAATCAGCAGGATGGAAAGAAAAGAATATAGCGCGGGCGCAGTGAAGATGTCCTTCTGGTTTGTCGAATTCCGCAAGGTTGTCCAGCTTCTTCATGACGGGAAAAGCATGGATGAGATAAAAGTACTCGCACAGAGCGAAAATATCTTTGCAGCACCAACCGCGCTACGCTCCAATCAGATTTATAGTACCGTGGCCGGGAGAATAAAATCGCTGGATCAGAGTTTTATCCCGTTCTTTCTGTCCGGCGACCTTGCGACACAGAAACTCTATGCGTTGATTGCAGCAATGGCGTATGACACACTCTTCTTTGATTTTGTCTATGAGGTCATCCGGGAGAAGATGATTGTCGGCAGCAACGAGCTGACAGACAGTGATGTACGCGTCTTTTTCAAAGACAAGCAACAGCAAAACAAAAAAGTGGCCGGATGGACGGACGCAACCTTGGTTCGCTTGGGTCGTTGTTACAAAACGATGCTCTACGAAGCCGGGGTCATTGATAAATCGAAAACGGTCAGAACTATATTGAAACCAATCTTCGACCCGGAACTATCCCGTTGGTTGGAGCAAAATGACATGGCAATCTACGAGAAGGCATTGACGGGGGTGAAGTAATGGATTTAACAGCACGGCTGGACGCGATGGAGGTGGCAATTAAGAAGCCTTCCTTTCGGCAGAGCAGCGGAAAGGCTAATGAGGTTAACTACTGGATTTTTGATTATCCGCCAGAGAAGGAACTGGAAGTCCGTGAGCGGATCGAATATATGAAGAACAAAAATCTGAAAGGCAACGACGAATATCAACTGGTTGTTTTCGACCTCTATGACATTATCATTGACTTTTTGGAGCGCAAGAATTTTGTAGAGAAATGCTGTGACTTCGAGAAGAAGCGAGGCTTCGGGCGAATCGTAAAGGCAGTCAGCAACTCCATGAAGGTTAGCGAAAACGACAGCCTGATCGTCCGGTATATTCAGGAGAACACACCGGAAAACGCCATCGTCTTCCTGACAGGAGTGGGCAAAAGTTATCCTCTCCTGCGCTCCCACAATGTGCTGAATAATCTTCACCAGTCCTACCTCCGCGCTCCGGTGGTTATGTTTTTCCCCGGCACATACAACGAGCAAGAACTGATTCTCTTCAACGAGATTAAAGACGATAACTATTATAGGGCCTTCCGGCTTGTGAAGTGATGGAGGTAGTGCAATGCAGATCAAAGAAATGTTTGCCAAGAAGATCGACAGAGAGATTCAAGGCGTTATCATTGTCGGACAGGGCGAGGACTCCAATGTTTCGCAGGAGCTTGAAGAATATGTTGTGACCCGAGAACTACAAAAGCATTTTGCTGACTTCTATGCCTCCTATAAGAAGGGCATTGTGGGGACTACTCCGAAGATGGGCGTTTGGATTTCCGGTTTCTTTGGTAGCGGTAAATCTCACTTTCTGAAAATCCTCTCTTATCTTCTGGAGAACCGTCAGGTGAGCGGCAAGAAGGCACTGGACTACTTCATCGACGATAAAAAGATTATCGACCCGATGGTGCTGGCAGATATGAAGCTGGCCGCCGAGACCCCTACCGATGTCATTCTGTTCAACATTGATTCCAAGAGCGAGTCAACGGGGAAGCAGAATAAGGATGCCATCGTCAATGTATTCCTCAAGGTCTTCAACCAGATGCAGGGCTTCTGCGGCTCCATCCCTCATGTTGCGGATCTGGAGCGCCGTCTTTCTGAGGAAGGCCGCTACGATGAGTTCAAAGCCTCTTTTGAGGAAGAATACGGCGAGCCGTGGGAAACATCACGGCAGGACTTCGACTTCATTCAGGACAGCGTTGTAGACACACTGGTTTCGATGGATTTCATGAGCGAGGCTGCTGCGCGGAACTGGTGCGAAAAGGCCGTGGAGCCGTATACTATCAGCATTGAAGACTTCGCAAGGCGCGTCAAATCCTACATTGACCGAAAGGGAAACAACCATCATGTTGTCTTCCTCGTTGATGAGATTGGCCAGTATATCGGAGAGGATTCCAAGCTCATGCTCAACCTCCAGACCGTGACCGAAGAACTGGGCAAGGAATGTATGGGCAAGGCATGGGTCATCGTGACCAGCCAGCAGGACATTGACTCTATCACCAAGGTTAAGGGCAACGACTTCTCCAAAATTCAGGGGCGCTTTGACACCCGTCTTTCCCTCTCTTCTGCCAATGTGGATGCGGTTATCAAGAAGAGAATCCTCGAAAAGACGGATGCGGCAGCGCAGTCCCTCCGGCTGCTCTATGAGCAAAAAGCAACCATCATCAAAAACCTCATTGTCTTCAACGACACGGCTGAGAAAAAGCTGTATGCCAATGAAACCGACTTTGCAGAGGTCTATCCCTTTGTTCCGTATCAGTTTAACTTGCTTTCCAGCGTATTAACCTCCATCCGTACCCACGGCGCGTCTGGCAAGCATCTGTCCGGCGGTGAGCGCTCCATGCTGGCGCTCTTCAAGGAGTCCGCCGTCAACATCATGAACGAAGAGATGGGCGTGATCGTACCTTTCCACCGCTTCTATGATGCGCTGGAAAATTTCTTGGATCACAGTCATAGCGGTGTGATCATCCGCGCCTATGACAACAGCTACATCAACCCGGAAAAGAAGGATAAGGATGTCTTTGCCATCAATGTCCTGAAAACCCTCTTCATGATCAAGTATGTGCTGGAGATTGAAGCAAACATCGATAACATCACCAGCCTGATGATTGAGAACATTGACGATGACCGCATAGAGCTGAAAGGCCGCGTGGAGGATGCGCTGAAGGTCCTAATGCGGCAAATGCTCGTACAGAAAAACGGCAGCATCTATGTCTTCCTGACCGATGAGGAACAGGAAGTCAACAACGAAATTGAAAAGGAGAATGTGGAGACCCCTGAGATCATCACCAAGGTTTCGGAGATGATTTTTGAGGACATTTTCCCTGGCAAAAAATACATATACCCTGCATTCAATGGCCGCTATGCATTCTTCTTCAATCAGGCCGTGGATGACCGCCCTTATAAGGCAAACCAGAGCTACGATGTGGGAGTTCGCATTCTGACTCCTTGGTATGATGGCAGCACTGATGATGCCACCCTTCGTATGATGTCCGGTCAAGGCAAGGAAGTTCTGGTTGTGCTTCCCGGCGATGCAGAGTTCCTAAAAGAAATTCAGTCCTACTTGAAAATTGAAGGCTTTCTGCGCAAGAACACCTCTACCCAGCTGGCAAAGTATGAGGCCATCAAGGAAGCAAAGCGCGTGGAGATGCGAGAGCGCAACGCTAATGCAAAGCTCTATCTGACTGAGGCATTGAAAGAGGCTACCATCTATGTGAACGGCGATGTTGCCCGTGTGAGCGGCAAGGAAGTCGGCACTCGTATCAATGAGGCCATTGGCCGTCTGGTACAAACGGTCTACCACAAGCTGTCGTACATCGACACCCCGATGGGAGAGGCGGAGATCCGCAAGCTGCTCCACACCAGCAATCAGCTGTCCCTCGGACTGGAGGGCGGCACCGAGAGCAATGCTCACGCGCTGGACGATGTTCAAGGCTTTATTTCTCTCAATACCCGCAACCACATGAAGACCTCCATGAAGAGCGTGAAGGATCGCTTCATGAAAGCTCCCTATGGATTTGTGGAGGATGATGTGTTTTGGCTGGTTGCCCGTCTGTTTAAGCGCGGAGACCTGACCTTCACCGTCAATGGAGCATCTGTAAGTCTGAACAACAAGACCGAGGAAGAGATCATCGGCTTCATCACCAAAAAGGCGTTTGTGGAGAAGCTGCTGATGGAAGAGCGTACCCGCGTCCCGGATAAGGATAAAAAGGCTGTCCGGGATGTGATGAAGGAGGTATTCCAGACCACCACTTCGGCGGAGGATGAGGACACCATCATGAAGAACTTCCAGCGGTATGCGCAGAATACCATCTACGAGATAGAGCGGCTGGAGGTTTACTACAAGGAACACCGCTATCTCGGCAAGAAGGTGCTGGAAACCGGCAAGAACCTGATGCTGGCTGTTGTGCAGATTCAGTCTGCTATGGACTTCTTTACGACAGTTTCTAAGAAGCGGGATGACTTCTGCGACTTTGCCGAGGACTATGAACCCATCAAGGCATTCTTCGCAGGAGAGCAGCTGACCATCTTCACCCGCGCTCTGGATATGCTGGCAATCTACGATGATAGCAAGACTTACATCGTGAATGCCGAGCTGGAGGACATTGTGGCGCAGATGCGCTCCATCGTCGGTCAGGAAAAGCCCTATGCCAACATTCCCAAGCTGCCGGAACTGCGGGAGAAGTTCATGTCCTGCTATGTGAAGATTTTGCAGCAGGAATCCGCCCCTGTGCTGGATTCCATCGATCAGGCAAGGTCGAGGGTGCTGGAAGTCCTATCCACCAAGGAATACAACGACCAGAAGCGGAGCACCTACTTCGCACAGTTCCAAGAGATCCGGGACGGCGCGGAACATTGCAACAATGTTTCCTCTCTCCGGAGCTATGCAGACAAAGCGGATGCTCTCAAGCTCCGGCTGCTCAATGAGATGGATGCGTTGGACAACAAGCTGGCGCAGCAGCGGGCAGCGGAAGAGGCTCGTCGCAAGGCCGAGGAAGCCAAGCAAAGCGGCACCTCCACCGATGAGGTGGAGATTGCCCCTGCTCCTGTGAAGATCCGTAAAACCAAGAATGTTTCCATCAAGATGATGACTGGGACTTCCTCTTGGCGTCTGGAGAGCAAGGCGGATATCGACAAGTACATCGCTGGACTGCGCGAGACTCTGGAGGCGCAGCTGGACGAGGATACGATTGTGAATGTTGAATTCTAAGGAGAATGCGCATGTCAATCTCTCAAATCGAAAGCAAAATCAAATCGCTTCAAGCTGAAATCGCTCGGTTGAATAAGCAGAATACTACTGAGGCTGGAAAAGAAGCAAAGGCTCGGGAAGCAATTAGGCGGACGCAGAAGTCCATCACGAAATCCACTTCCCTGTCATCTCTCAAGGCAAAGCAGCGCACGATAGCTTCTGAGACGGACAAGGCAGACAAGGCCAGAAAAAAGCAGGCTGAGATTCTTGAGAAAATCGGGAAAAAGAAAATCGAATTAGCGAAACAGCAGAGCCTTTTGCAGAAAGAACAAGATAAGGTATTCAAGTCCCTGACTGAACAACAGGATAGAATGATCGCATCACAACGGAAAATTGTTTCGGAGGCTGGTGCTACACAGATGAGCATTCAAGAAAAGGAATATGACTTCTTTATTTCCCACGCATGGGAGGACAAAGAAGCAGTTGCAAAGCCGTTGGCAGATGCAATGATTGAAAAGGGCGCGAAAGTCTGGCTCGACAAGTATCAAATGACTGTTGGAGATAGTCTGCGTCAATCTATTGATGACGGTCTGGCTCACTCCAGATACGGAATTGTCATCCTCTCTGAAACTTATTTCAAAAAGTTTTGGACGGGCAAGGAGCTGAACGGGCTTTTTGCCAAACAGGAAGATGGAAAAAAGGTCATCCTACCGGTCTGGCACAATATCTCCAAGGACAAGGTCAAAGAGTATAGCCCTATTCTGGCTGATATGCTGGCATTGAAAACTGCGGACTTCACAATAGATGAGCTTGCCGAACAGTTTGTCTCGCTCATCCGATGAAGGAGAATAAGCAATATGAATAAGACAAACATCAAAAACTTTGCAATCTGGGCGCGGAATAAGCTGATTGCCGATATTCAGTATCGTGCCGGATTGATGGGGATTACGGAGCAGGGCATCAAGAACGCCCTGCCTCAGTCCACCCCGAACATGGAGTTCTATGACATTGGAACCACCGAGCCTTACTCCATTACCGGCAATGCGATTCAGCAGCGTCAGAAGTTGGTGGAGATCATCCATCAGAAGGAAAAGAATAGCGATTATCCCACCGCCTACAAGTATATCCTGGAAGAGGTGGCTTACACATGGTTCAACCGCCTCATCGCCATCCGTTTCATGGAGGTCAACGATTATCTTCCTTCCCATATTCGCGTTCTGTCGTCTGAGACCGGTAAGCTGGAGCCCGATCTGGTCACGACCCCTTTTGATGCGGATCTGGAGTTCACCCCTGCCGAGGGAGAGACCATCCTGCAGCTGAAAAATGCGAATGCATTGGACGAGCTGTTCCGGCTGCTTTTCATCAAGCAGTGTAATGCTCTGAATGAAATTCTTCCCGCACTTTTCGAGAAGACCAACGATTATACTGAGCTGCTGCTGAACCTATCTGTGGTGGATCAGGAAGGTGTGGTCTATCATCTGACGCACGACATTTCGGAGAGCGACTTTGACATCACCCACCCGGACGAGAATGGAGAAATTCAGGGTCAGGTGGAGATTATCGGCTGGCTCTATCAGTATTACAACACTGAGCCCAAAAATGCTGCCTTTGCAAAGAATGGTAAGATTACCAAGGACGAAATTCCTGCTGTCACACAGCTTTTTACGCCTGACTGGATCGTCCGCTACATGGTGCAGAATAGCTTGGGCCGTATTTTTATCGACAAGCGCAAGAACGAGGGCGTTTTTGCTGATGGGCGTGGTCTGGATGAGATGACTTGGGACGAGGCTGCGGAAAAGCGGATTGCCGCTGAAAAGCACCTTGCCGAGCAGATGGAGTGGAAATACTATCTGCCCGAAGCTGCACAGACAAAGGAAGTACGTGATCAGCTTGACACCATCCAGCAACAAAGTGAGTACAAGGATGTGCGGGACATCAAGGTCATCGACCCCTGCATGGGCAGCGGTCATATCCTTGTCTATGCCTTCGATGTTCTGATGCAGATGTATGAAGATGCAGGGTACAGCCAGCGGGATGCGGCCAAGAGCATCTTGGAAAACAACCTCTATGGTCTCGACATTGATGACCGCGCCTATCAGCTGGCCTACTTTGCCATCATGATGAAGGCACGGCAGTACAACCGCCGCATCCTGAACGGTGAAAATACTTGTCATGTCTACGCCATTCAGGAGAGCAACAACATCAACCGCGCCCATCTGAAATACCTCGGCGCTGGAATGGATGATCTGGAGGTCAACACTGCCCGTGTGCAGCTGGAAGGGCTGCTGGATACCCTGCGGGATGCCAAAGAGTATGGATCTATCCTCAAGGTGGAGAGCTATAACTGGGAGTTGCTGCGCCGCTTTGTGTCCGCTGCAGATGCCGGAGAGCAAGTCACCATGGACAGTACCGGTTTGGAAGCGACGGTAGCGCAGCTGTTGACCCTCATTGACATTGGGGAGACACTGGAGCGGAAGTATAATGTTGTGGTGACCAATCCGCCGTATATGAGTTCTGGAAATATGGGGGCTAAATTATTATCGAAAATAAAAACAGACTATGATATGGCTAAGAACGACACTTACTCAGCGTTTATTGTTAAATGCCGTGATCTTACGAAACCAAATTGTTTTTATTCGATGATTACGATGCAAGGCTGGATGTTCACACAAAGATTTGAAGAACTCCGTTCTATGCTTTTAAATGATGTGCTGTATTCAATGCTTCATGTTGGATACAACAGTTTTCCAGAACTTAATTCTAAAATCGCCCAAGCCACATCCTTTACTATCTGTAAGTGCCACATTGATCATTACACCTCAAAATACTTTGATTTAACAAATCGTATTCCGCAAAACGCAGATAAGAAGAATGTGTTTGACCAAAAGCTCTTAGCCAATGATTATATCACTATTCAAAATGATAAATTTAGTCATTTGCCGGGCTATCAATTTGCCTATTGGATTACGCCACCTCTTTTGAACGACTTCTCAAAAGGAATAAAGCTTGGTGAAATAGCTGCGCCGAGACAAGGACTTGCAACCGGAGATAATGACACTTTTTTAAGACTCTGGTATGAAGTAGAATACAAAAAGATTGGATTCGATTATAAATCAACAGACGATTTTCATACCTCTGGGAAATTATATGCCCCATATAATAAAGGGGGCGAATACTGCAAATGGCATGGTAATCGTGATTGGATCATTAGATTTGACCATTTAAGCTACAATATCTTACAAAACCAAGGTAACCACTTACCCTCCAAACAATACTACTTTGCAGAAAGTGCTACATGGAGTGCACTCACAACAAGTGGCTTTTCTTGTAGATATTGTGAATCGGGTTTTGTTTTTGATACCAAAGGTTCATCATTGTTTTGCCATGATAGAGATGAATTGCTAACATATATGGGATTTTTGAACTGCGTAGTCGCAAATGAAATCTTCAAAATGTTATCACCAACAGTGGATTATAATGCGGGTACAGTTGCTAATGTTCCGATTTTAATTAAAAACGATGAAACAGTAGTTGCGCTTGTAAAGGATAGTATTATAATTACAAAAAATTATACGGACTCCTTTGAAACCTCTTGGGACTTCCTATATCATCCCCTCGTTCCGATACGCCTGGAACAGGAAACCTCGCAGTTCCATTCGTTCCGTATGGAGAAATTCGGTCGTATTGCGTGGTACTATGAAAAGTGGGAGCTGAAATGTGAGGATAGCTTTGCTAAACTCAAGGCTAACGAAGAAGAGCTGAACCGCATTTTCATCGACAGCTACGGTTTGCAGGACGGACTTTCCCCAGAGGTGAAAGACAAGGATGTGACCGTCGGCAAGGCGGACTTGCAGCGGGACATTAAGAGTCTTCTGTCCTATGCAGTGGGCTGTATGTTTGGTCGCTATTCGCTGGATGTGGAAGGGATGGCCTATGCCGGTGGGGACTGGGATGAGAGCAAATATAAAACCTTCCTCCCAGATGCAGACGGCGTCCTTCCCATCACGGATGAAGAGTATCTGGAGGACGATATTGTCACCCGTCTGTCTGATTGGCTGAAGGTAGTTTATGGAGAAGATACATTGGAAGGAAATTTGGACTTCATAGCCAAAGCACTTGGTGGCAGAGGAAACAGCAGCCGGGAGATTATCCGTAATTATTTCCTCAAGGATTTCTTCAAAGATCACTGTCAAACCTACTCTATAACCGGCTCTGGCAAACGGCCTATTTACTGGCTGTTCGACAGCGGAAAGCAGAACGGCTTCAAGGCGCTGATTTACCTCCACCGCCACACTCCGGATACCATCGGCAACCTCCGCGTAGACTACCTCCACAAGATGCAGCGGGTCTATGAGTCGGAGATTGGCCGTATGCAGGACATGATTGACCACAGCACCAACGTCCGTGAAGTGGCTGCTGCCACCAAAAGGAAGGAAAAGCTCCAGAAACAGCTCAAGGAGTGCCGGGAATATGACGAGATGATCGGCCACCTCGCCCTGAGCCGCATTGAGCTGGACTTGGATGATGGCGTGAAGGTCAACTACGAGAAGATCCAGACCGCCAGCGATGGAAAGAAATATCCTGTTCTGGCTAAAATTTGATAATGGAGGTGTCCTATGAGCTATCGTTGGATTCCCATAATAGCCACTCTTGCGGTTATGCTCATAGGGCATATCCTCTCAAGAGTGTCCATTTCCCGCTATAAGCGGAGGTACATTGAAACGGATCAGTACCGCGATAAATTCATTGACCTTGCGAATTATTACATGGAGCATTACCAAGTAAACTATGGAATGTATGCAGAGTGTATTCAGGACGCGAATGCCATGCAAGCGGAACTTGGTGCTGATGGAATAATCGCGGTTTTTTCTGACCCAATTAAGAAGATGCAGGGGCATGACTTCCAGTTACTTGTAAATACGCTCCCTGACATGAAACTCTTTGAAGGGATGTTGGACAGTCCGAGTGTTCGACAGAGAATGCAACAACTTTTGAGCTTGTGCGACGATGCGATGGTGAAGCATTGCGGCGAATTAAAAAGGTGCATCGAAAATGAAGAAAAATCGCTATGGAATCCCTTTTTCTGTTTTGCATCAGGAATACACTGGATTGTTGGACTTCCTGCGGATATTCTTTACTGGATGGGCATTATAAGTGAACGCAGCAACTCCGCTGTACATAATAGTGTCGTGTTTAAGGTGTTCGGGCATATTATCACAATCGTTGGCCTGATAAGTTCGATTATGGGTATTGTGCTTGGATGGAAGGAGTTTGTACAAATTATTTTGAATGTGGTGGGGAAAGCATGAGTTATTTTCCCAATTAGTATAAAGTAATCCATGATGCCTAAAATGCGACAAATGATACCAAGTGCTGGGGAACAGCTCCGCACAGATTCAGAAGGAGAAACACTGAATGGCAGAAATGAACATCAAACAAATCATAGACCGGCTCAATGCCGAGTTTACGGGAGACACCCGCAAGCTGGTCTTCTGGTACGATGACAACGGCGAGTTCGTGGAAGATATGCAGACCGTGACGCTGGACAACGCCAAGGTCTACTTCTTGCAGCCGGACAATCAGTTTGCCACCAAGCTCTTTCTGGAGCGGCAGGACACCACGACCAACTATCTTGTCTATGCCCCTTTCCCAAAGCCGGATGTGCGGGACAACCATCTGGAGGACACCATGCTGTACTCCAAGCGATTCTTTGCAGACCGCGCCTCGCTGCTTTCAGTGGACTTGGGGATCGATGAGAAGTACAAGCCCATCATCGAAAAGCACATCAAGTACTTTGCCAGCAAGGAGCGGACGCAGCGATTCTATGATCTGGAGATTGAGAACTTCAACGAGGAAAACATCATCACCGGCCTTCTGTCGGCTATTTGCCGCACCCGGACTTGCTCCTTTGAGGAAGTGATCCGGGTCATGCTGACCGACAGTACGCTGGAAGACAACAAATTCCTGATGGAGGCCGAGAAGTACGGACTTCTGGGCGACTTTTGGAAGCTATGCGAACAGCACTTTGGCTATACGGATATGAAACCCACGCTGGAAAAGCTGGTTGTGACTATGTTCGTCACATATACGGCCAAGTATGTGCCGTCCGAGCTGCCGAAGCCGTGGAAGGTGTTTTCCTCCTACAAGGCCGGGAACATCATCGCCTTCATGGACAACCTGATGAACAACATCCTGTACCGCAACCGGTACGATGAGTTGTCAGCTCATGTCGCGGCTGGACTGAATGCACAGTCGGTTTTCTCCGATTACCCGCCGGAGGATTTGGTCAACTGCGATACCTTCGCTGTCATCGACCAGATCCTCATAAAATGGCTTGTGGAGCGGCTGGTGGCTGAGGACACCGGTGCAAAGCTGGACGAGCTGACCATCCCCCAGCTCTGTGAGAAGCGAAGCAAGATGCACTTCGGAGCGAAAGCAGAAAGCCGGTATCAGATGCTCAGCAGCGCATACCAGATGATTCAGGCCGGAAATTATAACTGCCCGGACAGCTTCAAGGACATCCTGCGGCAGTATCAGGAAACAGACTCCGGGCTTGATTACGAGTACCGCCGCTTCTACTCTGCCTATGACAGGATTGAGGACACCACGGCCTTTGAGCCGCTGCGTGACCTCGTGGAGAACATCTACACCAACGAGTATCTGGAGACGCTTCTGCCCAAGTGGAACAGCGCCATACAGGAGCCGGATGCCTTCACGCAGCTGCCCTTGCAGCGGGACTTCTATGCCCGGATTGTCAAGAATGCCAAGGAGCGCACCGTGGTGATCATCTCGGATGCCATGCGCTATGAAGTGGGCAAGGAACTGTTCCACAGAATGCAGGACGATCCCAAGTGTTCGGCAAAGTTGGAGGTGCAGCTAAGTGTACTGCCCTCCTACACTCGGCTTGGTATGGCGGCATTGCTCCCGCACACCGAGCTGACCATGACTGATGACTTCAAGGTGCTGGTGGACGGTCTGCCCTGCGATAACCTCTCAGAGCGGGAAACCATCCTGCAAAAGTACAACGCAGACGCAGTTTGTGTGCAGTTTGATAGCATCAAGTCGCTGAAAGTTGCGGAGCTGCGCAGTGTCTTTACCGGTAAACAGGTGGTCTATGTCTATCACAACCAGATTGACGCACGAGGTGACAAGCCAAACACCGAGGATGAAGTCTTTGTGGCTTGCAGTGAGGCGGTCTCAGAAATTATTGACCTCATCCGGCGCATCTCAACCAGTGCCAATACATACCACTTCATCGTCACAGCGGATCATGGCTTTATCTATAAGCGGGACAAGGTGGCCGAGAGCGACAAGATCGATGGTATTAAAAATAAGACCGCCTTTGTCAATCGGCGCTTTGTGGTCGCATCGGAGCCGGTTTCCGGGGATGGTATTGCCAGCATGAGTATGGAGACAATCCTTCACAGCACGGACACCAAATGGGTGTCTTTCCCCGTCAGTGACAATGTATTCAAGGTGGCCGGTGGTGGACAGAACTATGTCCACGGCGGATCTTCCCCGCAGGAGATGTTGGTTCCGGTGCTGGACATCAAGATGGAACGTGGACATATGGATACCCGGAATGCGGGCATCGCGCTGGTGAGCATGGTGCGAAAGATTACCAACAAGATCACCATTCTGGATTTTATCCAGTCTGAACCGGTCAGCGATGTGGTGAAGCCTGCAACCTACCGGTTGTTCTTTATTTCTGAGGACAACGAGCGTATTTCTAATGAAAACAGCTACATTGCTGACAATCGAGATCAGGATGCACAGAAACGCATTTTCCGCATGAAGTTCCAGTTCAAAGATAAAAAGTACGGCAAAGACAAGCAGTATTTCTTCGTTGTGTACGATGACGCGACAGGACTTGAGGTATTCCGCCATCCTGTCATCATGGATTTGGCTTTTGCCGATGATTACGGATTTTAAGTGAGTATAGCATGACTGGAGGTGGTATAAGTGACCGACTTTGCTGAGGTCGATGATACAAGGGCTATCATCAAGTCAAAACTGCGGCAGCATTTCGATGGGAAGATTGTCCGCAAAGATTTGACAAAGAAAATAAAAGAAGGGGCGAATGTCCCCGTTTATGTCCTGGAGTTCCTTCTGGGACAGTATTGCAGCTCTGATGATCCAGAGGTCATTGAGGAAGGCGTGAACAATGTTAAGCACATCCTCGCTGACAATTTTGTACGGCCAGATGAAGCACAGAAGATACTCTCTATCCTTCGACAGAGGGGCAGCTACACAGTAATCGACAAAATCACTGTAAGCCTGAATATTAAGCGGGACTTCTATGAGGCGGAGTTTTCCAACCTCGGGTTGAAAGACATTCCTATAGATGAAGAGTATCCTGCCAAATATGACCGACTTCTCTGCGGTGGCATCTGGTGCATCATCCAACTGAATTACGAGTACATGGAAGAAGACAGGAACGGAACACCGATCAGTATTCGGAAGCTTACCCCCATCCAGATGCCCCATGTGGATATTGACGAATTGAAACAAGGTCGCAAAGCCTTTAAGCAGGAAGAGTGGATGGATGTTCTGCTGCGCTCCATCGGTATGGAACCGGATAAACTTTCCTACCGGGAGAAATGGTTGCTTATTATCCGTATGATTCCGTTGGTCGAGAACAATTTCAACCTCTGTGAGTTGGGACCGAGAAGCACGGGCAAATCCCACCTTTACAAGGAGATTTCCCCGAACAGTATTTTGGTCTCTGGTGGTCAAACGACGGTTGCCAATCTGTTTTATAATATGGGCCGCAAGACCGTAGGACTGGTGGGTCTCTGGGATTGTGTTGCCTTCGACGAGGTTGCCGGCATTAAATTTAAGGACAAAGACGGCATCCAGATTATGAAGGATTACATGGCATCCGGTTCCTTTGCCCGTGGCAAAGAAGAAAAGGCCGCAACGGCATCTATGGTATTTGTGGGCAACATCAACCAGAGCGTGGATGTATTACTCAAAACATCCAGTCTTTTTGATCCTTTTCCGCCAGAAATGGGAACAGACACGGCCTTCCTGGACCGTATCCACTGCTACCTTCCTGGATGGGAGATTCCAAAATTCCGCCCTGAACATTTCACAGATGATTATGGCTTTATTACGGATTATCTGGCTGAGTTTATCCGAGAACTGAGAAAAGAACAATACGGAGATGCCCTCGACAAGTATTTCCGCTTAGGTTCTAACCTCAACCAACGCGACACTATTGCGGTCAGAAAAATGGTGGATGGATTGGTCAAGCTGGTCTATCCAGACGGCGAGTTTACAAAGGAGCAGCTGGAAGAGATTCTGAAACTCGCGCTGGAAATGCGCCGCCGTGTCAAAGAGCAGTTGAAAAAGCTGGGCGGCATGGAGTTCTACGATGTGAACTTCTCCTATATCGACAAGGACAGTTTCGAGGAAACCTATGTATCCGTACCGGAACAAGGCGGGGGCAAGTTGATCCCGGAGGGGATATGCAATCCCGGTCAGGTCTACACTGTATCGCAAGGAAAATCTGGGATGATTGGTGTGTTCCGTCTGGAGTCACAGATGCTCCCTGGAAACGGCAAATTCGAGCGTACTGGTCTCGGTTCGGATCGTGAGGCAAAAGAAGCAACCAATACGGCCTTCAACTTTCTCAAGGCTAATGCTGGTCACATTAGTGGGACAATTAGCACAACTACAAAAGACTATATTGTCAACTATCAAGATTTGCAGGGAATCGGCATGACAAGTAGGCTTGCGCTTCCGACACTGATTGCCTTAGCCTCTATAGCATTGAATAAGCCTACGGTAAGCAGTTTAGCTGTGATGGGCGAGATCAGCATAGCTGGAACGATGATGAAGGTGGATGAACTGGCAAACGCTCTGCAAGTCTGTCTGGATAGCGGCGCAAAGAAAGTGTTGTTACCTATCACATCAGCAGCAGATCTCGGCTCTGTGCCGTCTGAGCTGATCGGTTGCTTTAATCTGATTTTTTACCAGAGTGCAGAAGATGCGGTGTTTAAGGCTTTAGGTGTTGAGTGACGATGACCTTTTCAACATGCATTTCTTTTCTACGCTACATTCAGGCTGGCCAATAGCTATACAATAGTACTGACGAACATGAAAATACGAAAGATGAGGCAGTTCCAAAGTAAACCTCGGTAGCTATCCCAAGCACAGATTTATCTTCCAAAAACTGTGAGAGTAGTTGTTACAAAAATTGGAATGACCACTCTGCAAGCAGTAACTGAAAGCGTATACAGAAATGTGAGGTGACCAGATGGCAGAAAGAAAAATCCGCGCCGGCTACTACCGGCGGTACGACGGAAAAGTGGTCTATGTAGTTTCTCTGGCCACCGACGCCGACACCAGCGAGGAAAGTGCCTTCTGGACCACCTATCCCTTCGCGGATGCCCATCAAATGAACCGTGGCAGCGTAGACCACCAGCAAAAGAAATTTTTCTCTGCTCTGGCTCGTCTACTGTAAGAACGGGACGAGGCGGAGGGGACATGCTGGCTGCGGAAACCAGCACAAAAGTAAAAATAATCCAACATCAAACGGAGCGCCTGCGACAAAGCAGACGCTCCGTTTTTCTGTCGAGTGTATGTCAATAGGATATGATTTTCCCAATATAAGTAGAGAGACAACTCGGACACCATCAAAAAATTGTGTCAAAACTGTCACATGCAAATATTCTCGGCTAAAGAAGTAAGGGTATTATTTTTCCTCCCACCATGCAGAATGCGGGACAAAGTCGGATTATATCGGTTCCGCCTGCGACACCATCCGCCTGGCTTGACGGAGTTTCCAGGCAAAACTATCCCGGCACCGATCCTGCAGGCGTTTCAGCGCCTGATCCTTGGCGTTCTCCACGCCGGACTCTTTCATCCGGTTTCGTACAGCGATCTCCCGCAGATCTGCCTTGGGAAAACCGTATACACCGAAATAGCGACCCAGGATGTCCTGCTCTTTCTTGGAAAGCTGCAAAAACTCTTCCCGCAGGCATTCCATAGCCACCATGCGGATCACCGCGTCTTCTGCAGATCCAGATAGTCGAGTTGACGCAAGCCGCTCAAAAATATCGCCGTCCCCGTCTGGGCCTTGCAAATCATAGACAGAGAAGAAATGTGTGGGGTAGGTAATCGCTCTGGCGGCAGCACGGAAAGGAATGCCAAGGGACGCACAAATCTCACTGGGTTCTTTTCCCTCCTGATAATAAAGGCGCTGTGCCTTTCGCACCAGACCCATACTGTCCCGGTCCAGCGCAAGCGTCCCCATGCTGCGTTCCAGATGCCGCCGCATAGCTCCGTCCAGAAACGGAGTGACATAAGTCGTGAACCGGCCCCTCTCAGCATCATAGTTGCCGGCCCGAACGCACTCCACCAGCGCCAGTTTTCCCACGCTCTCCAGTTCGGAGAGCGTTTCTTTTGCGTAATCGCTCAGGCCGCCGTATTTGGTTTGCCGCAGGCAGTGATACTGGCGGGCAATCAATCGGGCACGATCCTTGACCAAGCCTGTGTTTACCAGGCACAGTTTGGTCAGAGCCGCCTCTTCACCGTTGGCGATCCGTTCCAACAGTTCCTCGTTGGTCATGTGTCGTCACCGTCCTTCACTTTGCGGGGACGGCCTCGGGGATTGGCCTGACGGGCGATACCGAAAAGCGGATAGAGGCGTTCGGAGGAGATTGACTGCTTGAAGTCCTCATTGGAGATGTCGGGGCTGCTCAGTGCGTCAAACAGTTTGTCCCGTACGGCGTCCTTCAGCCGCCGCATTTCTTCCTCCGTAATGGCTCCCCGCTGATAGTCCTTCCGGATGCGGTTAAAAGCAGTGATCTTCGCCTTGATTTTCGGCACATCCCGGGCCAGTTCTTTCTGGAGCTCGTAACTGCCATACTGCCGGCAGGTGAAGCGCTCATCCAACGGGCAGCGTCCCTCACAGTAGAGGGCATGGACACCGCTGCGAACCAGAAAGTATTTCTTGCAGACAATGCAGCGGCGAATATTGTGTCCGGCGTTCAGCGCTGTCATGAAGTCGGCTTTCAGCAGCATCTGCAAACTGTCGGTTGTGTGCTCCTGCGCGATGGCGAAGGTTCCGTCGGGCAGTTCCCTGGGCAGATAACTCACCACGCAGGGATCGTACTTCTGATAGAAGGGGCGCTCCAGGCTGGTTGGGTTCACGATCAGTTTCTCTACAAGGCGCTCATCGTTATAAAACTGATACAGTGCGGCGGCGTACTCCTCCGGGGAGTTCCGTTTCAATTTGGAGAGAAGAAAGTTGATGAAGTTATGGATGGTGGGATTGAACACGATAACATCATCAATGTATCGCTGGTAGCGGGCCATCTGCAGTTTGTAATACCGCCACTTGTCCTCACGGCCGCCATCCACTATGAGGAGAAAAGGCGGCGTCCAGCCTTCCTCTTCCTTCTGTCGGTACATCTCCAACCACCGATCCTTGGAGCACTCCTGCTCGTCCATTTCCTCGTCGGCGAAAAAGGAATAACTCTCCGTGTACTGCTGGGTTTCGTTGAGAAATTGGTCATCCTCTTTCAACAGGATCTGAAACACCCGATACTGCATCAACTGACTGCGCAGTTCGATAAACTGGTTGTTCAGCTCCCACCACACGCCTCGATCCAATGTGTCCTCATACTGTTTGGCCAAGTCCTTCATGCGATCCAAAAGACGCTGGATGGGGGGATAGTCCTCGGGAGCAAAGTTCAATATGTCAGCAGTTAATTCACCGGCCGGAAAGATTTCGCCGCCGTACTCAATCGTGCTGCCGTGGGTGTAAAATACGATCTCTCCATACATACGAACTCCACCCCCCCTTAAAATTGTCCCACCTGAAAAATAAATGGTCACACCTTTTTCTCAGTCTATCAAAATCTCCGACACAATACAAGCAGAAGGACATCAGTACCGCCGCTGATGTCCTTACTTTTTTGCAAAGGAGAATCTGAAATGAAAGAATCTGTCTACAAGAACTACGACGAGGCAAGGGTTCTGGGCGTGTCGCCGTCCAGTGGGTATGAACTGATGCACGAACCGGATTTCCCGGTACTGCGTGTGGGCAGCCGCATGTTGGTGCCGAAAGAAAAGTTTATCCGGTGGGCGGAGGAGCATAAGGGAGGTGCTATATGAAGTTTCAACAGTGGCCCAAACGAGATCCCAACAAAAACTATTTTAAGGTCCCCAATGAAGTATTTCACATCGGTCTCAGTTACCCGGAGATCTCCATCTACTGCTATCTGCTGAGCATCGAGGACAGAGAAACCTACCAGTGCTACCCCAGCTACAAGACCATCGGCAAGGCGCTGGGTATGAGTGAGAATACCGTAAGCAAGTATGTGCGAAGTCTGGAGGAGAAAGGTCTCATCCGCACCGAGCCGACGATGGTGCGGAGCAAAGATGGCAGACCCCTCAACGGGAATCTGCTCTACACCATCCGTCCGATCCAGGCGGCAATCGGATTGTTCTACGAGCGGCAGTTCCAGCAGCTGGAGGAGGACACCGCCCGCCAGAGGGCGGCGGAACGCCTCGCTGAATTGGCCCGCGAAAGCCCCCAGAACGCCCTGTGTGCGCCTTTCGGAGAGGAAGGGAGTCCCAGTACCAATCCGGGGCTGGAGGCCCAAATTGGCCCGCTTTCGGAGGTGCTTCCGGGGACGAAAGAAAAAGCAGGATAAAGGCAAGGCGTCAGAATTGACGCTTTTGCCAATCACAACTGCCCGCAGTGCGGGCAGTTTCAGGAGGTTTCCGTAGGCGTTGCAAATGGGGTCAAAAGCAGAGAGAAAAGGAAATCTTGCGGTCGTTATCCCCCAACGCTTACGCCCACAGGGAAAAAATAGGGGTCAAACCCCGGAAAGGAGGCTGTTATGAGCACAAAAGAGAAATTCCCCCTCTACCTGTCGCCGGAGAAAAAGGCGGCCCTGGAACGACGATACACGGAAGACGGCAGCCGGAGTATCACCGGGTTCATCGAGAACGCCATCGACTTCTACATGGACTATCTCAGCGCCAACAACTCCGGATTGTTCCTGCCCTCCGCCGTCCAGTCCTATCTGGATGGCAGGCTGAACCAGATGGAGAACCGTATGGCGTCGCTGCTGTTCAAACAGGCGGTGGAGTTGGATATGGGACTGAGTATGCTGTTCAAGTGTGTCAACGTGAGCGAGGAAGAACTGCGCCGTCAGCGGGCGGAGAGTGTGGCAAACGTGAAAAAGACCAACGGCAAGGTGTCGCTGGTGCAGAAGCTGCGGGAGCTGGAGGATGACCCATGGCGAGACTGATCGTCAAGAGCCCGTACATCAAGTGCGGCGGCGGCCGGGGCGCGGGCGGCTATATGAAGTACATTGCCACGCGGGAGCGGGTGGAGATCATCCCGGATGACCGTCCGCCCACCCGAAAGCAGGAACAACTCATCACTAAATTGGCAAACGATTTTCCTGACACAAAAGACCTGCTGGAGTATGAGGACTACACACAGCACCCCACCAAGGCTAACGCCTCGTCTCTCATTACGCTGGCGCTGGAGGAGAACTGGTCCCAGGTTCAGCAGATGGATGGCTACATGAAATACATTGCCACCCGCCCCAGGGCGGAGCGTCTGGGTGACCACGGGCTGTTCGGTGACGAGGACGGTGTGGATCTGGACAAGGCCATGGGAGAACTGGAGCGCTACACCGGAAATGTGTGGACGCACATCATCTCCCTCCACCGGGAGGACGCCGCACGGTTGGGTTATGACAACGCCCAGGCGTGGCGTGCGCTCCTGCGGACACACCGAAACGACATTGCCGCAGCCATGAACATCCCGCCCCAGGACTTCCGGTGGTACGCCGCCTTCCACGATGAAGGGGAGCACCCCCACGTGCACATGATAGCGTGGTCGGTGAAACCTGGACAGGCCTACCTGTCCAGGGATGGCATCCGGCAGATCAAGTCCACGCTGACCAATCAGATCTTCAAACAGGAGATGCTCCACCTCTATGAGCAGAAGTCTGAAAGCCGGGACGAACTGGTGCGGGAGACCCGGAAGGTCATGCTGGACTTGTCCCGACAGATGAGCGAGACGGTCTGCGGAGATTCTGAGACGGAGCGGATGATGCAAAATCTTTCCCAGCGGCTTGGCGAAGTGAAGGGCAAGAAATCCTACGGCTATCTCCCGAAACCCTTGAAGCGGCAGGTGGACGAGATCGTAAACCGGATGGAGCGTCTGCCTGTTGTGGACAGGTGCTATCAGAAGTGGTGGGAGCTGCAGTGCAAAGTGAATGACTACTACTCTGAAAGAGATCGGCAGCGCCCGCCGCTCTCTGAACAGAAAGAGTTCCGGGCCATCAAGAATGCGGTGATTCAGGAGGCTGAGCACATCAGGCAAAACCAAATCACCTATGAGGATAAACAGATGGAGGACAGGGGCGGATGGCTGAGCCGGGCGGGGATCTCCCTGACCTGCCTGGAGCTGTGGGAGACGGCAAACAGCAAGGAATTCCCTCTTGCGGAGAGAGACGGAGCAGCTGCGGAACTGGAGGAGCTGGCAGAGCTGGGGGATGTCCATGCCCAGTTTCTCACCGGCGTACTCTATCGGGACGGCGGGCTGCTGATCCCGGATGCAGAGAAGGCCAGGCACTGGCTGGAGCAGGCGGCGGAGCGTGAACTGCCTCAGGCTCAGTACGCGCTCGGAAAGCTGCTTCTCTCTGACGACCCCGACGTACACGATCCCAGCGAGGGCATCCGATGGCTGAACGCGGCCGCGCAAAACGGCAACGACTACGCCGCCTACGCCCTGGGCAAGGAGTATCTGAAGGGTGAGCACGTACTTAAAAATGCGGATAGGGCAGCGGAGTATTTCCGGCAAGCGGCAGAGGCGCAGAACCCCTGGGCGCAGTACCTGCTGGGCAAGCTGTACCTGATGGGAGAGGGTGTGGGGCAGGACCAGAACATTGCCTATGGCTGGTTCCGGGCTGCGGCAGAACAGGGCCACCCCTACGCGCAGTTCGTTTTGGACCAGATGGAGCAGCAGGAGCGGCAGGAGCAGCACCCATCGCTCAGCGTACTGCTCTCCGTCACACAGCTCCTCCACCACATGGGCAACATCTTCCGGGACAACGTCCCGGAGGATTCTACGAGCACCGGGCTGCACATTGACCATAAGCGGCTACAGGCACTCCAGGAAAAGCGGATTGCCCTGGGCCACAGGCCGGATGACCATGTGGAGCAAACCATGGGCGGCATGACCATGTAAGCGGCGCAGAAAATGAGGCGCAAAACAAAGAATAAAATCCCTTCTGCGAGAAGGGTAGAAAGGAATCTGATGAAACGATCCAAGTACAGCTCGTTCAACGAACTGCCCCTGATGCTTACCGTCCAGGATGTGGCCGATGTGCTGGGCATCGGGCTGGCCCATGCCTACGAGGTGGCCCACCGGCAGGATTTCCCCACCATAACTTTGGGCAGCCGGATCATCGTCCCCCGTGATAAGTTCATGGCGTGGATCGATGAGCAGTCGGCCAAAAAAACGGAAATATTTTAGTGGCTATTTCAAAGATTCTGTGGTATTTGTTTGTGTTGCCGAAGGAGGGATAATCAATGGCAAAGAAACGAGCAAACGGCGAGGGCAGCATCCGCAGAAAGCCCAACGGCCGCTGGGAGGGGCGATATACCCAGGGCATCGACCCCAGCACCGGCCGGGCCATTCAGAAAAGCGTATCCGCCAAGACACGGGCCGAGTGCAAGGAGAAGCTGGACCGGGCCATCCGGGACAACCGGGGCATCCCGGTGAACCACAACGAGGACTACACCGTGGCGGGGTGGTGCCGGCTGTGGTTTGAAACCTACAGCAAGCCGGTGATCCGGCCCAACACCGCCAAGACCTATGAGAACATGATCGAAAACCACATCGTACCGGCTATCGGAGGAGTCAAACTCAAACGGCTCACCGCCATCCAGATCCAGAAGATGTACAACGATTCCAAGACCAGCGGGCGGGTGCAGCGGTTCGAGAAAACGAACGACACGACCCTGTCTGGAAGCACGGTGCGGCGCATCCACATGGTGCTGTCCTCAGCGTTGAAGCAGGCGGTCAAGGAGCGGATCATTCCGTACAATCCCTGTGACAACTGTCGCATCCCGCCCAAAGAGAAAAAGGAGATGGCCATCATCCAGCCGGAGAAGTTGGGGGTTTATCTCAGTGAGGCGGAGAAGTACGGCGTCCTGCCCATGTTCTTCCTGGAGCTGTCCAGCGGCCTGCGGCGTGGGGAACTGCTGGCCCTCCGGTGGGATGACCTGAATGTAAAGGACCGCATTCTCTCGGTGAGCAAGCAGGTCACCCGCATCGATGGGGAGCTGGTGGTGACGGAGCCGAAAACCAAGAACTCTGTCCGCAAGGTGGCGCTGTCCCAGCAGGCGGTAGACATGCTGGTGAAGGAGCATGAACAGCACCCGGACAACCCCATCCTGTTCCCGTCGCCCCGCACCGGCGGGTACTGGAGCCCGGACGCGGTGTCCAGGATCAACAGGAAACTGCTGGCGGAGGCGGGTATTGAGGATCGTGTTCGCTTCCATGACCTGCGCCATACTTTTGCCACGATGGCCCTCTCCAGCGGCGTGGATGTAAAGACCCTGTCCAGTATGCTGGGCCACTACAGCGCCGGATTCACCCTGGACACCTATACGCACATCACCAACGATATGCAGAGAGGGGCGGCAGAGAAGATCGGCGGCTTCATGGAGACGGCCACGGCCAAGCCGGAGCCGGAACCGCCCGACCCGCCGGAGGAGAGCCGGTGCAAGGTGATCCCGTTTGAGAGAGTGGGATAACCGGGGATCTCCATATGGAAAGTCAGAATGCATCCGCAAAGGATGCACTCACAACTTGTCGAAAAAGTCCAGCTTATGCTTGATCTCATTGAGATAAGGCACCCAAATGCAGCCGCCTCCGGCTTTCATCCCGGAGGCGGCTTTAATAAACCGATACACCATAAAAGAGGGCATAAAAAAAGCGCGTAGTTGTCCCGGATTATGCGCGGTGGAGCCAGTTCCCGCTCGCGGATGGTTGGCTTATTCATGGACTCGGTTGCTTGGATATACCGCTTCTCCTCTGTAGTAGCAATAAAGTCCACTTCCTTGTTTATCACAGGAAGTACGAAAAAGCATGCCTGTCTATATTCAACCAGCAGTTCAATGACAACTGATCGAGTTTGGAGTATGCTTGACCCATCGAATCGTTCCGCCGGGGAGTAATATGAGGAGGTATGATCCATGAATATGAAAGATACGTTTCGATTTCAGAATAAACTGAAAGCTCTGATGTGTGAGGCCACTGCCATTCTTGAGGACCGGCGCAATATCGTCAAGGTCAAGACCACACATCTTCGGAGCAAGGTCATGTCCGATACCCAGGATGCTGTAGTGGAGGAAGCTGCTCCCAGTGAGTATGCCGGCCATGCCAACGAGGTAGCCGCCTTCCTCATGTCCCTGCTGGAGGAGCGGGAGAAATTGTGCCGGGCTATCCATACTGCCAAGAACTCTTTGGATTTGGATATGGACAGCGAGGTGGGCCTGAACCGGCAGCGTCAGGACCTGGCTGAGGTATTCCGCCACATGGCCATGCTTCGTAACAGCGAAAAGACCATTGCCGGCGGAGGCTCCGGCTTCCGATTCAACGGCGAGGGAAACCAGGTCTCCTACCGGTGTGATGCCACGCAGGTCACCACCATCGACTTTGACCGGAACAAGATCCGGGGCATGGCTACGGCGCTCAGCAAGAAGGCCGACGAGATCTCCATGTCCCTGGACAAGTGTCTGGTCAACACCGAGGTATCCTATGAGCCGCCATTTGACATGAATGATAGCTTTGAGGACATCCTCAGCGACTTCATCGAAAAGAGCACGGCTGTATAAGTGCCGCCACCACACCTTCAGGTGTGGTGGGCGTGGCAGAATGGATAGGCAGTGATGATCGGTTCAGGCGCAGATGAATTATGATGCTGCGCACTCCTCGGCAAAGAATGGACTGCATCTGATGAATGCAACATGAGCTCATAACTCATTGTGAAAGGCTCGTCAGTCGCCTCCATCCTCGTCCACCGAAATACTGCCATTTCTAACACACATCCATTGTCAAAAGCAGAATTCAACCTTACGCTTCTCTGATACTTGCCATAATGGCGTGATATTCTATTTATGAAGTCGCTTGTTCACCCAAGGGCTGCGGCCGTCCAGCAGGATCGCGGCAGGCCTATGAGCACAGGCGGATAAGGATCTAAGCGGTTTTGAAATTCTGCCATGCCCACTGTATCTGAAGAAATTTCCTCATAAGAAGACCTGAGCAGCAGGCGGCTGCCTGCTGCTCCAAAGAAACGATATGAGAAGTGGAGATGATGATCTCGTTCATCGGCACCTGGAGCAAAGCGCTCAGTGCATAGAGGTTATCTACACTGGGAAGGCTCTGGCCCCGCTGCCATTTGTAGATGGCTTGCGGCTCCTCAAATCCGAAATAGTGCTGGAGATCTCGGACTGTCAGGCCGCGATCCTTCCGGAGTCGGCAGATATTCGCCCCGGTAGCCACAGGATCGATGACAGGAAACTGAATCATGGACATATGGATCGCCTCCATTCATCAGGATGTCTCCGCCTCAGCGGAGTATCTTAGCATATCTGATGTGCTCTGAAATAGCAAGCGATCTTTGCCATTTGTAATGAAATCGTTATAGAGGAGTCTACTATGGGAACATTCACGGTGCCATCAGTATATCAGCCAGCTGTTGCTGCGCTATGCCCTCTGGGGTGATCACACCAAGACAAAAAGAAGGAGATGATCAGCTGTGACGCAGTTGGTTTCATTGGACAAACGCAGTAAGAAAGCCTGGCGGGAATACCACGCGAAACAGCGTGGCTCCTGGCACGGGGTCAACCCTATCACCCGGACCGTACAGAGCAGGAAGACTTATGACAGAGCAAGAGTTAAACAAGCGGATCGCCGAGATTTTGGGATCTACTAAAAACGAGCCCGGATGTGGCCGACGTACCGGCCGCCCATATCGCCGAACCCAGTGTGTCAGGCACTCAGACCATCTTCTGTTTCTCATTCAGCACAGCAGGTATGCACCAAACATGGGGTATATCAAGGGAGACTATGAGAGATTAAGAACGTTACTTCATTCCGGGCTGCACATTCAATATATGAAGTCCAGCAATTGTCAACGGTATCTGAAGCGAAGATCCAATCGAAAGGTCCGTAAGTATTTCGACCTATCGAAGAAGGGTAACCAGTATCGCAAAGTGTTCGAATACTGGTGGACGCTCTATTGAATTTAAGATAGGTCAAAGATTGACTTATAGCAGGAGGGGTCCTGCTTTACGACCTACACAGCGTAGACATATGATCAGGAGTCGCCGACAACGGCACTGATAGAAACGGCGAAAATGCGGAAGTTTTCCTGTTAGGGATGGGTTAGGGATTTGGCGTTTTCAGGTGCAATCCTCAATCATGTGTCCGCCGCTTTTCTGCCCTTTGAACCGCCGCTGAACAGCAATCGTCCAAACTGCAAAAACAGAACAAAAAACGCAGAAAAACCGCCTAAAAAGGCGGTTTTTCTGCGAAAGGTGGTCGGAGTGCGGGGACTCGAACCCCGGGCCTCCTGCTCCCAAAGCAGGCGCGCTACCAACTGCGCAACACCCCGATATGAAAATTGTGGAACTGCCCGGGCGGTTTCTCCCAAAGCAGGCGCGCTACCAACTGCGCTACACCCCGGTATGCGGTTTTGGCACGGATGTCTGCGTGCCAGCGCGGCGGATACGGCGCTTACACGAGGAATCCAAGCTAAAATATTATATGACACAATGCGCGCGAAGTCAAGCCAAACCCTTGACGAACCGCGCCGCCTGCCGTACAATAAACCCATGTCTTATTGTTCCTATCATTTATAAGAAAAGGTGTGTCACGATGGAAAACAGCGCAAAGACCATGGACCAGATCGTCGCCCTGTGCAAAAACCGGGGCTTTGTATATCCGGGCAGCGAGATCTACGGCGGCCTGGCCAACAGCTGGGATTACGGCCCTCTTGGCGTCGAGTTTAAAAACAATGTCAAAAAGGCCTGGTGGAAGAAGTTCGTGCAGGAATCCAAATACAATGTTGGCTTGGATTCCGCCATTCTGATGAACCCGCAGACCTGGGTCACCTCCGGCCATGTGGGCGGCTTTTCCGACCCGCTGATGGACTGCCGGGACTGTCATGCCCGTCACCGCGCGGACAAGCTCATCGAGGACGCGGGCGGACACGCCGAAGGCATGAGCTTCGACGAGATGACGGCATATATTCGCGAGCATGGCATCGCCTGCCCGGAATGCGGCAGCAAAAATTTTACCGACATCCGCAAGTTCAACCTGATGTTCAAGACGTTTATGGGCGTTACCGAAGACGCCAAGAATGAGGTCTATCTGCGGCCTGAAACGGCGCAGGGCATCTTTGTCAACTACGCCAATATCCAGCGCACCACGCGCCGCAAGCTGCCGTTCGGCGTGTGCCAGATCGGCAAATCCTTCCGCAACGAGATCACGCCGGGCAACTTTATTTTCCGCATCCGGGAGTTCGAGCAGATGGAGTGCGAGTTCTTCTGCAAGCCGGACACCGATCTGGACTGGTTCTACTATTGGAAGGATTACTGCAAGAACTTCCTGCTGAGCCTGGGCATGAAAGAGGAAAACATGCGCCTGCGCGACCATGAGAAGGAGGAGCTGTCCTTCTATTCCAAGGCTACGACGGACATTGAGTATCTGTTCCCGTTTGGCTGGGGCGAGCTGTGGGGCATTGCCGACCGCACCAATTACGATCTGGGCCGTCATCAGGAGGCCAGCGGCAAGAGTCTTGAATACTTTGACCCGGAGACCAATGAACGCTATATCCCCTATGTTGTGGAGCCGTCCCTGGGCGCGGACCGTGTGGCGCTGGCGTTCCTTTGCGAGGCCTACGACGAGGAAGTGGTGGACGCCGGGAAAAACGACACCCGCGTGGTGATGCGCCTGCATCCGGCGCTGGCGCCCTTCAAAGCGTGCGTGCTTCCGCTTTCGAAAAAGCTGGCCCCCAAGGCCGAGGAAGTGCGCGCCGAGCTGGCGAAGTATTTCATGGTGGATTATGATGAGACCGGCTCCATCGGAAAGCGTTACCGCCGCCAGGATGAGATCGGCACGCCGCTGTGCATCACCATCGACTTTGAGACCGTGGGCGACGACAAGACGGCCGCCGACGGCTGTGTGACCGTGCGCGACCGCGACACCATGCAGCAGGAGCGTGTGAAGATCGAGGATCTGCGCGCTTATATCGAGAAAAAGATCGAGTTTTAAAACCACATGCAAAGCGGACGTCCCAGGGGGCGTCCGCTTCCTTTTTTTGCCTGCTTGTGGTATGATGAAAACAAGCCATATCCAACAGAACGGAGGAGTTTTTATGATCGGCTGGCTCATACTTGCGGCTGTGCTGGCGTTGTGCGCCGTGTTGTGCATCCGTGCGGCCCGGTTCAAACCGGAGGCGGGGGCTGGGGCGGCGCCCACGCCCGTCGCCGTGGACACAGAGGGGGCTGTACAGCGCCTGGCGCAGCTGGTGCGCATCCCGACGGTGTCCAATTATGATGCGGAAAAGTTTGATGAAACACAGTTTGAAGGCTTCCGTGAGAAGCTGCGGGAATTGTACCCCCGCGTACATGAGATGTGCCCGCCCGTGCGCATCGCCCATACGGGCATGCTGTTTCACTGGAAAGGAAAAAGCAGCGCCGCTCCCGTTGTCCTGATGGCGCACTATGACGTGGTGCCTGTAGACGAAGCGGGGTGGAAGCATCCGCCTTTCTGCGGCGAGGTGTTTGACGGCGAGCTGTGGGGGCGCGGTACGCTGGACACGAAAATCACGCTGCTGGGCATTCTGGAGGCGGCCGAACGGCTGATGAGCGAGGGCTTTGTGCCCCGGAACGACGTGTACTTTTCTTTCTCAGGCGACGAGGAAGTGAGCGGGCCGAGCGCACCGGCCATCGTGGAATATTTGAAGGAGCGGGGCGTCAGGCCCGCAATGGTGGTGGATGAAGGCGGCGCCGTTGTAGACGGCGTATTCCCCGGCGTCAAGCAGCCCATCGCGGTGGTGGGCATCGGAGAAAAAGGCTTTATGAATGTGGAGCTGACGGCGCGTGCCGCCGGCGGCCATGCCAGCACGCCGGCCGTGCCCTCCACGCTGGGCATGCTGTGCCGGGCCGTGGCCGATTGCGAAAAACACCAGTTCAAGGCGCATCTGACGGCGCCCGTGCGCGCGCTGTTCCAAAACGTGGGGCCGTATGCGCCTTTCGGCCTGCGGCTGGTATTTGCGAATCTGTGGCTGTTTGGGCCTCTGCTGCCGCTTCTGGCGGGCAGGCTGGGCGGCGAGCTGGGCGCGATGATGCGCACCACCATGGCGTTCACCACGGCGCAGGGGTCCAAGCAGATCAACGTGCTGCCCACAGAGGCGTCGGCGGGCGTCAACCTGCGGCTTGTCAATCTGGATACGCCGGAAAGTGCGGCGCAGCACCTGAAAGACGTCATTCGCAACGATAAGGTGGAGGTCAAGGTAACATACGCTCAGAATGCCAGCCCGTATGCCTCCGCGGAGGATGCGAACTGGGAGACGCTGGCCAAGGCAGTGGGCGACACATGGCAGGGCAGCATCGTCTCACCGTACCTGATGATGGCCTGCTCCGACAGCCGTCATTTCAGCGCCATCTGCCGGGACGTATACAAGTTCAGCGCCATGGCGCTCTCCAAGGAGCAGCGGGGGCTGATCCACAACAACGACGAGCGTATCCCGGTGCGTGAGATTGCCAAGACGGTGGAATTTTTCACCCGGCTGGAGCAAAGCATATAACGAAGCAGACCGCCGCGCGGCGCGCGGAAATCCTGATGATTTGGAGAAAATGAAAATGGATATAAATTTGGTGAAGCAGTATGCGGAATTTGCCGTAAAGATCGGCGTCAACCCCCAGCCGGGGCAGACGCTCATCATCCGTGCGCCCATCGAGGGGGCGTTTTTCGCCCGGGCCTGTGCCGAGGCGGCCTACGCTGCGGGCGCGAAGGAAGTGGTGGTGCACTATTCGGACGAAAAGCTGTCCCGCATTAAAATGGAGAATACCGCCGTGGAGGTATTGGAGGATGTGAAGCCCTGGCTCCAGCGCAGCTATCTCGATTATGTGGAGAGTGAGGGAGGCGCGTGCATGCTGTCCATTTCCGCGCGGGACCCGGAGATCTACAAGGGGCTTGATATGGAAAAGATCGACCGCGCAAACCAGGCGGCTATGAAGGCGCAGGAGGAGTGGCGCAGCTATACCATGAGCGACAAGGTGCAGTGGAGCATCGTGGCGATCCCAAGCGCCGCGTGGGCGGGAAAGGTATTTCCCGGCGCGGCGGAGGATGAGGCTCAGGAAATGCTTTGGGACGCTATCTTCGACGTGTGCCGCGTGAAAAACGGCAATGTGGTGTCCGAGTGGCAGGCGCATGTGAAAAAAATGACCGCCTGGCGCGACCGCATGAATGCGCTGGATCTGGACAGCATCCGGCTGCAGAGCGCCAACGGCACAGACCTCACCATCGGCCTTGCGGACGGGCATGTGTGGGAGGGCGCTCAAAGCCGTACGCCCGAGGGCTACACATTCATCGCAAATATCCCCACCGAGGAAGTGTTCACCGCGCCGCACCGTCTGCGCGTAAACGGCGTTGTAAAGGGCACCAAGCCCTATGTGTACAACGGCAACCTCATTGAGGGCTTTTCCGTCACCTTCAAGGACGGCGAAGTGGTGGAGCATTCGGCCCAAAGCGGCGAGGCGCTGCTGGGCCAGCTGCTGGACACCGATGAAGGCTCCCGCCGCATCGGCGAGATCGCGCTGGTGCCGGCGTCCAGCCCCATCAACCGGCGGGGCATTTTGTTCTACAATACGCTGTTCGACGAGAACGCGGCCTGCCACATCGCCTTCGGTAAGGGTTACCCCGGCACTGTAAAGGGCGGTACGGCCATGACGAAGCAGGAACTGTTGGCCCACGGTGTGAACGACAGCATCATCCACGAGGACGTGATGGTGGGCGCGCCGGATATGACCATTACGGGTACCACCAGAACGGGAGAGAACGTGAAGATCTTTGAAAACGGAGAATGGGCATTTTAATGGAAATAAATATCCCCCGGCGAAGCCGGGGGTATTTCAGATGCGGGCAAAGCCCTATGATACAGGCAGCGCCTCAAGGCGCATAACGGTCTGACACTTGCATA
>ERZ856578.1850-NODE-1850-length-37364-cov-8.472256_pt1 | contig 37364 bp, 35 predicted proteins | sample MGYA00514384_ERZ856578 | MGnify/ENA primary metagenome ERZ856578 (study PRJEB29103, sample SAMN06111958) | human gut metagenome | biome: human gut; feature: ankylosing spondylitis patient; material: healthy_person | host: Homo sapiens | place: China:Hangzhou...
CGCTTAGGAGGCGAACGCTCTATCCTGCTGAGCTACAGAGACTTATATTAAATTGAGACTGGCAACGATCACTTTTCCCCGTAAGGCAGCTGGTAGAGCACAGCCTTAGGAGGCAGTCGCTCTATCCAACTGAGCTATTGGGGCATTAACAAAAAGCAAAGGTGCGGTATCCGCTCGGGTTCATGTTTAGGCGTTCGGACGCCCTATCCTGTCGGGCCCCATACGCAAATACCGTTCTGTCCCGCCGCAGTCCGAGCAGGTTTTTATTTTAATTCATTTTCCCTCTGCTGTCAAGAATCGGCTCATCCGACCATGAGGTCGGATGGGCCGATTTCGTTCAAAGCTCAAGTATGCTTCCGGCGGACAGCCCGGAAAATCAGGCCGATGACCAGTCCCAACAGCGCGGGGCAAATCCACCCAAGGCCCAGTCCGGCAAACGGCACGTAATTCAGCACCACTGCCTGAAGTCCGTCCAAACGCAGCGCGTTCCACGCGCCCTCCGGCAGCGCAGCAAGGAAATCATACAGCGCCACAGGCAGCGTCAGCCCTATGACCCAGCGATAGACCGCCCGGTCATAGTCGAAGAACCGCCCCAGCAGCGACAGCAAAATCAACATGATGGCCAGCGGGTACAGGAACATCAGCACCGGCACAGCATAGGTGATGATGGCGGTGAGGCCCACATTGGCAAACAGGAAAGACGCGCCACAGAACAGCAGTACCCAGCCCCGGTAGGAAAGGCTCTTGGGGAACATTCCCGCAAAGGTCTCCGCGCAGCTGGTTGTCAGGCCCACCGCCGTTTTCAGGCAGGCCAGCGTCACAGTGGCCGCCAGCACCAGCAATCCGACCCGGCCCAGATAATGCTGGGCGATCTGCGCCAGCGCAGCGCCGCCGTTAGGCGCGGCCTCCAGCGCCCCCCGGCTCTGAACGCCCATGATCGTCACCAACAGGTAAATAATGCCCATGAGCACACAGCTGAACACGCCGGAGCGAACGGTGGTCATGGCAATGGCCTCCGGCTGCTCCACACCCAAATCACGGATGACCTGCACCACCACGATGCCGAAGGCAAGGCTGGCCAGCGCGTCCATGGTGTTGTAGCCCTCTAAAAAGCCGGTGAAAAACGGCTGGGCGGCGTAGGCGCCCTGCGGCTCCACAGCGGAAATAGAGGTGGTGGGGTTCAGCAGCGTCACCAGAATCAGCACCGCCAAAAAGGCCAGAAAGCCGGGGGTCAGCACCTTGCCGACATAGGTGAGGATTTTACCCGGCCGCAGAGAGAAATACAGCGTGGCCGCGAAAAACAGCGCGGAAAACAGCAGAAGGTACAGCCAGCTCCGGTCACTGTGAGGCAAAATCTGTTCCAAGCCCACAGTAAACGAGGTGGTGGCGCACCGGGGAATCGCGAAAAACGGCCCGATGGTAAGGTAAAGCGCACAGGTGAAGAAATACGCATAGGGGCGGCCTACCCTGCGGCTGAGTTCAAAGAGCCCGCTGCTGCGGCTGATGCCCAGAGCGGCTACGCCCAGCAGAGGCAGTCCCACGCCCGTTACCAGAAATCCTACAATGGCGGGCCATACGTTCCAGCCGGCTACCTGTCCCATATATACCGGGAAGATCAGATTGCCCGCGCCAAAGAACATACCGAACAGCATACTGGCTACGTATACATACTCTCGAAAACTCAGCTTGTGTTTCATAGGTAGTGTCTCTCCTTTTTCATGATTTTTTCTTCTCCTTTTTCATCTAAAATGTAAATGGCCGGCAGAGCACCGAACCATCCTGCCGCTTTTGCGGCATAGCGGTATTATATCAGCTATTGGCGTTAAAGGCAAATATAATGTTCTCATATTTTTACACTTTTCGTAAAATTGCAAACAAAATCATAAATTTATATCCATTGTTCACGGACAAATATATTTTTCAATTTGTATAGACACCCACCGCCACTTGCACTTGGGACGCGGCTGTGCTATGATTGCGGTTAGAGTTCTTGAACCTTGCTTTTTCCTGAAAGGAGACAACCATGGATACCCCCTGTCTTTCTCCCCGTCCCCAAGCGCCCCTCTGCCGCCGCCCTGCCGATCCCCATCTGCTGCGGCTGGAGGCGTCCGGCGGAGAAGCCTCTGAAACACATTACCCGGTATTTCCCGGCATGGAGCTGATCTACCGGGACATTCACGCCCACACCTGCCGTGAAAACCGGGGCGGCACCGGAGAACGCCTTGAGATTCATCACTGCCTGGAGGGCCGCATAGAGTACCGGCAGAGCGGGCGCTATTTCTATCTGGCGCCGGGAGACCTTGTGGTGGCTCGCTCCTCCTCGCTGCCGCAGGGGAGCCGTTTCCCCACCGGTCATTACCACGGCATCGCCGTGGTCATTGACCCCGCCGCCGCGCCGGAATGCCTGTCCTGCATTCTCAGCGATGTGGAGGTGCGGCCTGCCGCGCTGATGGAAAAGCTGTGTCCCGGCGGCGCCGTATTCGCCGCCCGCTCCTCCCGCCGGGTGCGCCATGTGTTCTCCGAGCTGTACGCCGTACCGGAGGACAGCCGCAAGGGCTACCTAAAGGTAAAGCTGTTAGAGCTGCTGCTGTTTCTCAGCACCCTCTCCCCCGCCGGAGCCCCGGCCCCCCACGGCTGCACCGCCGCGCAGGTCACGCTGGCCGGGCAGGTACGGACCTGCCTGCTTTCGGAGCCGGACCAGACCATGACGCTTCAGGCCCTCTCCCGGCGGTTCGGCGTTTCCGCCGCCCAGATCAAAAGCAGCTTTACCGGGGTCTACGGAATGTCCCCCGCCGCCTACGTCCGGGCGCAGCGGATGCACGGCGCGGCGGAGCTGCTGCGGCAGACGAACCGCACAGTGCTGGATATTGCGGGTCAGTTTGGGTATGACAACGCCAGCAAATTTGCCAAGGCGTTCCGGGATGTTATCGGCGTCTCTCCCCGGGAATACCGCTCCGGCGCCGAATACGATAGCTGCGCCCCCCGGCTCCACAATGCGGACGCCGGTTAAATACCCGGGATATATCCGGTTTTTTTAAATTTATTTTCCAAATTTCACGTTTTGGAGCAGTATCCGCCGTTTTGGAGCGGATAGCCCCCGGTTCCTCTGGTAAGATACGGACATAGAGAAACAGTTCCCCCTCTTGTTTCTCAAGCGGTTAGACTAATCTAACTGCAAGGCCCCTTCCCGCATGGGCGGCGCTCCTCACATCGGCGCACGCCTGTGCCCGGGACCCACGCGAAAGGAGGCAGCGCCATGTCCGAGGAAAATCTGGTGCGGCAATGTGCGCCGACGCTGGCTGGAATCAAAACCGGCACCATTTTCCCTGTCTCCTTTGAAACGAAGGCAGAGCTTACCACGGACATTCGGGACCTGAACCGAATTTTGGTTCCCAAGGGACTGCGGCTGCTGCCTCTGTGCTACCGGGAAAACCGCACGGCGTTGCTGTATCTCTACCGCCCCTCGGAGCTTCGTCAGGACCTTCGGGACCGGCTGGCCGAGGTGCTTTTGAATGAGGCAGGCTACCCCGCTCACGGCAGTGAGCAGTGTGTGGCGTACCTTGTCAGACGCTTCCGGGAAAGCGGCGAATTTCCGCATGAGGTGGGATTGTTCATCAGCTATCCGCCGCAGGATGTCCGGGGGTTCATTGAAAACCACGCCGTGAACTACAAATGCGCGGGGCTGTGGAAGGTCTACGGCGATGTGGAGCTGGCGCAAAGCCTGTTCACAAAATTCCGTAAATGCACCGATATCTACTGCGCTCTTTGGCGGGCCGGGTCCAGCATCGACCAGCTCGCTGTGGCAGTCTGATATACCAAACGCCGGGGCTTCGGCCATCGGCAACCTCTCAAGAAAGGAGAAACATAAGTATGAAGAAAACTGCAGTCATTTACTGGAGCGGTACCGGCAATACCAAGGCGATGGCCGAGGCCGTTCTGGAGGGCATGAAGGAGGCCGGCGCTGATGCCGCCCTGCTGGAGCCCGGTGATGTCAACGGTTCCACCCTCAGCGGCGTAGACGCTGTGGCCTTCGGCTGCCCCGCCATGGGTTCCGAGGTGCTGGAGGAGATGGAGTTCGAGCCGATGTTCGATAGCTGCAAGAACAGCTTGGGCGGCAAGAAGGTCGCTCTGTTCGGCTCCTACGGCTGGGGTGACGGCGAGTGGATGCGTTCTTGGGAAAAGAACTGCGACGATGCCGGTGTCAGCCTTGCCTGCGACAGCATTATTTGTCAGGAAGCTCCTGACGATGATACGCTGGCCTCTTGCCGTGCCATGGGCAAGACTCTGGCGGAATAAGCAACCCTCTCTAACCTCCTAAAGAATGTACATCTCTCATTTCCTATCTTAATCTCACTTCCTAATTTCCTATCTATCCTATTTCCTAACTATCTTTCCTATTTCCTATCTTTCCTAACTTATCTTTCCTGAATTCCCCTGCCGGAAGCCTTCGCTTCCGCCGCCTGACTACCCGGATGGGGCTGGGGGTCAGACATGAAAATGCCATGTTTTCACAAAAGGGCCCGCCGTATGGCGGGCCCTTTGCGTGTCGAAAAAGTTTTTCGACACGCTGAATAAGTTTTCAATGACGCGGGACACCCCTCTTGGGTTTCCCGCACACCCCCTTCCTTACCGCCGCAGAAATTTTATCACTTTACCGACAGTCTCAAAGGCCCCGCCGTATGGTGGGGCCTTTCTGCGTGTTTGGTCGGTCTTACGTCGAACTGTGCCGCAATGAAGGTTTTCGACCGCCAAAGCAAGGGCGCAGCCCGGTTCAATGAACCGGGCTGCGCCCTTGAAATCATCTCTGCCAGTGCCGCAGCTCCGGCACCACGGCCTCCATGTGCGCCCGCACCTGCTCCGCGGGCCAGTCTGCGCTCGCCATGTGCTCCACGCAGAAATCAATAAGCTGCTCCCTGCTGCTGTACTTGAATTCGCCATCGGCATAGCACCACTTGCAGTATTCCTCATTAAAGGAGCCATCCGGCTCCCGGCTGGTGAGAGAATCGTCCAGTGGCATTCCGCAGCATTGGCACCGGAGCTGCCGTGGCAAGCCCAGCAGCGTATTGATGGACACACCGAACAGGGCTGACAGCAGCTTCAGCGTTTCCGTGTTCGGCGTGGTCTCCCCGCTTTCCCAGCGGGACACCGCCTGTCTTGTGACAAAGACTTTCTCCGCAAGTTCAGCCTGCGACAGTCCCTTCTGCGTCCTCAAGTGATAAAGCGTCTCTTTTGCGTCCACGTATATCATCTCCTCACTCAAACCTTACCACAGACTTCCCATTCTTTGCAGGCAACTGCCGGTTGCGGCTGTTTCATGCCGCGGCGCCAGCCTTTGCGCGGCTATTCCGTTATCCATTTTCTTTGTTGTGCTGTCAATCCAGCCAAAGCACATCGCTTCTTCCACTGCATCGATGTACCAAAAGGTCTCCCTATCGTCCACAGGACATCCGCGCTTGACCACAACCCAGCATTCGCTTTCCTTATTGTAATTTTCCGATAGCCATTGCCGCAGCTCCTCCCGGTTTTGAGCCGGCAGCAGATTCTTAAAGTCCATATTTATCTTTCACACACCGTAAGTTGTCGGTGTTTTTGGCTTTGTTCTTTCGTGTCTTCCTTTGTGTCCTCCTTTAATGACCTGATTTCTTCTAAAATAAGCTCAGTACAAAAAACAATAAGACCTGAAAGAAGAATGATTCCACCGTAAATCGGATAAAAAAAGGTTTCATGGGCTCCGCCGCCAACAATACGAGACAAGAGCAGGTTCCACACACCACTGAGCGGCCCAATGACTAATGCAAATACCACAATCATTGTAATAACAGCGTTTTCATTCCCTATTACCTCCACAAATTGAGATTTTTATATGTTCTTTTTTATCCTATCACGCCTCCAAGTAAAGCGCAAGCACCCGGCCATGGCCGGGTGCTTGCGCTTATCGGGAATATCCCGCGAAATGCTGTTGTGATGCCGGAACAGACGTTTACGCCATCTCCTTGATGGCAGCCTGTGCGGCGGCGAGGCGGGCGATGGGCACCCGGAAGGGAGAGCAGGACACATAGTCCAGGCCGACCCGGTGGCAGAACTCCACAGAGGAGGGGTCGCCGCCGTGCTCGCCGCAGATACCCAGATGCAGCTCCGGGTTCACGCTGCGGCCCAGCTTGCAGGCCATATCCACCAGCTTGCCGACGCCCTTCTGGTCCAGCTTGGCGAAGGGATCGTTCTCGTAGATCTTCTTATCGTAGTAAGCGCCGAGGAACTTGCCGGCATCGTCACGACTGAAGCCGAAGGTCATCTGCGTCAGATCGTTGGTGCCGAAGGAGAAGAAGTCGGCCTCCGTGGCAATCTCATCGGCAGTCAGCGCGGCGCGGGGAATTTCGATCATGGTACCCACCAGATACTTCATGTCGGAGCCAGCGGCCTTGATCAACTCGTCCGCAGTCTTGACCACGATATCCTTAACATACTTCAGCTCCTTGACCTCGCCCACCAGCGGAATCATGATCTCAGGGACCATGGTCCACTCAGGATGACGGGCCTGCACGGCCAGCGCGGCCTTGATGATGGCCTTGGTCTGCATCACAGCGATCTCGGGATAGGTGACGTCCAAACGGCAGCCGCGGTGACCCATCATGGGGTTGAACTCATGAAGACCGGCAATGATGTTCTTAATCTCGGTCACGGTCTTACCCATATCGTGGGCCAGCTTTTCAATGTCGGCCTCCTCGGTGGGAACGAACTCGTGCAGCGGGGGATCGAGGAAGCGGATGGTGACGGGGCAGCCCTCCATGGCCTCATAGATGCCCTCAAAGTCGCTCTGCTGCATGGGCTCCAGAATGGCCAGCGCGGCCTCGCGCTGCTCCACGGTGTCGGAGCAGATCATGCGGCGGATGGCGGGAATGCGGTCCTCGTTGAAGAACATGTGCTCCGTGCGGCACAGGCCGATGCCCTGCGCGCCGAAGGTGCGGGCCTGCGCGGCGTCATGAGGCGTATCCGCGTTGGTGCGGACCTTCAGGCGGCGATACTTGTCCGCCCAGCCCATGACCCGGCCGAACTCACCGCCAATGGTGGCATCGGTGGTGGGCACAGCGCCGTCATAGATATTGCCGGTAGAACCGTCAATGCTCAGCCAGTCGCCCTCGTGGAACGTCTTGCCGGCCAAATCGAACTTTTTATTTTCCTCGTCCATCTTGATGTCGCCGCAGCCGGACACGCAGCACTTACCCATGCCGCGGGCCACAACGGCCGCATGAGAGGTCATGCCGCCGCGGACGGTCAGGATGCCCTGAGCGGCCTTCATGCCCTCGATATCCTCGGGAGAGGTCTCCAGACGGACCAGAACCACCTTCTCGCCGCGCTCGGCCCACTCCTTGGCGTCCTCAGCGGTAAAGACGATCTTGCCGCAGGCAGCGCCGGGAGAGGCAGGCAGCGCCTTGCCGATAACCGGGGTGGTCTTGAGCACCTTGGCATCAAACTGGGGGTGCAGCAGCGTGTCCAGAGAGCGGGGCTCGATCATGGCCACGGCCTTCTTCTCATCGATCATGCCCTCGTCCACAAGGTCACAGGCGATCTTCAGTGCGGCAGCGGGAGTGCGCTTGCCGTTGCGGGTCTGGAGCATATACAGCTTGCCGTGCTCCACGGTAAACTCCATATCCTGCATATCCCGGTAGTGATCCTCCAGCGTCTTGCAGACCTCCTGGAACTGCTTGAACGCCTCGGGGAACTTTTCAGCCATCTCGGCAATGGGCATGGGGGTGCGGACGCCGGCCACAACATCCTCGCCCTGGGCGTTGGTCAGGAACTCACCCATGAGTTTCTTCTCGCCGGTGGCGGGGTTACGGGTAAAGGCAACGCCGGTGCCGCAGTCATCGCCCATGTTGCCGAAGGCCATGGACTGAACGTTGACAGCGGTGCCCCAGGAATAGGGGATGTCATTATCCCGGCGGTAAACGTTGGCGCGGGGGTTATCCCAGGAGCGGAACACGGCCTTGATGGCGCCCATCAGCTGCTCCTTGGGGTCGGTGGGGAAGTCCTCGCCGATCTTGGACTTATACTCGGCCTTGAACTGACCGGCCAGCTCCTTGAGGTCCTCGGCGGTAAGCTCCACGTCCTGCGTGACGCCCTTCTTGACCTTCATCTCGTCAATGAGCTGCTCGAAGTATTTCTTGCCGACTTCCATCACAACGTCGGAGTACATCTGGATAAAGCGGCGGTAGCAGTCCCAAGCCCAGCGGGGGTTGTTGGACTTCTTGGCGATGACGTCCACCACCTCCTCGTTCAGACCGAGGTTCAGGATAGTGTCCATCATGCCAGGCATGGAGGCCCGGGCGCCGGAGCGCACGGAGACCAGCAGGGGATTTTCATGGTCGCCGAACTTCTTGCCGGTGATCTTCTCCATTTTTTCAATATATTCCATGATCTCGGCGAAAATCTCGTCATTGATCTGGCGGCCATCCTCATAATACTGGGTGCAGGCCTCGGTGGTAATGGTGAAGCCCTGAGGCACAGGCAGGCCGATGTTGGTCATCTCAGCCAGATTCGCGCCCTTGCCGCCCAGCAGCTCGCGCATATTGGCGTTGCCCTCGGTGAACAGGTAACAATACTTCTTGCTCATGGATTCTCTCCTTCGTTTTTTGCCTCGGAAGGCAGAATAAGCAAATATGAGGCCGTTGGAACAAGCCGGGACAGCGGAAATGGCGGGCCGTCGGTCTCGAATAGCCATTCCATATTATAGTGGATTATGCATAAAAAAACAATCAATATAATTGACAAGATTTATACGTTTATTTAATCGTTTTCGCTAAAGAGACAATCGTTTTCCCCGTACATATATGAAAATTACCACAAATGCCGCGCAAAATCGCCTCCGGTTTCTCATCTCTGCGGTTTGGAAAAATCGGCAAAAAAGCGAAAAAAAGCGGCGGCCCGCAGGCCGCCTCAGCATGTCGAAAAATTCTTTTCGCCCCGCTGAACAAATTTGAGAGCTCTCAAATTTACTGATTTAAATGGTGTGGGAAACCCTTCCTACCGCTTTGAGAAATTCATCCCTTTATCGGCAGCAAAAGTTTTTCAGGCTTTGTCACGGGCCGCCGCTTTCTTTTATTTTGCAAGGTCCTGACCGAGAATGTATTTCTTCAGAGGCTTATACAGCACGGCGGCCAGCACCAGCGCGATGATGGTGTTCGGCAGCATATAGGAGCCGTTATAGACGATAGAGTAGGCGGAGGGGCTGGTGAACGTCCACTTCATGAACTCCGTGGGTGCCAAAATCTTATAGATGGTCACGCCGCTGATATAGTGGACCACAAACCGAAAGAAGCAGCCCACAATCGTCCCCACGAAAATGCCCCATTTTTTGCCCTTGAACAGTCCCGCAAGGCCCAGCGGAGTAAACGCCACCAGATAATCCAGCAGCATGGACTGCCAGCCCCATGCGTAAGCGCCGTCAAAAATGAGCTGGAGCAGGCCGAAGGTAAAGCCGGCCATCAGCCCCGGCGCAAGGCCCCAACGAACGGCAAACAGCAGAATGGGGAACATGGCCGGGGTCAGGGAGCCGCCGTTGGGCAACTCCATCAGCTTGATGTAGCTGAGCACCTGTGCCAGCGCCACCATCATGGCGCCCTCGCACAGCATCCGGATTTTCAGATGAGAAGCGGAAGAATTTGCGGACATAAAAAGTCCCTCCTAAGAAAAAAGTACCGCAGGCCACTTAAACGGGCTTGCGGTACGGAAAGACAGTATATCCACTTCCTACGCCGGCATTACCCGGATCAGGTCAAGGGACAGAGGGCGGTCATAGCCCTGCATCTCAGCCGGATTTCGCATCCAGCGCCCCTGTGTTCAGTTGTCTGCGGTCAAGCTGAATTATAGCAGATAGCGGCGGTTTGTCAATAGCGGCTGTCCAAAATTGAAACCACGTCAGCCAGCGTATCGTGGTCGCAGTCCACCACCAGCGTGGCGCCGCTCTGCCGCACCGCCTCGGCGCAGTTGCCGGGGGCAAAGCCCTCCGCCGCCGCCTGGAGCATGGAGAGGTCATTGGCCTCGTCCCCAACGCAGTAGGTATGCACCATGGAAATCCCCAGCCGTGCAGCCAGACGCCGGACCATCGCACCCTTTCCGGCCCCTTTTCCGGTGACCTCCAGCAGCGTCGGATTGGAGAAGAACACCTCGTAGCGCTCGCTCCACGACTGGGCAAATATCCAGTCCCGCAGCGGCAGCAGCCGGGTGTGCTCATCCTCGAACATGAGCTTCACCAGCGGCAGCGGCACAGCCCACAGGTCATCCACCGCCTCCACACCGGCATGGGTCACGTGCTGGTGCTGCCGGGTAAATTCATTGGGCCGCACGGCATGAATCACATTGTCCAGATGATACGCCTCCGCCGCCGCGGTGGGAAAGCGGTCCAGCACCGCCTGTCCCTGTGCCCGGACCTCCTCCGGCAGCAGAATGCTATCCAAATAGGTCTCCGCTTCAAAGTCATACAGCGCCGCGCCGTTGCACACGATGGCCGGGGCGTTCATCGGCACCTTGTCCGCAAACATCCGGAACGCCGGCAGCGCCCGGCCGGTGGCCACGGCAAAGCGGCCGCCCTCCGCCATAAAATAGCGGATAGCCGTAAGGTTCCCCTGAGAGACCGGCGGAATAGGACCACCTGTGCGGCGGGGACGCTCCGTATTCAAAATCGTATTGTCAAAATCGCTGGCCAACAGCACATCGTCAAATTTCCCCATAAACTCTCCTCTCTAAAAGCAGGCGGAGCGGAATTGTTTCCGCTCCGCCTGAGATCATATCCGCAGCCTTATTCAGCGGTGGGCGTTCCCGCTCCGCCGTTTCCGCCCCGATGGCGGCGTCCGCCCCGGTGACGCCGGCGGTTCTTGCTCTCGCCGCCCTCCTGCGGGGCTCTCGGCTCGCTTACCGGCGCGGCGTTTTCCCGCGGCTGCGTCTTATTGGGACGCTCCTGCCGGGGACGCTGGGGTCTGGGGCCCCGCTCCGCGCTCTGTCCGGCAACGGACTTGGGCGGCTCCCGGCGCGTAGCTTCGCCCGCATTCGAAGCCTCGCCGCCGTTTCTGCGGCGTCCGCCCCGGTGGCGGCGGCGATTCCTGTTCTCTCCGCCCTCTGCGTCCTCCTCGCCGACAGGCCGTTCCCGTACCGGCGCGGGCCGCTCCGGGAGGGTCCTGTCTTCAAAGGCCGAGGTGAGCACCGGCACCGGCAGCTCCTCCGTCTGCTCCTCCACGTACCGGGCAGGACGCTGGGCCGGAATTTCAATTCCCTCCCGGCTGCCCTTGCCGTTGCGGAGCACGCAAAGCTCGCAGTTATGATAGCACTTCTGGGTCTCCGGCGCGCTGTCCAGACTGACCTTCACGGTCTCCCGCAGCAGGTCCACGGACTTCACGTTGCCGGGACCATCCGGTGTCTGGACAAAGGACTCCTGCTTTGGCATCCGCTTCTGGGCGTCCTCATAGGCGTTCTGCTCGTATTTCAGGCAGCACATCAGCCGCCCGCAGGTACCGGAAATTTTTGTGGGATTCAGGCTGAGGTTCTGGGTCTTGGCCATTTTGATGGACACCGGCAGGAAGCCGTTTAAAAACTGAGAGCAGCAGAAGGGCCGCCCGCAGATGCCAAGACCGCCCACCATCTTCGCCTCGTCCCGGACGCCGATCTGCCGCAGTTCAATGCGGGCCCGGAATACGCTGGCAAGATCCCGCACCAGCTCCCGGAAGTCCACCCGCCCATCGGCGGTGAAGAAGAAAATGATCTTACTTCCGTCAAAGCTGGCGGAGACGTTCACCAGCTTCATCTCCAGACCGTGAGCGGCGATCTTTTTCTCGCAGATGTCAAAGGCGTCGCTTTCCTTTTTGCGGTTATACTCCACCGTGCGGCGGTCGGCGTCCGTTGCCAGCCGCAGCACCGCGCACAAGGGCTGCACAACAGCCTCGTCCGCAATATCATGATTTCCCTGTGTGCAGGTGCCGAACTCCGGCCCCTGCGCCGTTTCCACAATGACCTGATCCCCCATTTTCACCTGCATACCCTTGGGGTCAAAGTCATAATTCTTGCAGCCGCCACGAAAGCGGACGCTGATCACTTCAGTCAAAGGAGTTCCTCCAATTCCACCGCCAGAGCCCCCAGCACATGGCTGACGCCCACATTGTAGGCACAGGCCCCCCGGTATGTTTGTAGCATTTGAATCGTATTGATGAGCTTTTGTCTGCCAAGACGCCGGCCAAGCTGGCGGCACAGCTCCGCGTCCGGTCCCTCCGGCGGCTTGCCGTAAAGCGCCAGCAGCGCGGCGGCTAAAATGTGCCGGCTCCCGTCCAGCAGCGCGGAGAGCGCGTCCCGATCCGTCCGCTTTTTCTCCAGCCGGACCATCAGCTCCGTCACGGAGCCGCGCTTACCCTCTGCCAGCAGGCGGCACAGCTCCCGCCCGCTCTCCGGCGGCGCGTCCCCGGCCTCTCCCGCCGGACGGAGCTTCAGCTCCACGCACCGGGAACGAAGCGTCTGCAAAACCACGGAGGGATTTTCCGCGCAGAACAGGAAGGCCGCATAGGGCGGCCCTTCCTCCACCAGCTTCAAAAGGACGTTCTGGTCCTGCTCCGTTAAAATCCCGCAGTCCGGGAAGATGTACACCTTCCGCGCCCCCTCGTTGGGCTGCACGTAGGCGTCCGCGCGCATCTGACGAATCGTGTCCACCGACAGGTTCTTGTGGGCCTCGTCCCGGACGGTGACAACGTCCGGGTGAATATCGGCAAAGACCTTGCGGCAGGCGGCGCAGGCGCCGCAGGGGCGGCCCCGGCCGCTCTGGCACTCCATGGCGGCGGCGGCGAACCGGGCGGCGGAGAGCCGGTCCCCGCTGCCGGAAAACAGCAGCGCGTGGGACAGTGTGCCCCGGTCCGCGGCCTCCCGTATCCGGCGGGCCGCCGGGTCATTGAACAGCTCCATCCGCGCCCTCCTTCCGGCCTTGCTGCTTTCGATGCGCCGCTTTGGCCGGAGCACCGGCAGCGGATACGCAGAAAAATACAGAATGAGTATAGCATATTTCCCTTTAAATGCAAAGAAAAGTTTTTGGAAGGTCTGCATTTCCGTTCCGATTTGCCGTCCTTTTGCGGCGGCTGCCGCCGCTGCCCTCTTTTAACGGAAAAATTTATGTATACAAATTCCGTTTTCTGTGCTATACTATAATAAATTCAGCGTTGAGGAGCGCGGCTTCTCCGCTTTTTCGGGCTTTTCCGCGAAAAAAGCCCTTTTGCCTGTATTTTTCCGCAACCGGAGGCGCTGCGGTCAAATAGATATTTGCTTCATAGGAAATGGGACAGACGTAACCGAACCTCTGCCGGCGAAACGGGGCCGTGCGGACAACGGACGTCTTTATTTTCCGTGCCCTTAAAATGGGCCATTTACCTCTGTCCCGTCTCCTGAAGCGCCTGTTCCTCTGTGCGGACACACGAGCTTTCGCACACGGGTACATATTCTGCCCCATTGGGCGTTCAAATCAAAAGGAGTTATTCTATCTATGGCAGAAAAATTGAAAATTATCCCCCTTGGCGGTCTCAACGAGATTGGAAAGAACATGACCGCCTATGAATACGGCGGCGAGATCATCGTGGTGGACTGCGGTATGGCCTTCCCCGGCGATGATATGTACGGCATCGACTGCGTGATTCCCGATGTCAGCTACCTCATCAAAAACAAATCCCGCATCCGGGGCCTGTTCATCACCCACGGCCACGAGGACCACATCGGCGCCATTCCCTATGTCCTCAAGCAGATCAATATGCCCATCTACTGCACCCGCTTCACCGCCGGCCTCATCAAGCTGAAGCTGGAGGAGCACCAGTTGGTGAAGTCCACGAAGCTCATCACCGTGGAGGCTGGCAAAAGCGTCCGGGCGGGCAAGTTCACCGTGGAATTCATCCATGTGAACCACTCCATCGCGGACTCCGTGGCCTTTGCCATCCACACGAAAATGGGCACTGTTGTCCACACCGGCGACTTCAAAATTGACTCCACCCCCATCGACGGGGAGGTCATCGACCTTGCCCGGCTGGGCGAACTGGGCAAGGAGGGCGTGCTGTGCCTGTGTGCCGACTCTACCAATGTGGAGCGTCCCGGCTTCACCCCGTCCGAAAAGGTGGTGGGCGCTACGTTCATGCGCCAGTTCCAGAATTGCGACGAGCGCATCATCGTCACCACATTTGCCTCCAATGTCCACCGGGTCCAGCAGGTGCTGGACGCCGCCGCTCAGTGCGGCCGGAAGGTGGCTGTCACCGGCCGCAGCATGGAGAACATGATGAAGGTCTCCACGGAGCTGGGCTACATGAAGGTCCCCAAGAACACGCTGGTGGACATCAACAAGCTCAAGGGCCTGCCCAAGAACAAGCAGGTCATCGTCACCACCGGCTCTCAGGGCGAGGAAATGAGCGCCCTGTACCGCATGGCGTTTTCTACCCACAAGCAGGTGGAGATCGGCCCGGGGGACAAGGTCATCCTTTCCGCCTCTGCCGTTCCTGGCAACGAGGTCACGGTAGGCCGGGTCATCAACGAGCTGTTCCGCAAGGGCGCTACGGTCATTTATGACCGGGCCGATATGCTCCATGTCTCCGGCCACGCCTGTCAGGAGGAGCTGAAGATCATCCATGCCCTGACAAAGCCCCGCTTCTTCGTCCCGCTTCACGGTGAGCAGCGGATGCTCCAGATTCACTGCCAGCTTGCTCAGCAGATGGGTATGGACCGCAACCATATCGCCATTGCCGACAACGGCAGCGTCATTGAAATCACTGGCAAGAGCATGAAGCTGGCCAACTCCGTCCCCGCCGGAGAGGTGTATGTGGACGGTTCCGGCGTGGGTGATGTAGGTGCCGTGGTCATGCGGGACCGCAAGCGTCTGGCCGAGGACGGTATGGTGGTGGTGGTGCTTCCCATTGCCACGCAGGACGGCGCGCTGCTCTCCCCGCCGGAGATCATCACCCGGGGCTTCATCTATGTCAAGGAGTCCGGCGATCTCATGAAAGAGTTGCAGAACGTGGCTATGGACGCCGCCGACAGCGTCAGCGGCCGCAAGCGCGGCCGGGACGACAGCGAGCTGCGAGGCGCGGTGAAATCCGCTGTCAGCAGCTATCTGTTCAAAAACACCAAGCGCAGCCCCATGGTCATTCCCGTTGTGACCCGGCTGTAAATACAAAAATAGAAGCCTCCGTCTGCATAGCAGACGGAGGCTTTTTTCATTTGCTTACAGGTGATGCTCCCGCAGGAGCTTTTTCGCCTGCTCCCACAGCTCATCGCTGACGGTCTGCACCACCGCCACCTTTTCCACTACCTCCGGCAGGGCGGCGGTCAGCTCCGCCTCCACAACGGTCTCGTTGGTAAGGTCCGCCGAGGGGCACCCGGCGCACTGGCCCAGCATCTTCACATACAGCGTCTTTCCCTCCAGACGGTCGATGGCAATATCGCCGCCGTGGGCCCGGAGAGCGGGTCGCACCTTCTCCTCCAGCGCCGCCTCCACGCGCTCCAGATTGCTCATATCCATTCCTCCTGTGCGTTCTTTTTGCTCAGTATACCACGCCGCACCGCCACCGTCCACGGAAAATTTTGAAAATACCTCTTGACATCCCGGCTTTAACTGTATATGCTGTATATGTACAGTACGAACGGGGGAATTCCATGGAGCTCATTATCCGCAATACCGACAGCCAGCCTATTTACGAGCAGATCGCCGCGCAGCTCAGGCGGCAGATTCTCTCCGGGGCGCTGGCGCCGGGAGAGGCGCTGCCCTCCATCCGGGGGCTGGCCAAGGACCTGAAAATATCCGTCATCACCACAAAACGGGCCTACGATGAACTGGAGGCCGCGGGCTTTATCAACACCGTGGCCGGAAAGGGCTGCTTTGTGGCGGAGCAAAATCTGGAGCTGGTACGGGCGCAGCAGCTCCAGCAGCTATCGGCCCAGCTGGCCGAGGCCGTGGAGCTGGGCCGGAGCTGCGGCATGACAGAACCGGAGCTGACCGCGCTGCTGCGCCGAAAATGGGAGGATACACCATGACAAACGCCATTGAGTTGTCGCACATTCAAAAAACCTTTCCGCAGTTTGCCCTGCGGGATGTAAGCCTCGCCGTTCCCACCGGCACCATCTGCGGCCTTGTGGGAGAAAACGGCGCGGGAAAATCCACTCTCATCCGCATTCTTATGGGCGCGCTGCGGCCGGAGAGCGGCAGGGCCACCGTCCTTGGCGCCGACACCGCCGCCCCGGACTTTCCGGCTGTCCGGGAGGACATCGGCGTGGTGCTGGATGAGGGGTGCTTTCCGGAGACCCTGACCGCGCCGCAGGTAGGGCGCATTATGGCCGCCACCTACCGCCGCTGGGAGCAGGACACCTTTGACGCCTACTGCAAGCGCTTCGGCCTGCCGGAGAAAACCGCCTTCAAGGATTACTCCCGGGGCATGAAAATGAAGCTCACCATCGCCGCGGCCCTGAGCCATCAGGCAAGGCTGCTGGTGCTGGACGAGGCCACCGCCGGGCTGGACCCCATCGTGCGGGACGAGATTCTGGATATTTTCTATGAGTTCACCCGGGATGAGACCCACTCCGTCCTCATTTCCTCCCACATTCTCAGTGACCTTGAAAAAATCTGCGATTACATTGCCTTTCTCCATGAGGGCCAGCTGCTGTTCTGCGAGGAAAAGGACGCGCTGCTGGAGACCTACGGCATTTTCAATGACACGGCGGAGCAGGCGGAGGCCCTGATGCCGGAGGCTGTTGTGGTCCGGGAGACCACGCCCTACGGCGGCGTCCGGGCGCTGGTGCGGCGGGCATTGGCTCCGGTGGGCTTCCGGCTGGAAAAGCCCACCATTGAGGACATCATCCTCTTTCTTGCGAAAGGAGAAAAGAAATGAAAGCACTTTTGCTGAAGGATTTCTATGTTCTGCGAAAGCAGGTGTGGGTCTACGCGATCATTGTTCTGGCGTGGGGCGTTGTCCCCCAGGCATGGCTGAATCTGCTGGCCGTGGTCTACGGCTCCATTATCCCCTATTCCGCCATGGCCTATGACCAGCGGAGCCGCTGGGATAAATTTACCCGAATGCTGCCCTATTCCGACCAAGCAGCCGTCATGAGCCGATACGTGCTGGGCTGGATATTCATTCTTGCCAGCGCTGCCATTGTGATGCTGAGTCAAGGCATTCTCTCCCAGCTTTCCATTCCGTTGGCCTTTTTCAGCGCACTCCCTCTCCGTATTCTTTTCGTTGCCCTGTGCATCGGGTGCCTGCTGCTGGCTCTGAATATCCCGCTGATGCTCCGCTTCGGCGCGGAAAAAGCCCGTCTGGTCTCTGCACTCACTACGTTTCTCGTCTTTGCCTCCGCAGGCGCTCTCAGCGGGCTGGCAGACGCCGAGAGCACCGCTCCCGTTATGCTGGCTTTGCCAGTGCTGGCGGTTCTTGCCATCATCGCCACCGCCGTTTCCATTCCCTTGTCCCTGAAGATTTATCGTGAGGGCTACTGAAAAAGTGCATGAACAAAACAGGAGCGCCCGTTTGCAGCGGGCGCTCCTGTTCGTTTTTTAATCTTTAGAAAAATTTTGCAGGGTTGATGCACGTTCTCGTGCAACAAACGGGGAATTTTCCGGGGAGGATAAAGCCTCGCTATTCGGACTGCCCCGCCTCATCCCCGGCGTGGCACAGCCGCCACTTCAGGCCGGAGTAGCGCTTCTGCCGCTTATCGTTGGCCGCCATGGAACGAAGCGCCGCGTCGTCCCCCACGATGACCAGCAGCTCCCGCGCCCGGGTCAAGGCGGTATACAACACCCCCCGCACCATCAGTCCCGGCGCGGCGGGCATGGCCGCCAGCACCACACAGCGGTACTCGCTGCCCTGGGCCTTATGAACGGTCTGAGCGTAGGCAAGGTCAATTTCGCTGAGCATTTCCACGCTGTAGAGGGCCTTCCGTCCGTCAAAATCCAGCGCCAGCCACTCGCCCCCGGCGTCAATGTCCGCAATGCGGCCCACGTCGCCGTTGAACAGCCCCGTGCCGACGGTACCGTCATCCTTTTCCCACATCACATCGTAGTCGTTCCGGGTCTGCATGATGCGGTCCCCCACCCGGAACACCCGCTCGCCCCACGTAAGCTCCCGTTTGCCGGGGGCCTTTGGATTCAGGGCGTCCTGCAAAAGCCGGTTCAGATTGACGGTGCCGCAAGGGCCCTTTCGGGTGGGAGTAAGCACCTGAATCTGCTCCGCCGGAATGTGCATATTATCCGGCAACCGGGTGCGGCACAGCTCCAGCACCGTAGAGACTGCCCGCTGGGCGTCCCGGCGGCAGAGGAAGAAGAAATCCCCCTGATTGCCGGAAAGCTCCGGGCTCTGGCCCAGATTGACCCGGTGGGCATTGCGGATGATGGCGGACTGCTCCGCCTGCCGAAACACCTCACGCAAAAAGACCGTTTCGATTTTTCGGCTGCGGATGAGATCGGAGAACACGTTCCCCGCGCCCACGGAGGGGAGCTGGTCGGCATCCCCCACCAGCACAAGGCGCGTGCCGGGACGCAGCGCCCGCAGCAGCGCGGAAAACAGCGCCACGTCCACCATGCTCATTTCGTCCACAATCACGGCCTCGGCCTCCAGCGGCTCCTTTTCCGTTTTCTGGAACGTCACCTGATGGGCCGTTTCGTTCCATGTGGTGCCGAGCAGACGGTGAATCGTCTGGGCCTCCATGCCCGTCAGCTCGCTCATGCGCTTGGCCGCCCGACCCGTGGGCGCCGCTAATACAATGCTCAGTCCCATTTTCTGAAACAGCGCTACAATGCCCCGCACCGTGGTGGTCTTGCCGGTGCCGGGGCCGCCGGTGAGGAGCATGACGCCGGCTTTCGCCGCCAGCGCCACCGCCTGCCGCTGCATGGGCGCATAGGTGATGCCCTGCTCCCGCTCGATTTCCGCCACCGTCCTTTCCGCGTACCGGCTCTGGTCCGCGTCCATGTCCAGCAGCGCCAGCAGCCGGGCACAGGCGGAGCTTTCCGCCTCCCACAGCCGCCGGAGATACACCGCCTGCACATTGGCGATACGCTCAATGACCACGGCGTGCTGCTCCGTTAGCGCGTCCAGCGCCGCCTCCACCTGCTCCAAGCCGCAGTCCAAAAGCTGACAGGTGGCGGAGAGCAGCTTGTCCCGTGGCAGGAACACATGGCCGTTATTTTCATTGAACGTCAGCTCAAAAGTCACGGCCGCCCGGAGCCGCTCACCGCAGTCCTCCGCAAAGCCCATGGACAGCGCCATAGTGTCCGTTACGGAAAAATCCACGCCGCACACATCGTCCGACAGCAGGTAAGGGTTCCGCCGCACCATTTCCAGCGCACCGTCCCCATACTGCTGCCGCAGCCGGATAGCCAGCACCGGCGGGAGCTGATACCGGGAGAGGAATTCCATGAGACGCCGCAGCCCCATGTGCTGACGGAACATCGCGCCGATCTCCATGGCCTTTTTCGCGGTGATGCCGCGAATCATCTGGAGCCGCTCCGGCTCCGTTTCCAGAATGTCCAGCGTATCAAGGCCGAAGCGCTCCACGATGCTCCGCGCCGTGGCAGGGCCGACGCCCTTGCAGATGCCGGAGGACAGGTACGCTAAAATTTCGTCTTCCTCCTCCGGCAGGCTTCGCTCCAACTCCTCCGCACGGAGCTGCTCCCCATGCTGGGGGTGGGTCTCCCATGTGCCGGTGACGGTCAGGTGCTCCCCCGGCGCCACGCAGGGGATGCACCCCACAACGGTGACAATCTCCCCCTCCTCGGTGAGCAGGCGAAGGACCGTATATCCATTTTCGGCGTTTTGAAAAATAACGCTATGTACCGTGCCCTCCCGGCAGATCAGTTCCTCCATGGTATGCCTCTTTCGTTCTCTCTTTTCATTCCAGCCGGATATCCGGCCCGGCGGTTACGGCGGCATTTTCCTCACGGGCCGCCAGATACTCGGCAAGGCCCCGGGCATCCTCCGTCAGCCCGCAGTCCGCGATGATAAGCCTTGCTCCCGGCAGCGTCCCCTGCACCCGGCGCAGCTCCCGGACATCGTGCTCCAAGGCTAACGCCTCACCCCGCACAGGCAGTACCAGTAAAAGCCCCGGGATCGTGGGCCGCCCTGCGTGGAGCACCGCTCCTGCCAGCAGCCACACCACCGTGGTCATCCCCACGGCGGAGAAAAAGGCGATCACGCCGTCCCGAAATACGTTCATCCCATCACCTCAGGACAGTATATGGCCAGATCTCCGCCTGTGTGATACACTCAATCTATATCGTGGAACGTATCCAGCTTCGCCGCCACAGTATCCAGCTTGATCTCCGCGACTTCCTGCCGTCCCTTCACTGTTTCCAATTCTGTTTTGACCTCTTGGAGGGTCTTGGACACCGCTTTCAGCGTTTCCTCCATTCGATCCAGCTTGTCCTTCAGACAGACGGCTCCCGCCAAAACGGCTCCCACCGCCAGCATCCCCAGCAAAAATGGTGCGACATCTCCCCCGCCGCCGCTGAACATCCCTGCCAACAGTATCGCCGGCACACAGGCAAGCAAAGCGAACCCAATCGTATATAACGCGAATTTTCCCATATCAGTCCTCCCGGGTGATCCCCAGTTCTGCCAATATAGCTTCCTCTCTTGCCCGCATCTGCTTTTTCTGCGGGCCCTCGTCCAGATGGTCATAGCCCAGCAGGTGCAGCACGGAATGCACCACCAGATACGCCAGCTCCCGGCGGTTGGAGTGGCCGTACTCCTTGGCCTGCGCCGCCACGTGCTCCATGGAGATCACCATATCCCCCAGCGGCACCAGTCCGGTGCCGGGGTCGGCATCTTCCGCTCCGGGCAGCTCGCCGGGGGTCAGCTCAAACTCCGGAAAGCTCAGCACATCCGTAGCCCGGTCCACCTCCCGCATATCGCGATTGATCTGGTGGATGGCCGCGTCATTGGTCAGCAGCACGTCCACCTCGCAGGGAAAGTCCACCCCCTCCGCCGCCAGAGCGGTGCGGATGACCTTGCGGATAAAGGCCCGCTGCCCCTCATTCACCCCCGGCACGTCGGCGGTGATGGGAATATAGTGCCGCTTTGCCATCACTTTTTCCCCTTTCCGCCGTTTTTGGCGTTTTCGTAGCTCTCATAAGCCCGGACGATGCGCTGGACCATGACATGGCGCACTACATCGGCGTTAGTCAGCTCGCAGATACCGATGCCCTCCACATTTTTCAGCACCCGCATGGCCTCCCGCAGTCCAGACGCTTTACCGTCCGGCAGGTCGATCTGGGTGACGTCACCGGTAATGACGATCTTGGAGCCGAAGCCCAGCCGGGTCAGGAACATCTTCATCTGCTCCCGGCTGGTGTTCTGGGCCTCGTCCAAAATGATGAAGCTGTCATCCAGCGTCCGGCCACGCATATAGGCAAGGGGCGCTACCTCGATATTGCCCCGCTCCAGATACTTCTGGTACGTCTCCGCCCCCAGCATATCAAAAAGAGCATCGTACAGCGGCCGGAGGTACGGGTCCACCTTGCTCTGCAAGTCGCCGGGAAGAAAGCCCAGCCGCTCGCCGGCCTCTACCGCGGGCCGGGTGAGGATGATGCGGTTCACCTGCTTTTCCCGGAACGCCTGCACCGCCGCCGCCACGGCCAAATACGTCTTGCCGGTACCGGCGGGGCCAACGCCGATGGTAACGGTGTTTTTCAGCACCGACTGGATATATTCCTTCTGGCCGATGGTCTTTGGCTTTACCGGGCGGCCCTTGGCGGAGATGCACAGCACATCCCCCGCCAGTTCGCTGATCTGTTCTTCTTTTCCGGTGCGGACCATGTCGATGATATAGCGGACGTTCTGCTCCCCCAGGGCCTCCCCCCGGGAGGACAGGGTCAGCATGGCCTGCACCGCTTTGGCGGCGTGCATTACGTCCTCGGCCTCGCCGCTGATCCGCAGCTCGCCGTCCCGGTTGGTCACCGTCACATTAAATTCCTTTTCCAGCAGGCGGATGTTCTCATCAAAGGAGCCGAAAATATTGACGGCCTGCTCCATTCGCTCAATGCTGATTCTCTGTTCCATGGACTCACTCCTATCGCTCTATCCGGGCGCTCCGCCCGGTTCTTCGGTTGTATAAATGGGAACCCGCGTCCCCAGTTCCTCCCGGCACTCCGCGCTCAGCGTCACCGTCAGGACATCGCCCCGGACGCGGGAGGATACCTGCGCGGCGGTCACGGTGCCGTAGGCGTCCACAAGGCTGTGGAGATACTGCTCCAATACGGCGCCGGTCTCCGCCTGCCGCTGTGCCGGGTCACAGGCCACGATCTCCGTTTCGTAAAAGCGGAGCGTTTCCGTTTCCAGCGTCACCGGCAGCGGGAGGCCGAACACGCACACAGGAGTTCTTACGGTCATTTTATCACATTTACCAGCGTCAATGCTACTGTTTGAAAAGAATTTTATCCGCCGGGTACCGAAAATCAATGAGCGGAGCCGCTTTTCCTCCCCCGTGTGCCGCTTGGCCGCCTCGGTCAGCGGCACGTTGACGGTCAGCGTATACCAGGTCCGGCCCTCTACCCGGCCAAGTCCGGCGGTCAGCCGTGCGCCGTAGGGGGCCGTGTCCTCTACACCAGAGATAAGAAGCTGCCCCCTTGTCACCGACATTCCCCGCAACACCGCCGCCGTGCCGCCTAACGCCTGCACCCGCAGCACCAGTCCGTCCCGCCGCGCCACAAGGTTGCACGGCTCCCGGCGGTCCAGCAGCGCCGGGGCGGGACGCCGCTCCCGCACCTCTACCTTGGCCCGACAGCCGGAAACGTTGACGTTGATCCAGCTCAGCGCCGGCAGCTCCAGCAGAACGTGGTTGCGGATGTCCTCCCCGTCCAAACTCATACCGAAGCGCCCCAGCGTCACGCCGTTATGCTCCAATGCCTGTAAAATGGCCTCCTTCGGCACGGTCTCGTTGCCGGTGATCTGAATATCCCAGATAAAAAACGAGCCGATGACCAGCGCCATACCGCACACAATGCTTCCCACCGCCAACGCCTGACGCCGCCGGAGCCGCGCCAGCGCGTAGGGTACGCCCTCCCGGCCCACCACCTCCAGCCTGCAGTCCAGCTTTTCCGCCGCCTGCCGCAAAAGGTGGAAATCCTTCCGGGAAATGCGGCAGGTGAAGGTCTCCGCATCCTCCCACGTAAGGTCCCAGAAGGCCAGATTTCGGGCGGAGCACACGTTCAGCACCCGCTCCGGGTAGGGACAGCGCACCCGCAGCCGCACCTGCCCCCGCAGGCGGTTGATAATTTCTCTCAGCATCCCGTCACCCACTCCACGCGGTCGATCAGCCCGCCGATTCGCAGTTCCTCCCCGGTCATGGCCAGCAGCGTCAGGCGCTGGCCGCTGACACGCAGCACGCCGAAGCCGGTGTTGGCGTCAATGCCGGTGTCGCTGTAGCGCAAAAGTCCGGTGTGGCCCTCCAGATACAGCTCCCGGTTCCCCACCAGCTCCAGCCGGGGCAATCCCGCCACCACATCCGCCGGCAAATCGAAAAGCTCCGCCACGCTGCCCAGCACGCCGCCCTGCTCCCGTCTTTTTTCCATGCTCTCACCTCGAAAAACTCTATGCGCCGCCGGGGCGTTCCTTGCCTGTCCCGCCGCATAAGGCCGCTGCGGGGCGCATAGTCTCCCATGGGTGATGGAGATGAAAAAGGGATACCGGGCGGATGCCTGTTTGGTGCTGTGCGGCGTACTACTCTGGTTTTTGGCGGACGCCGCCCGCCTTCGGCTGGAGGCGCTCAAGGCCCTGACCCTCTGCGCCGGGACGGTGATTCCGTCCCTGTTCCCCTTCATGACCGTCACCGCCCTGCTGGTGCGTCTGGGCTTCGGTCAATGGCTGGCGCCTCATACGGCTGGCCTGATGGCGCCGCTGTTCCGGCTGCCCGGCTGTGCCTCCTCCGCGCTGCTTCTGGGGCTGGTGGGGGGCTATCCCATCGGTGCCCGGACAGCAGCGGAGCTGTACGCCTCTGGCGCGCTGACCCGCGCCGAGGCGGAGCGGCTGCTGACGTTCTGCAACAATTCCAACCCCGTGTTTCTCATCAGTGTGCTGGGCGTGGGCGTGTTCGGCAGCGTCCGGGCGGGACTGTGGCTATGGCTCCTTCATATCGCCGCCGCGCTGCTGACGGGACTGCTGCTTCGGGGACACGGCACCGACCGCCGCAGCGTTCCGCCGGCTATTTCCTTTCAGGCCCCTTCCCTCTCCGGCGCCTTTGTGTCGGCAGTGCGGGATTCCGCCTCCGGGATGCTGTCCGTCTGCGCGTTTGTAACGCTCTTTTACGTGCTGGCCGCGCCGCTGCGGGGCCTGCCCGGACCTTGGGCGGCGCTGACCGTGGGCGTTACGGAGCTGTTCTCCCTGACGCCGCTTTTGCACTGTGACCGCATGGGCTTTGTACTGGCCGCGGGCTGCGCCGGGTGGGGCGGGCTGTCTGTTCTGTGCCAGACCGCCGCCATTTTGGATGGCACCGACCTTCCGCTGCGGCCCTGTGCACTTGGCAAGCTGATGCAGGGGTTCCTCTCCGCCGCGCTGGCGGTCCCCCTTTCCCTGTGGCTGTTTTAAGGCAACAAAAAAGCGCTGCACTAAAGCGGCGCTTCAAAACCGAATTTCATAGCAAAAGCCGCCCGAAGGGATTTCCTTCGGGCGGCTTAAGGCCGTTGATTGCTTTATCGCTGTCCCTTATCGTAGGGGATGCCCTCTGCCTTGGGAGCGCGGGAGCTCTTGGAGGTAAAGGCCAGCACAATGAGGGAGATGATATAGGGCAACATATTGTACACGGAGCTGGGAACGTTCAGCGCCTTCAGGAAGGCAAAGCCGGTATAGACATTGCCAAGCGCCCGGAAAAAGCCGAACAGCAGCGCCGCCAGCGCGATGCGCTGAGGCTTCCACTGGCCGAAGATCATCACTGCCAGAGACAGGAAACCGAAGCCCGCCACGCCATACTCAAACCGCCACTCGGACACACCGGCGGTGATGAACACGATGCCGCCGATGCCGCCGAGGAAGCCGGAGATCAGCACACCGGCCCAGCGCATTTTATACACGTTGATACCCACGCTGTCCGCCGCCTGGGGGTGCTCGCCGCAGGCCATGAGCCGCAGGCCGAAGCGGGTCTTGTACAGCAGCACGTAGGACGCCGCCAGCAGCAGGGCCGTTACCAGCATGAACCAGCTGAACTCAAAGGAGCCGAGGTTCACGGTAAACGCCTTTTTCGGTGCGGCATACTGGATGATGGAGGATACATCGTCGGGGTTGGCCGCCGTGTTGATGGCCTTGACAATGACGGTGGCCCCGGCAGTACCCAGCAGGTTCAGCGCCGTACCCACCAGCGTCTGGTCCGCCTTGAAGTTGATACAGGCCACCGCCAGCAAACAGGAATACAGCATTCCCACCGCCGCAGCCACCAGAATGACCGACAGGATAATGACAATAGCCGGTGCGTCCGATGGGAGATAGCGCATGGTCAGCGCGCCGCCCAGCGCGCCCATAATCATGATGCCTTCAAGGCCCAGATTGATGACGCCGGAGTGCTCGGCAAAGCAGCCGCCCAGCGCCACCAAAATCAGCACGGAGGCAAAAATCAGCGTATATTGCAGCAGCAGTGTCATTACTGATCGCCTCCCTTCCCGTCAGCTTCCGCAGCTTTCGCCCTTTGAATCGCCTTTTCCTCCCGTTTTGCGATGGAGGCGTTCATGGCGTACTTCATGAACAGCACAAAGCCGCAGAGATAGATGATAATAGCCGAGATCAGATCGGAGATTTGGGCGCAGTACATGGTCTTATCCACATAAGCGCCGCCGGCGGTGATATGCTGGATGAAGAAGGAGGCCAGCACCGTCCCCAGCGGATTCAGTCCGCCGAGGAAGGCGGCGGCAATGCCGTTGAAGCCCATGGCGGGCACGGAGGAGGTGGCGCACTGCCACTGCTCATAGCCCGTGAGGTACAGCAGCGCCGCGCCCATACCGGCCAGCGCGCCGGAGATCATCAGGCTGAGAATCACATTCCGCTTTTCCGCCATGCCGCAGTATTTAGCGGCGTTTTTATTAAAGCCGGTGGCCTTGAGCTCATAGCCGAACTTCGTCCGGCCCAGCACCACCCATACAAGAAGCGCCATGACCAGCGATAGAGGAAGGGCAAAGCCCACATACTGATTGTTGTCAAACAGCGCCCCAATGCCAAGAGAGGGCAGCAGCGCGGAGGGATTGGTGGTGGACAGCACCAGCGTATAGGGGCTGGTATCCTCCTTCACCGTGGTCAGCAGCATATTGGTAAGGTACAGCGTGATCCAGTTGAGCATAATGCCGGAGATAACCTCGTTGACATTGCAGTAGGACTTCAGCAGTCCGGAAATCGCGCCCAGCACCGCGCCGCCCAGCATGGCCGCTATCAGGCAGGGCAGCCAGCCCCAGCCGAGGCCCAGCGCCGCGTACAGGCTCAGCGCCGCGCCCATGCAGTATTGGCCCGCCGCGCCGATGTTGAACAGGCCCACCTTGTAGGCAAACAGGATGGACAGTGCGCACATCAGCAACGGAGCCGTTTTCACCAGTGTATTGCCGAGATACTTCAACTGGGAGGAGGGGCGGTTATACGTCAGGAAGTTTTTGATAACGGTGAGGATGGCCTCGCCCGCGCCGGCGGGATTGATAGCCAGCAGCACCACGTAGCCCAGAAACAGGCCCAGCACCACGCACACCAGCGAGGCAAGGAGCGACTGGACACCGTCATTTTTCAGCAGGTTTCGTTTCATGCCTTCACCTCATCTCTCTTGGCTCCGGCCATGTAGAGGCCCAGCTCCTCCTGCGTGGTCTTTTTCGGGTCAAGCTCGCCTACGATCTCGCCCTCGTACATCACTAAGATCCGATCCGGCACGTCCATGACCTCGTCCAGCTCCAGACTCACCAGCAGCACGGCCTTTCCGGCGTCCCGCTGGGCCACCAGCTGACGGTGGATATACTCAATAGCGCCGACGTCCAGACCGCGGGTGGGCTGCACCGCCACCAGCAGCTCCGGGTTCTTGTCGATCTCCCGGGCGATGATGGCCTTTTGCTGGTTGCCGCCGGACATACTCCGGGCAATGGTCACAGGCCCCTGACCGGAGCGGACATCATACTGCTCGATAAGCCCCTCGGCGTATTTGCGGATATTTCCCCGCCGCAGGAAGCCGGCCTTATTGGTGAACTCCGGCTCAAAGTAGCGCTGGAGCACCATATTGTTCTCCAGAGAATAATCCAGCACCAGACCGTGCTTATGCCGGTCCTCAGGGATATGGCTCATACCCAGCTTGCTGCGCTTGCGGATGGAGGCGTGGGTGATGTCCTGTCCGCAGAGGGTAATGCTGCCGCTGCTGAGGGGCTCCAGCCCCGTCAGGCCGTAGACAAACTCCGTCTGGCCGTTTCCGTCGATACCGGCAAGGCACACGATCTCGCCCCGGCGGACCTTCAGCGACACGTTTTTCACCGCGTTGTTCTTATGCAGCTTGGAGGCCATGGTCATATTCTTGACCTCCAGCACCACCTCGCCGGGCTGGACGGGCTTCTTTTCCACATGGAAGCTGACATTGCGGCCCACCATCATGGCGGAAAGCTCCTCCACCGTGGTGTCCTTCGTGTTGACGGTGCCGATGTATTTGCCCTTCCGCAGGACCGTGCAGCGGTCCGCCACCGCCATGATCTCCGCCAGCTTGTGGGAAATAAACAGGATGGACTTTCCCTCCGCCGCCAAATTCCGCATGATCTGCATCAGCTCGTCGATCTCCTGCGGTGTCAGCACAGCGGTGGGCTCATCGAAAATGAGAATCTCATTGTCCCGGTACAGCATTTTCAAAATCTCGGTGCGCTGCTGCATACCCACGGTGATGTCCTCGATCAGCGCGTCCGGGTCCACGTGCAGCCCGTACTTCTCGCTGAGGGCCAGCACCTTTTCCCGAGCCTCCTTCTTTTGCAGCAGGCCGTGCTTCGTGGGCTCCACGCCCATGATGATATTATCCAGCACCGTAAAGCACTCCACCAGCTTGAAGTGCTGGTGCACCATGCCGATGCCGAGGGCGTTGGCATCATTGGGGTCCTTGATGGAGACCTCCACACCGTCCTTTTTGATGATGCCCTCCTCGGGCTGATACAGTCCGAACAGAACGCTCATCAGCGTGGACTTTCCCGCGCCGTTCTCACCCAGCAGGGCGTGAATCTCACCTCTTTTTAATTGAAGGGTGATGTTGTCATTGGCGATGATACCCGGGAACCGTTTCGTGATATGCAGCATTTCGATGGCATAAGGAGTTTCCAAGTCAAACCGCCCTCCTTCCGTTTTGATGGCCCGCCGCGAAGTCCCTGCGGGGACGAAAACCACATGAAATCTCCGGCGATGGCCCGCAGGCCATACCAGTTCATAATCCAGTATACTATAATTTCCCGCAAAAGCAAAGGCAATTTCGGAAATGGCCGTAATTTTTCCTTTTCCGTGCGTCCCTTGCGCAAGCGCAGCGCCGTTTTGCGGGGCAAGGACGCCTCAGTCCGCCTTTTTGGCGGTCTCAATGGCCTTGACCTCCTCCAGCGTCCAGCCGGGACCGGTGAGGTCGGCGGTCATCACCGGGTTCACCGGGACAGCCAGATACATATTGTTGCCATAGGTATAGGCGCCGGAGGTCACGGCAATGACCTGCCCGTGGGTATTCAGCAGCGCGCCGCCGCTGCTGCCCCGGGAAATGTCGGCAGAGTTCACCACGCAGGGCAGCGCGTAGCGCTCCAGCTCATGGGCGGTAGAGGCAATGATGCCGGAGCTGATGGCAAGGCCCAGCCCCAGCGGGTTGCCGATGGCATATACGGAGTCGCCGGGACGGATGTCCGCCGTTCCCACCAACTCCAAATGGTTGAAGGCAGAGGTGGTGCGCCGGGTATTCTCGGCGGTTTTGGATACCTTGATGACTGCGATATCAATGGCGGTATCGTAATAGAGCACCCGCTCCACGCCGTAGCGTTCGCCGTTAAGAAGAACGATGTCCGCCTTGATGGCGTCCTCAATGGAGTGGTAATTTGTCACGGCCAGACCGTCCGCCGTGATGAAAAAGCCGCTGGCGTTGGAGGCCACCACCTCATCGTGGACCTGCTCCTCCGTTTCGTATATCTCCATCTGGAACCCGGCGGAGAGATAGCGGTCGGCGATCTGCCGGGCGGTATACTCCCGGTTCAGAAGGCCCAGGGCATTGGCGGCGGAGGCGGTGCACACGCCGCTGTCGATCAGCCGCGCCAGCACTGTGGTCTCCGTTCCCTTATAGGGAAAATCCAGCGCGTCATACATGGATTCATAGAGGTCGCCGCAGTTCAGCGTGCCGGTGAGCTGCCGCTCCGTGACGCCGATACGCCACGCAAAGGCGGCGGCATCGGAAATTTCAAAATCTCCGGCCTTTTCCGTGTAGCCCAGCATCCGCAGCAGCATGGCGCACCACGCATCGGCGTTCAGCGCGCCGTTCGGCGCAAAGGACACGTTGCTGACGCCGGAGACCCAACCCCGGCGGGCAGCGTAGTTCACAGCGGTGCGGGCCCACTCCGGCACATCCCGGAAGCCCGCGAACCACCCGTCGGTATCCGGGTGCTTTTCACCGCCGGAAAGGCGCACCAGCAGCACCGCCGCCTGTGCCCGGGTGGCGGGGGCGGTCAGGTCCCGGTCAGGCTCCTCCGCCAAAATATGGAGCACCGTCAGGGCATCGGCCATGCGGGTATCATCCCCGCTCTGGGCGCTGGCCATGGGGACCGCACAGACAAGCAGCATCACCGCGCACAGCGCGGAAAGCAGACGTTTTTTCATGGAAGTCGCTCCTTCTCACTCAATGGAATAGCACTCATTGTAGCACGCGGGGACAGGGATTGCAAGCCGCGAGGGCTGTCGGCAAAGGTGGAAACACGGCGGTAGACAGCGGCGGGAAAAGCTGGTATGATGAAGCTGATCAATCGCTTTCCATTCTGAATTCTAAAGGAGTGACTTGAAATGGAACTGAAGGACATTTTGAGCAAATGCGACCATACCCTCCTGTCCCAAACGGCGACATGGGACGAGATTCGCGGCATCTGTGATGACGGCATGAAATACGGCTGCGCCAGTGTGTGCATCCCCGCCAGCTACGTCAAGCAGGCGGCGGAGTATGCGGCGGGCAGGCTGCCTATCTGCACGGTCATCGGCTTCCCCAACGGCTATGACACCACCGCCGCCAAATGCTTCATGGCCACGGACGCCGTGAATAACGGCGCGTCCGAGGTGGACATGGTCATCAACCTCGGCTGGGTGAAGGACCGGAAGTGGGATGACCTGCTCTCTGAGATCAAGGCCGTGAAGGAGGCTTGCCACGGCAAACTGCTGAAGGTCATTATCGAGTGCTGCTTCCTCACGGATGAGGAAAAAATCAAAATGTGCGAGATCGTCACCGCCTCCGGCGCGGACTATATCAAGACCTCCACCGGCTTCGGGGGCGGCGGCGCCACCCGGGAGGATGTGGCCCTCTTTGCAAAGCACGTCGGCCCCAACGTGAAGATCAAGGCCGCCGGCGGCATTGCCAATCTGCAGGACGCCGAGGACTTTATCAAGCTGGGTGCCTCCCGTCTTGGCACCAGCCGGGTGGTCAAGGCCGTGAAGGCCATGGAAAAATAAGGAGGATGCAGCATGGGAACACCGCACAATGAAGCAAGCAAGGGCGATTTCGCCAAGACAGTTCTGATGCCGGGCGACCCGCTGCGCTCCAAATTCATCGCGGAGAACTTCCTGACGGAGCTGAAGCTGGTAAACAACGTTCGGGGCGTACAGGGCTATACCGGGCTTTATAAGGGCACGCCGGTGAGCGTCATGGCCTCCGGCATGGGAATGCCCTCTATCGGCATCTACTCCTATGAGCTTTATACCCAATATGATGTAGAAAACATCATCCGGGTGGGCAGCGCCGGGGCGCTGCGGGCGGATCTGGAGCTTGGCAGCGTGGTGGCCGGTCAGGGCGCCTGCACTAACTCCAATTATATCAACCAGTATGAGCTGGGCGGATCCTTTGCTCCCATCGCGGATTTCGACCTGTTGATGGCGGCGGTGGAGAGCGCAAAGGAGCTGGGCGTCAAAATGCCGGTAGGCAACCTCTACTCCTCCGACACGTTCTACGATGCGGCGGGACGGAATATGCGCTATCAGAAGATGGGCGTCATGGCGGTGGAAATGGAGGCGGCGGCCCTGTACTGCAACGCCGCCTATACCGGCAAGCGGGCGCTGGCCATTTGCTCTATTTCCGACAATCTGGTAACGGGCAAGGAATTGTCCCCCGCTGACAGGCAGACCACGTTTACGAACATGATGAAAATCGCGCTGGAGGCCGCCGTGAAAATGGAGGCCCGCGCACGGCAGTAAATGGTATGCTCTCCCGGCGGGACGGTCCCCGTCCCGCCGGGGATGTCCCTTCGGTGTACGCAAACGTTTTCTTTTCTGTCGGAATCTGTCTAAAACGGGCTGCTTTTACAGCAGATTTACAAAAATATGACCAAACCGAAAACAATTTTGAATTTCGGTTGCATTGCGAAACGGAAGTTGCTATAATGAAGACCGGCCTGAAAGGCCACGTCCTCCGTTTTGCCTGTACATAGACTGCGGACGAACGCGGCGCATCTGTTTTTCGGATACCCGCCCCGGCCGCGCTTCCACAGGCGGCGGAAGGAAAATCAAACGGAAAGAGGTAAATTCCAATGAAGAAGTTTCTTGCATTGACTCTGGCATTGGTCATGTCTCTGTCCCTTGTCGCTTGCGGCAGCAAGAACGAGGAGCCCAAGACGGACGACACCAACGGCACCCAAGTTGAGGAGCCCACCGAGGGCGCCTACAAGATCGCCATGATCACCGACTACGGCGACATCACCGACCAGTCCTTCAACCAGACCACCTATGAGGCCTGCAAGGCATTTGCCGAGGACAACAGCATTGAGTTCAACTACTTCAAGCCCGCCGGCGACAACACCGCCGACCGTGTGGCCATGATTGAGAAGGCCGTGGACGAGGGCTACAACGTCATCGTGATGCCCGGCTACGCTTTCGGCGGTGCCATCGTGGAGACCGCTCCCAAGTTCTCCGATGTGAAGTTCATCGCTCTGGACGTCTCTGCCGGCGATCTGGGCGATGGCTTTGAGGTCCCCGATAACCTGTACTGCGCAGTCTATCAGGAGGAGCTGTGCGGCTACATGGCCGGTTACGCTGCTGTGAAGATGGGCTATACGAAGCTGGGCTTCCTCGGCGGTATGGCTGTTCCCGCTGTTGTCCGTTACGGCTACGGCTTCGTGCAGGGCGTTGACGCCGCTGCCGCTGAGACCGGTACTGAGAACGTGACGCTGAACTATGTTTACGGCGGCCAGTTCTTCGGCGATGCCGACATCACCGCTGTGATGGACACCTGGTATCAGCATGACGGTGTTGAGGTTGTGTTCGCCTGCGGCGGCGGTATCTACACCTCTGCTGTGGACGCTGCCAAGAAGGCTGACGCCAAGGTCATCGGCGTGGACGTCGATCAGGCCGGTGTCATCGCCAACTATGCCGAGACCGAGGGCATGACCATCACCTCCGCTATGAAGGGTCTGTATCCCACCACCTATGATACGCTGAGCGATGTCATTCTCAACGATAACTGGAGCAAGTACGCCGGTCAGATCGCCACGCTGGGCCTGGTCTCCGCTGACGATCCCGAGGCCAACTATGTCCAGATCCCCATGGGCGACGGTACCCAGTGGTGCGACACCTTCACGCAGGACGATTACAAGGCCATGGTGAAGGCCATGTATGACGGTGAGCTCACCGTGTCCAACGATATCACCAAGTCCCCCGCCGACTTTGCTACCTGCATCGCCGTGGAGGATCAGGGCGCTATCAAGGGCTAAGCCTGAGTAAATCCAAAAGCATAAATAAGACCGAGACTGTCGATAAAGTGGTAAATCCTCCGCAACGGTAAGGAAGGGTGTGCGCGGGAAACCCAAGAAGGGTGTCCTGCGCCATTGAAATCCTTAGTTTTCAGAACTTTTATGAAGTTCTGAAAACTTGTTCAGCGGGGAGAAAAGACTTTTTCGACACGCTGAGACCGGCGCGGCTTATGCCGCGCCGGTCTTTTCTTTTTACGATGTGTTTTCTTTGAGAAGTCATGCCCTTTATGACCTTAATGGCCACAGAAGCAATGCCGCAATTCTCTCTTTGCTATCCTCGCACCATTACAGCCTTATTGGAATGCGGCACTGCCGCTAACGGCTGCCCTGCCTTTAAGCTCATTACTGTTCGATAGTTTAAGGGGCCGATGCGAGAGCATCGGCCCCTTATCATATTTGCCTGTCAGCATTACCTCACTGCTTCAGTTGCTCCGGCCAAGGTAGGCTTCCTTCACCCGGCTGTCCGCCAGCAGCTCCGAGCCGGTGCCGGACATGGTGATGGTTCCGGTTTCCAGCACGTAGGCAAGGTCCGCGATCTTCAGCGCCATATTGGCGTTCTGCTCCACCAGCAGCACCGTAACGCCCTGCCGGTTGATTTCCTGAATGATTTTGAAAATATCCTGCACCACCAGCGGCGCAAGGCCCAGGGACGGTTCATCCAGCAGCAGCAGCTTCGGCCGGGACATCAGCGCCCGCCCCACAGCCAGCATTTGCTGCTCGCCGCCGGACAGCGTACCCGCCAACTGCCAGCTCCGCTCCTCCAGCCGGGGAAACAGGCTGTAGACCCACTGAATGTCCTTGTCGATCTCCGCCTTGTCATGGCGGAGATAGGCGCCGATCTTCAGATTCTCCAGCACCGTCATATCCGGGAATACCCGCCGCCCCTCGGGGCTCATAGCAATACCGGTAGCGATGATTTTATCAATGGAGCGGCCCAGAAGCTCTTGTCCGTCCCAGAGAATCGAGCCCTCCGCCGCTTTGACAAGTCCTGTCACCGTCCGCAGCGTGGTGGACTTTCCCGCGCCGTTGGCGCCGATCAGCGTGACGATTTTCCCGTCCGGAACCTCCAGAGAAATGCCACGCAGTGCTTGGATTCCGCCGTAGTTTACCCGGAGCCCTTCAATTTTAAGCATCGTCCGTCACCCCCAGATAGGCATCAATGACGCGCTGGTTATTCTGTATCTCCGCCGGTGTACCCTGCGCGATGAGCTTGCCGAAATCCAGCACGTAAATGCGGTCGGAAATGTCCATGACCAAATTCATGTGGTGCTCAATGAGGAAAATGGTACTGCCGAATTTTTCCCGAATTTCGCCGATAAAGGCGGTGAGCTCCTCCGTTTCCTGCGGGTTCATACCGGCGGCAGGCTCATCCAGCAGCAGCAGCTTCGGCTTTGTGGCCAATGCCCGGGCAATTTCCAGTCGCCGCTGCTTGCCGTAGGGCAAGCTGGACGCCGGTTCCTCCTTCAAATCGGACAGTCCCACGATCTCCAGCAGCTCCTCTACCTCCGCCCGTTGGGCCGCCTCCTCCTTCCGGTTCAGCCGGAACGCGGCAGAAAACACGCCGCTGGCGGCACGGCAGTGCTTGGCAATGAGCACGTTGTCAAAAACAGTCTGGCTTTTCCACAGCCGGATGTTCTGGAACGTCCGGGCCATGCCCGCCTTTGTGAGCTTATCCGGGGTGGGAGCCAGAACACTGTGGTAATCGTCCGCCTGCCCACCCTTATACGCCTTTTTCATTTTGCCCTGCGGGTGATTTTCGATGATTTTTTCCCCGTCGAACCACACCGCGCCGTTGGTGGGCTGATACACGCCGGTGATAACGTTGAACGCCGTGGTCTTGCCAGCGCCGTTGGGGCCGATAAGGGCCACGATCTCGCCGCGGTTGATTTCCAAATTCAAATCGTCCACGGCCACCACGCCGCCGAACTGCATGGTGATATGCTCCAGCTTCAAAAGCTGCTCGCTCATGACCGCGCCGCCCCCTTTCCGACTTTTTTCCGCCGCTTCAGAAGATCCGGCAGCTCCTTATCTCCCATCAGGCCCTTGCGGAAGAACAGCACCACCACCATGATGATGACGGAAAACACCACCATGCGGAAGCCGGTCCGCAGGAACGGCACCTTGAAGCTGCCGATGTATGTCTCGGTATCCAGAAACCGCAGCCACCACTCGCTGGCCGCCACGTACAAAAACGCCGCAATGCAGCTTCCGGAAATGGAGCCGATGCCGCCGATGACCACAATGAGCAAAATCTCATAGGTCATGGCCGTGGTAAACACCTTGGCCTGCGCCTGATTTGCAAACATGGCGAACATTCCGCCGCCGACACCGGCAAAAAACGAGCTGATGCAGAAGGCCAGCCGCTTATGGCGGGCCAGATTGATGCCCATGGCCTCCGCCGCCACTTCATCGTCCCGGATGGCCTTGAAAGCACGGCCGTAGGTGGAGTTGATCAGCAGGAGAATAACGCTGATGCACACCGCCGCCAGCAAAAACGGCACAAAGGTGGAAAGCCGCAGCAGCACCTTGCCGCTGCCATCCTGGATATTGAAGCTGGAAAACGTGGGGAAATTCTTCAATGCGTTGGCGCCGTTGGTCACAGGCCCCAGCGGGTCCCACTGGAACACAGCCCGGATGATCTCCGCAAAGCCCAGCGTGGCAATGGCCAGATAATCGCTTTTCAGCCGCAGCACCGGCAGACCGATGAGCCACGCCACCAGCGCCGCAGTGCAGCCGCCCAGCAGCAGGGCCAGCAGTACGCCCAGCACCAGTCCCACAGCACCGCCGCCCAGCAGCTCCGGCAGGGAGAAGTTGATGACCGAGCCGTTATAGAGATAGTACACCGCCTCCCGGTCCGCCGTGGGGATGGTGAGAATGGCATAGGTATACGCGCCCAGCAGCATAAAGCCCGCCTGCCCCAGAGAAAACAGGCCCGTAAAGCCGTTGAGCAGGTTCATGGAGGACGCCACCACCGCGTACACCGCGCCCTTTTTCAAAACCGTGAACAGCATCCCGGTGGGCTTCATGGTGTTCTCCAGCACAATGACCAGCGCCAGCAGCGCCGCCGTGCAGACAAGGGCGATCACCGTGCCCCTTCTGCTCTTTTTTTCCTTCAGCACAATGCTCCCCCCTTACACCTTATCCGTGACCTTTTCGCCGAACAGACCCGTGGGCTTCACGCACAGCACCACGATGAGCAGCGCAAAGGTAAAGGCATCGGAAAATACGCTCCAGTCGGAGCCCTTGATCACACTTTCGCAGATGCCGATGAGGAACGCCCCCACCACGGCGCCGGGAATGGAGCCGATGCCGCCGAACACCGCCGCCACGAAGGCCCGCAGCCCCGGCAGAGAGCCGGACAGCGGCACGATGGACTGGTAATTGGTGAAATACAGCAGCGAGCCGATGGCCGCCAGCAGCGAGCCGATGATAAACGTGACGGAAATGACGCTGTTGATGCGGATACCCATCAGCTGCGCCGTTTCAAAGTCCCGGGACACCGCCCGCATGGCCATGCCGATCTTCGTGTGGTTGATGAGCTGCGTCAGCGCCACTACCAGCACCACCACCAGCACCGGTGTAATGACGGTGACATATTTCGTGGATACTCCGGCAATGGTCAGCTGGGCGGACAGGCCCGGAATCGCGGGGTACATCTGGGGCAGACCGCCTGTAACATAGGTGGCCAGATTTTGCAGCAGATAGCTCACACCGATGGCAGAGATCATCACGGACATCCTCGGCGCTGTCCGCAGCGGCTTATAGGCCGCCCGCTCAATGATAAAGCCCAGCAGCACCGTCAGCAGCACCATCAGCGGAATGGCCGCGGCCAGCGGCAGGCTGGCGCTGAGATAGACCAGCATCAGTCCCGCCACCATAAATACATCGCCGTGGGCGAAGTTGATGAGCCGCAGAATGCCGTATACCATGGTATAGCCAATGGCAATCAGGGCGTACTGCCCGCCCAGCGAAATGCCGGAGAGCAGAATGGAAATGCCGTATTGCACGGAGGAACCCTCCCTTTTTTCATAGTTTGTTCGAAAAAACGGAAATCCGTCTTGAAAAAAGCCGCGAAGCGGCTGTTTTCAAGGCGGTCCCCGGCCCATCCGTCATTTGTAAGACACGCCAGCGGCGGATGGGAACGCGCCTGCCGGACGGGTGTCCCCGTCCGGCAGGGCGGAGGTCTTCTTGGCTCAGCCGGCCTTCTGCATGGTCTCCAGCGCCCATGCGCTGTTGGCAGTGTCCGCCACCTTGATGTAGGCGGTGTCGCGGATAGCGTCGCCGATGTCGTCAAAGGCGATGACGCCGGTCACGCCGGTGTAGGTCACGCCGGGCAGAGCCGCCTTCACGGCGCCGGCATCGGTGGAGCCTGCGGCCTTCAGGGCCTCCAGCGCCACATAGTAGGCATCGTAGCCCATGGCGGTGACGGCCGCGA
>ERZ856578.1854-NODE-1854-length-37325-cov-49.266189_pt1 | contig 37325 bp, 33 predicted proteins | sample MGYA00514384_ERZ856578 | MGnify/ENA primary metagenome ERZ856578 (study PRJEB29103, sample SAMN06111958) | human gut metagenome | biome: human gut; feature: ankylosing spondylitis patient; material: healthy_person | host: Homo sapiens | place: China:Hangzhou...
GGGCCTGGTGATCTGCTTTATCTACAACCGCTTTTTCCGCGGCGTGGTGTACAACCGCTCCTTCGCCGTCACCCTGGTGGGCATGACGGTGCTGACCTGCATGGTCACCCTGGCCATCAGCACCAATGTGGTGTTGTCCCTGGGCATGGTGGGGGCGCTGTCCATTGTCCGGTACCGTACCGCCGTCAAGGATCCGATGGATCTGCTGTACATGTTCTGGGCGATTACCACTGGCATCGCCGTGGGGGCCAACATGTTTGCCCTGGTACTTATCGCTGCCATCGTGATGATACTCGTTCTCCTGATTTTCAGCCGCCGTTCCTCCAAGGGGCAGGTGTATATCGTCGTCCTGCATTATACCGGCGACCTGGTGGGAGACAACATCGTGCGCGCCATGGGGAACACGCGCTTCCGCGTCAAGTCTAAGACGCTGCGAGGGGAAAGCGCGGAGATGGCCATGGAGGTCTTCTGCAAAACCCAGAGCATGGTGTTTCTGGAGAAGCTGCGGGCGGTGGAGGGTGTCGAGGACGTGACGCTCATTCAATATGACGGTGAATACCATGACTAGTCGTGCCAAAGGGATGCTGATGGCGCTGGTGCTGCTGCTCGTGCTGGCCGGGGGGATAGGGCTGAGCCTATGGCTGTCCGGCGGGGAGCCGGCCTCTCTCCTGGCCTCCAAGGCGTTTGCCAAAAGCGGCGAAATTCTGAAAAACCCGGTCATGGGCTTCGCACCGGAGGCCGATTATCTGGAGGCCGCTGCCGACAACACACTGGTTTATGTGGATGTGTCCTGGCGGGAGCTGGAGCCGTCGGAGGGCGTTTTTGCCTTCGAGGCCATCGAAAAGGCCAACCACCTGGACGAGTGGCGCGCCGCCGGCAAGCATGTGGTGTTCCGCTTCGTCTGCGATCTGCCCGGCGATGAGCCGCACCGGGATATCCCCGACTGGCTGTATGAGAAAACCAAGGACGGCAAGGATTACGATATCTCCTATGGCAAAGGCTACAGCCCCAACTACGCCAATCGGGTATTTATCGAAGCCCATGCGAAGGCCATCGCCGCCCTGGGGAAGCGGTTTGGCCAGGATACCTTTTTCAGCTATGTGGAGCTGGGGAGCCTGGGACATTGGGGCGAGTGGCATGTCAAATATGAGGACGGCCTTCCCCGCATGCCGGGGGAGGCGGTGCGGCGGCAGTATATCGCCCCCTATCTGACGGCCTTCCCTCATGCCAAAATCCTCATGCGTCGGCCTTTCGTGGATGCGAAAAAGGAGAATTTCGGCTTGTTTAACGACATGGCTGGCGACCGGGAAAGCACGGAGGAATGGCTGGACTGGATTGCCAATGGCGGCGATTACGCCCAGGCCGGGGAAACCGACGCCCTGGTGGCCATGCCGTCGGTGTGGGAGACCGCCCCGGTGGGCGGGGAATTCACCAGCCGGTATTCCTTCGCGGAGCTTCTGGGGCCCCGGCTGCAGGAAACCGCCGCCCTCGTCCGGCGGAGCCACACCACCTTTCTCGGCCCGAAATGCCCGCATGGCTTCAGCGAAAGCGGCGGCGCGGGGCTGCAGGACGGGGCCGGAGAGATCTTGAAAAACCTGGGCTACCGCCTGCGCGTCCGGGAGGCCGCCATTGTCGACAGCGCCTCGGAAGCAGAGCTGGCGGTAGAGCTCCAGTGGGTGAACGACGGGGCGGCGCCCCTATACTGGGATTGGCCCGCCTGCCTGTATATCCTGAGCGACAGCGGCAAGGTGCTCTCGAGAACACCGGTGGATATCCGGCTGTCCGCGCTGACGGAAAACAAGGAAATCCGCACCCGCACGACGGTGGAAGCAGCGCTGCTGTCCAGGCCGGGCGTGAAGCTGTGCGTCGGGGTGGAGGATCCGTTCACCGGCGGCCCGGCGGTCTATCTCGCCATGGACGCGCCGCGGCTGGATACCCTGTCCGTCCTGTTTGACGGAGCGGCGGAGGTGATCGGCCGCCCGTCTCCCTCCCGCTGAAGCGGGGAAAGAAAAGAGCGGTGGTCCGCCCGGAGCTTGTCTCTTGACTTCACGGGAGGAGGGCTGTATACTGACCCTAGATGATACTGGCAAAGGGCGGAAAAGCCCTGCACGGAAAGGATGGGGTCGATGAAATTTCAGTATTTCGGCACGGCGGCCGCCGAGGGGTGGCCGGCGCTGTTCTGTACCTGCGACAATTGCCGGCGGGCCGCCAAGGCGGGAGGACGGAACCTGCGCACCCGTTCCCAGGCGGCGGTGGACGACAAGCTGTTGATCGATTTTCCGGCGGACACCCTGGCGCACATGTATTACAGCGGACTGGATCTGCCCCGTATACGGGACTGCATTATAACCCACAGCCACAGCGATCATCTGTATCCGGCGGATTTGGAAATGCGGCTGGATGGGTTTGCGTATCCCGGCGACGATCGCCCCCTGGTTTTTTATGCCACCAAAGAGGCGGCTCCGGGGATTTTGGAAATGCTGGAGAAATGCGGCCTGATAAAACAGAACCGGGTGCTGTTCCAGGAAATCCGGCCCTTTGAACCCTTTGAGGCCGCCGGCTATACGGTCACCCCTCTGCCGGCCAATCACGATCCGGCCTCCGGCCCGGTGTTCTTCCTGATTGAGGATGGAGAAAAATCTCTCCTGTACGCCAACGATACCGGCTGGTTCCCGGAGGAGACCTGGGAGTGGCTGGAGAAGCATGGCCCGCATCTGGATTTCGTGTCGCTGGACTGCACCGGCGGCCTGCGGACCGGCTGGCGTAACGGCCATATGGGGCTGGATACGGCGATGGAGGCTCTGACCCGGCTGCGCCATATGGGGCTGGCGGACGACGCCACCGCCGCCTGCCTGCACCACTTTTCACACAACGGAGGCGCCACCTATGACGAGCTGGTGCCGATCGCTGCCGAGCAGGGCCTGCTGGTGGCCTACGACGGCATGACCGTCGCCATATAACGAGCGCCGTCCCTTGCAGCAGGGGACGGCGTTTTTTGTGGCAGGATTTCCCGGAAATGCAAGGAACGGCAAAGAAAGTGTTACAAAATTGTAAACTTTACAAAGTTTCGGTCAGATTACATGAATAATCTTTCCGGCAGCCCTTGCAATATTTTTCGGTATTGTGTACAATAAATACGATACCCGGGAATGGGGCCAAGCCGCCGCCTAAGGAAGGACAAGCAAGATCCGAGTGATTTGCCGGTTCGGAACTCCGCGGAAGCCGCCGCAGACCCGCACAGAGATCCCATATAGGGACTCTCGGGATCGTTTTGAGACATGTCCGCCGCTTTATGCGGAGAGTGTATAAGGTGTTTCCGGCTGGCCGGCGGACTGGATTCGGAAGGATTCTATTATTTATTTTTATGTAAAGGGGAAGAATTCTATGTCCAATCGGCTTTTCCAGGGAGTTGTCCACCAGATGCGGGAAGCGATTGACCGCACCATCGGCGTCATCGACGAAACCATGTCGGTCATCGCGTGCAGCGATCTCGGTCGTATCGGCGAGGTATCCGACGCGGTGAACGCGGAATCGTTTTCCGCCCAGGAAGCGTTCATGCGGGACGGGTACACCTATAAGCCCTTCGGCTCCCGGCCGCGCAGCGAGTACATCCTGTTCGTGGAGGGAACGGACGATCAGGCGGCTAAGTTCGCTTCTCTGCTTGCCGTATCCCTGTCCAGCATCAAGCAGTATTACGATGAAAAATACGACCGGGGCAATTTTGTCAAGAACGTGATTCTCGATAACATTCTGCCCGGCGATATTTACCTCAAGGCCAGAGAGCTGCGGTTCAATAACGATGTCAACCGCGTGGTGGTGCTGATTCGGATTGCCGCCCGCTCGGATATTTCCGCCTATGACATCGTGCAGAACCTGTTCCCCGACAAGAACAAGGATTTTGTCATCAATATCAACGAGACCGATATCGCGCTGATTAAGGAAATCCGCTCGGGCATCGAATCCAAGGATTTGGAGAAGCTGGCCCGTTCCATTGTGGATACGCTGAGCAGCGAGTTCTATACCCAGGCCACCGTCGGCATCGGCACCGTGGTCGAGGGCATCAAGGATTTGGCCCGCTCCTTCAAGGAAGCCCAGGTGGCCCTCGAGGTTGGCAAGGTGTTCGACACCGAGAAGACCATCGTCAGCTATGACAATCTGGGTATCGCCCGCCTGATTTATCAGCTGCCCACCACGCTGTGCGAGATGTTCCTCAAGGAAGTGTTCAAGAAGGGCTCTATCGATTCCCTCGATCAGGAAACCCTGTTCACCATCCAGCGGTTCTTTGAGAACAACCTGAACGTTTCCGAGACGTCCCGCAAGCTGTTCGTACATCGGAACACGCTGGTGTACCGGCTGGAGAAGATCAAGAGACTGACGGGTCTCGATCTCCGGGAATTCGACGACGCCATCGTCTTCAAGGTGGCGCTGATGGTCAAGAAATACCTCATTGCCAATCCCATCAAATACTAATCCGCTCAGGATACAAAGGCTGCCGCCGACAGTTTTCTGTCGGCGGCTCCCTTAACGGGAGACGCCCGGCTCGCTTAACGGGAGACGCCCGGCTCGCTTAACGGGAGACGCGGGTTCCCATTTATATGGAAGTTTGTTCCCATAATGGAAGATGTTGAGGCTTGCGCCTTTTTCTCGTTCACGGTATAGTGACAATAGAGCAATTGGCGAATAAAATGACACAAGTTCGGCGGTAAAAATGGCGTGTGGACATCGTTGTCGTCCTTGGTGGGCGCAAGCCCGCCGGCGTCCTCCGCCTTGCCCCACGTCATTTTTCCTTGCCTCCTTTCATGCCATTTTACCCGCCAATTGCTCTAGGCTCGTGCTTTCAGGCGGAAGGATATGGCCGCCCACCGAATACGAATACTCCGGCGCCCGCAAAGGGCGTTTTTTATAGCCCGGCCAATCGACGGCTTTTGCGGTTTCCGCCGGGATTTCGACGGCGAACGTCGGCACAGGGAGGTGTTTCTTTGATCGAGTTTAAAGGCGTACATAAGGTGTATGACAATGGTACAAAGGCTTTGAAGGATGTCAATTTACGCATTGATAAGGGCGAATTTGTCTTCATTGTGGGCGCGTCGGGCGCGGGCAAATCGACCTTTTTAAAACTCATCATGAGGGAAGAAGTGGCGAACGCCGGAGAGGTTATCGTCAACGATTTTAAATTGTCTAAGCTCAAACGCCGGGAAATTCCGTATCTGCGCCGCACCATGGGCATCGTGTTCCAGGATTTCCGGCTGATCAACAATATGAATGTGTTCGACAATGTGGCGTTTGCCATGCGGGTCATCGGCGCTTCCCAGCGGGAGGTGCGCAAGCGGGTGCCGTACATTCTGGGGCTGGTAGGGCTGCAGAACAAGGCGAGGAACTATCCCATGGAGCTGTCGGGCGGCGAGCAGCAGCGGGTGGGTCTGGCCCGGGCGCTGGTGAACAATCCGGCGCTGATTATCGCGGACGAGCCCACCGGCAATATCGATCCCGAGCTGTCCTATGAAATCGTGGAGCTGCTCAATGAAATCAACCGCCGCGGCACCACGGTGCTGATGGTGACCCATGAGCGGGATCTGGTGCGGATGTTCAACCGCCGCGTGATTGAAATCCGGGAAGGGTGCGTGGTCTCCGACAGCACGCAGGGAGGTGACGCGCAATGAAGCTCAGCAGTCTGCGGTATCTGCTGCGGGAAGGCTTCCGCAATCTCTGGCAGAACCGGTTTATGTCCATTGCCTCCATAGGCGTGCTGGTGTCCTGCCTGCTGCTCACTGGGTTTGCCTATCTGGTGTTCGCCAATGTGGATCACGCCTTCGATTGGGTTTACGGCCAGAACGTGGTGGCGGTGTTCGTCGACCTGGAAAACACGCCGGAGGAAACGGCTGAGGTGGGCGAAAAGCTGAAGGCCATCACCAACGTGGCGTCGGTGGAATTCGTCTCCAAGGATAAAACCCTGGAGGATATGCGGGACGAGCTGCCCGCCGAAACCTTTGAAAGCATGCAGGGGGAGAACAATCCCCTACAGGACACCTACATCGTCACCCTCAAGGACTTGGATCAGTTTGAAGGGACAGTGTCCCAACTGAAGGGCGTCAGCGGGGTGGACGACGTCCGTTACGACGGGGGAATCGCCAGCATGCTGACCAAAATCCGCCAGGTGGTGCTGGCGGTGGGCGGCTGGGTCATTCTCATGCTGCTGCTGGTTTCCCTGTTTATCATCGCCAACACCATCAAGCTGACGGTGTACAACCGCCGCCTGGAGATTTATATTATGAAATCGGTGGGGGCCACCAACGGGTTTATCCGGTTCCCCTTCGCCATCGAGGGCGTTGTGCTGGGCCTGCTGGCCGCGCTGCTCTCCTACGGCATCATTGCCTGGGTGTACAGCAAGCTGGCCTCCCTGTTCAGCTTCGGCATTTCGTTTAGTCCGCTGACCTTCTCCGATGTCTGGGCCGTGCTGCTGGTAGGCTTCCTGGTCATCGGCATGCTCACCGGCATCGCGGGCAGCGCTATATCCATGACCAAGTATTTGAAGGACGAAGGAGGAAGCCAATCATGACGACCGCATCCACTGCAAGCCGGGCCGGGTTCCGGAGGCTTCTCGCCATCGTGTCGGCGGTTCTGCTGGCTCTGGCGTTTTCGCTGCAGACGATTCCCGCCTCGGCGGCCATGACCGAGGAACAGCTGTACGCTCAGCAGAAGGAGCTGCAGAAAAAGGCCGATGAGCTGAAAAAGCAGCTGGCCAATACCAATGACAATTTGGAGGACAGCCAGGCCCGCTTGAAAAACATGAAAAGCCAGGTGGACAACGCCCGGCAGCAGCTGGAGAACATCAACCAGCGGCTGAGCAGCCTGAACTCCCAGATTTCCGGCAAGAACAGTGAAATCGCCGCCAAGGAGTCGGCTATTTCTCAAAAGGAAGCGAACATTCAGGATGCGTCGGATAAGCTGAACGAGCGCCTGCGGGCCCTGTCCAAGCGGGGCAACCTGTCCAGCGTGCAGATGATGCTCAGCACCGAGGAATACGCCGAATATCTCATCAAATCGAAGATGCTCGAACGCATTGCAGAGAACGATCAGAAGGCCCTGAACGACATGGAGGCCGAGCTGACCAAGATCAAGGCCGACAAGTCCGCGCTGGAAACGGACAAGCAGGCCCTGGCCGACCGCAAGAAGCAGGAGCAGGCGCTTCAAAACGAGGCCAGCGCCAAGAAAAAAGAAATGGAGAACCTCTATAAGGCGATCCAGGCCGAGGAGAAGAAAATCCTGGCCCAGGCCAACAACTATAAAGCGCAGATCGAAAAGAATAAGAAGCTGCTGGACGATATCGATAAAGAGATCCAGAAAATTATCGATTCCAAGAGCAACAACAACGGCCAATACGGCGGCGGCACCATGTTCTGGCCGGTGCCCACCGTGCGGAACATTTCCTCCGGCTTCGGCTCCCGCTGGGGTACGGTTCACCGCGGCATCGATATTGCCAACGGGTCTGTCCCGATTTATGGCGAGAAGATCTACGCGGCGGAAAGCGGCACTGTTATCTATTCGAATTATACCAGCACCTGGGGCGGCGGCTACGGCTATTACTGCATTGTGGATCACGGCTTGGATTCCAAGGGCCGGCGGATTTCCACCCTGTATGCTCACACCTCCAAGATGTACGCCCGGGTGGGCGATAAGGTCACACGCGGCAAGACCGTTCTGGCCCTGGCGGGGGATACCGGCAATGTGACCGGGCCGCATCTGCACTTTGAGGTACGCGTCAACGGCGTGGCGGTGGATCCCATCAAGAACGGCTACGTTTCGCTGAATAAGTAAGCCGGGTTGCCCGGATCTTGCCCCAAGCGTTCAGGCTCATGAAGACGCCGGTATAGCCGGAGTTTTCATGAGCTTGTTGCGGCAATAAGGTCTGCCGCGCCGTCTCCTTGCCGGCGCGGGCAGGAACCGCAGGAAAGGAATTCCCCTATGAACAAAAAAATTCCGTTGGGAGCCACCCTGGCGCTGATCATCATCACCATGGCGCTGACCATTTCGGTCACCATGGTGGTGGCCATGCGGTATTTCAACTCCAACGTCACGGCCCTGGCCCAGAAACAGAGCATGTTTGACAACATTGCGGATGTGGACACAGCCGTGCGCCAGCAGTACGCGAACATTGACGAGGCCAAGCTGCGCGCGGCTCTGGCCCAGGCGTATATCTCCAGCATTGACGACCCGTACGCCGCCTATCTCAGTCATGACGCCTATACCAAGGCGCAGGCGGAGGCGGAAGGCAAGATGACCGGCGTCGGCATCGACGTCACCCTGTCCACGGAAGGGAAAATCATTGCCACGCTGATTCATAAGGATTCGGCCGCCGAGAAGGCCGGCATGCGCAAGGGGGACGTCATCACGGCCGTGGACGGCACGGAGGTAAAGAAGGAAGATTTCGCCGCCGTCAAGTCCAAGCTGGAGAACGCCGCTAAGGTGCTGGTCACCGTGTCCCGCGACGGCCAGCCCTCCTCCTTCGAGCTGACGGCCAGCCCCTATGTGCTGGTCAGCGTGGAGGAACGGGTTATCGGCGACAGCGTGGGCTATATCCGCATCCGCGGCTTCCATAATAACACCACGGAGCAGTTCAAAGCGGCCTATTCCGCCTTGGAAGAGGCGGGCGTCGGCAGCATCATTTTCGACCTGCGCGGCAACACGGGCGGCACGATTCAGTCCGCCAAGGATATGTTGTCCTATCTGCTGCCCCGGGGCAAATATGCGTCCCTGACGGACAATGAGGGCAAAGTCACGGAGCTGGTGGCGGAGGATCTCCATCAGATGAGCGTCCCCAGCGTGACCCTGGTCAACGGGAAAACCGCCGGAGAAGCCGAACTGTTTGCCGGCGTGCTTCAGGAGTTCCAATTGACCACGGTGGTAGGGGAGAATACCGCCGGCAAAGGCCGTATACAGGAGTTCTTCCCCTTGAAGGTGGACAGCTCCGCCGTCAAGCTGACTGTGGCGCAGTTGTCCCTGCTCCAAAGCGGCGGGCTGGAGGGGAAGGGCATCGCCCCCACCAAGCTGATTTCCCTGACCGAAAGCCAGACGACAGACTTCGAGCTCTTAACGGAAACGACGGATCCCCAGCTGAAGGCGGCGCTATCCATCCTCACGGGCGGAGCCGCCACCACGCCGACGGAACCCACCGGCGGCGCCGACAGTACCGCGACACAGGCGACCACCACAACGGCCGCCGCGCAGTAAGCGGTTATATAGCGTATAACCCCCGCTATTTTAGATAGCGGGGGTTTTGAGGCTATCGAAAAAGGGAATCCGCCATTCGTGAAACGAAAAAAGCGGAGGCGGGTTACCGATCGGTGTTTGCGAGGACATGTGCCTCGCAAACACACCTTATAGGCGAAAAATAACGGAAACACGTGTGTTTTCGTTATTTTTCAAGAGCAGGGGTGGCACTGGCGGGGACAGAGGGAGCAAGGCGAGTATAGCGAGCCGCCGCGATCCGGCATCCCCGTCCAGCAGCGTGTCGACTTTGTCGACACGCTGCCCCCCGCTATCTAGATAGCGGGGGTTTTGGCCTCTGCGCCGAGATAAGGAGACGGGTATGATTACGCTCGAACATATCTGCAAAACCTTCCGGGTCTCCAAGAGGAACGCCGGCATGAAAGCGGCGACCCGAGCTTTGTTTCATAAGGAATACGAACGGGTGGAGGCGCTCCGGGATGTGTCTTTTACCATCGAGGACGGCGAGATGGTGGGGTATATCGGCCCGAATGGCGCCGGTAAAAGCAGCACCATCAAGGTGATGAGCGGCATTCTCACGCCCGACAGCGGCACCTGCGTCATCAACGGCCGTGTTCCCTGGAAGGAGAGAACCGCCCATGTGGCCGACATCGGCGTGGTGTTCGGCCAGCGTTCCCAGCTGTGGTGGGATGTGCCGGTGATCGATTCCTTTGAACTGCTGCGGGATATTTACAAAATCGAAACCAGTGCCTACCGCTGCAATCTGGAGGAGCTGACAGCCCTGCTGAACCTGTCGGACATTCTCCGCACACCGGCGCGGCAGCTGTCGTTGGGCCAGCGGATGCGCTGCGAAATCGCCGCCTCTCTCCTGCACGATCCGCGCATTCTTTTCCTGGACGAGCCGACCATCGGCCTGGACGCGGTGTCCAAAATCGCCGTGCGGGATTTCATCAAACGGCGCAACCAGGAGCGGGGAACCACTGTCATTCTCACCACCCACGATATGCAGGATATCGAAGCGCTGACCAAACGGATTCTCCTTATCGGCAAGGGGCAGATTTTGCTCAACGGGCAGCTGGACGAGCTGAAAAAGCGCTACGCGGCCGCCCAGAACCTGACGGTGGAATACGCGGGGGAACTCCCCGCTCTTCCGGACGGCGTGACGCTTCTCGAAAGCCAGCCGGGCCGGGCGGTGCTGCGGGCGGACGGACGGCGGATAACCGCCTCCGCTCTTATCGGCCGGTTGTCGGACGCCGTGAATATCCTGGATTTGTCGGTGACAGGCGCGACGGCGGAGGAACTGGTGGTCGGCCTGTACCGGGAGTTTGACATATGAACAAGTACCTGTCCTTCTTCCGGCTGCGGTTTGTCAACAGCCTGCAATACCGCTCCGCCGCCTTTGCCGGCATCGCCACCCAGTTCTTCTGGGGGCTGATGGAGCTTTTGCTCTTTTCCGCGTTTTATCGGGCGGGGGACACGGCCGCCCTGCCCATGCGCTTTGATCAGCTGGCCTCCTATATCTGGCTGCAGCAGGCCTTTTTGGCCTTGTTCATGAATTGGTATTGGGATGAGGATATCTTGTCCGCCATTACCGAGGGCTCGATCGCCTATGAGCTGTGCCGCCCGCTCGATCTCTATATCATGTGGTTTGCGCGCAGCGCGGCCAGCCGGCTGGCGAAGGCCGTGATGCGCTGTATGCCCATCCTGGTCATCGCCGCTTTTCTGCCGCCGCCGTTTCGTCTCGGCCTGCCCGCCAGCCTGCCGGACTTTCTGTTGTTTCTTCTGTCCATGCTGCTCGGGTTCTCGGTGGTGGTGGCCTTCGCCATGCTGATATACGCCCTCTGCTTTTTTACCATCTCCCCCATGGGCATCCGGATCGTGGCCATGTCGCTGATGGAACTGCTGTCCGGCTCGGTGCTTCCCCTGCCGTTCCTGCCGGATAAGCTGCGCGCCGTGCTGGAACTGCTCCCCTTCGCGTCCATGCAGAATGTACCCCTGCGGATTTACGCCGGCCAGATCGCCGGCAGGGAGCGGGCGTTTACCATGGCGCTGCAGGCGGTATGGCTGGTTCTGCTGGCGGCGGCGGGCAAGGCGCTGATGAATCGGGCCCTGCGCCGCGTCGTGGTGCAGGGCGGTTGAACACAGAGAAAGGAGGGTTCGGCCATGCGGCTGTATCTAAAATATTTTTCCATCCATCTGCGATCGGCGATGCAGTATAAGACCTCATTCTTTCTGACCGTTCTCGGGCAGTTCCTGGTTTCCTTCTCCATGTTTCTCGGAATTTATTTTATGTTCTCCCGCTTTCACACGGTGGAGGGCTTCTCCTATCAGGAGGTGCTGCTCTGCTTCGCCATCGTCTTGATGGCCTTTTCCCTGGCCGAATGCTTTGCGCGGGGCTTTGACGCCTTTCCCTCCATGCTCGGCAACGGCCAGTTCGACCGTATTCTGGTACGGCCCCGGGGCGCGGTGTTTCAGGTGCTGGCCTCCAAGATGGAACTGACCCGTCTGGGCCGCCTTCTCCAGGCGGTGCTGGTGTTCGCCTATGTCATCCCCGCCAGCGGCATCGTGTGGCGGTGGGATCGCATCCTGACCCTGATGCTGATGATTGCCGGGGGCGTGGCGGTCTTTTCCGGGCTGTTCATGATTTACGCCTCCCTCTGTTTTTACACCACCGAGGGCCTGGAATTCATGAACATCTTTACCGACGGAGGCCGGGAATTCGGTCGGTATCCCTTCCGCATCTACGGCGAAGGCGTGCTGAAATTTTTCACGTATATCATTCCCCTGGCGCTGTTTCAGTATTATCCGCTGCTCTTTCTCCTTGGCCGGTCGAGCAACCGGCTGTTGATGCTCGCCCCGTTCGCCGCTCTGCCGTTTCTGGCCCTGTGCCTGCTGTTCTGGAAAATCGGGGTGCGGCATTATAAATCCACCGGTTCATGACGAGGGAGGCTGTTCTATGATACTCAGCGCCAGTCGCCGGACGGATATCCCGGCGTTTTATGGGGATTGGCTGATGAACCGGCTGCGGGCCGGGTTCCTGCTGGTGCGCAACCCCCGCAATCCCCGGCAGGTCAGCCGGATTGACTTGTCGCCGGAGAACGTGGACTGCATCGTCTTCTGGACCAAGAATCCGGCCCCCTTCCTGTCCCGCTTGTCGGAATTGGATGCCAGGGGGATCCCCTACTATTTTCAGTTTACTCTGACCCCCTATGGCCCGGAGCTGGAGCCCGGCCTGCCGGATAAATCGGCTGTCGCGGACATCTTTCGCCGTCTGGCGGATCGGCTGGGGCCTCACCGGGTGCTGTGGCGGTTCGATCCCATCCTGCTGAACACGGATTGGGACGTGCCGCGTATCCTGGACGCGTTCGCCCGCCTGTGCCGGCACCTGGCGGGATATACGGAGCAATGCACCATCAGCTTTCTGGACGTTTACGCCAAGGTGCGCCCGGCGGTACGCAGCGGCCGCATCCGCCCGCCCCAGCCGGACGACATGGCGGCGCTGGCGAATACGATCGGCGCCATCGGCGGGGAGGCGGGCTTGGACGTGCGGGCCTGCTGTGAAGAAATGGACTGGCGCCCCTTCGGCATCCGCCCCGCCAGCTGCATCAGCCGGGAGCGGGTGGAACGGGTCTGCGGCTGTCCCATTCAGGCGAAGCCGCACAACGGCCAGCGGCCGCACTGCGGCTGTGTGGACAGCGTGGACATCGGTGCCTACGACACCTGCCGCAACGGCTGCGTCTATTGCTATGCCAACGCAGGCGGCGGGGCGGTGGCCGCCGCCTGCGCGCGGCATGATCCCCTGTCCCCCCTGCTTACCGGCCGCCTTCTGCCGGACGATATCGTCCGGCCCCGTCCGGTCGAATCCCTGCGGCAGAATCAAACCACCCTGTATTAAAAGAGAGCCTTCGGCACGCGTTCACGTGCCGAAGGCTCTCTTTTATATCACACATTGAAGCGGAACAGCACGACGTCGCCGTCCTGCATCACATACTCCTTGCCCTCGCTGCGCACCAGGCCCTTCTCCTTGGCGGCGGTCATGGAACCGCAGGCCATCAAATCCTCATACGAAATAATCTCCGCCCGGATGAAACCGCGCTCGAAATCGGTATGGATTTTCCCGGCCGCCTGGGGGGCCTTGGTCCCCCGGGTGATGGTCCAGGCCCGCACCTCCTGGGGCCCGGCCGTCAGATAGGAGATGAGCCCCAGCAGGTGGTAGCTCTTTTGAATCAGCCGATCCAGGCCGGAATGCTCGAGACCCAGTTCGGAGAGGAACAGAGTCTTTTCCTCCCCCTCCATGTCCGCGATATCGGCCTCCAGCTGGGCGCAGATGGGAAGCACTTCGGCGTTTTCCCCGGCGGCCAGCTGTTCCACCTTCGCAAAATGCGGGTTACGCTCCGGGCTGCCGCCGGTGAAATCTGCCTCGCTGAGGTTGGCGGCGTAAATCACCGGTTTGGCAGTCAACAGGGAGACGGTGGAGAGCATGGCGGCCTCCTCCGGGGTACATTCGACGGAGCGGGCGGGCTTGCCCTCCTCCAAAACGGCATAAACCCGCTTGAAGAAATCCAGCTCGGTTTGCAGCCCCTTATCCCCCTTGAGGGCTTTGGCCGTCCGATCGATCCGCCTCTCCAGCATCTCCATGTCGGAGAAGATGAGCTCCAGGTTGATGGTCTCGATATCCCGCAGGGGGTCGATGCTGCCCTCCACGTGCACAATGTCGTCGTTTTCGAAGCAGCGCACCACGTGGACGATGGCGTCCACCTCACGGATGTTGGCAAGGAATTTGTTGCCCAGGCCCTCGCCTTTGCTGGCCCCCTTGACCAGGCCGGCAATGTCCACGAATTCGATGACCGCCGGCGTGGTTTTGGCGGGGTTGTACATCCGCGTCAGCTCGTCCAGCCGTACGTCCGGCACAGAAACCACGCCGACATTGGGGTCGATGGTGCAGAAGGGATAGTTGGCGCTCTGGGCGCCCGCGTTGGTGATGGCGTTAAACAAAGTGGATTTGCCCACGTTGGGCAATCCGACGATTCCGAGTTTCAAGAAGGATGACGTCCTTTCCCCGTGGTATCTCCGGGCCAAAGCCCTGAATGGTCTTGCGTTTCGCTCTTAATCGGCGCTCTGTTCGCCCGCGTCGCCGCGGCCGCAGCACTTCTTGTATTTCTTGCCGCTGCCGCAGGGGCAGGGATCGTTGCGGCCTACCTTCTGGCTGGCGGTTTTGCGTACGGTGCGGGCCTTGTCGGTGCCGTCTGAGGAGGTGGAGGTGGGCTTGGCAATCTGCTCCCGCTTGGGCTCCTCCTGGGTGCGGATCTGCACGGTAAGCATCAGACGGGAGGTGTCTTCCCGGATGGCGTTAATCATCTGGTCGAACATGTCGAAGCCTTCCACCCGGTACATCACCACCGGATCCTTCTGGCCGTAGGCGCGCAGGTGAATGCCCCGGCGCAGCTCATCCATGTTGTCGATGTGATCCATCCAGTAGCGATCCACTGTTTTCAGCAGGATCACCCGTTCCAGCTCCCGCATGATCTCGCCGCCATACTGGGCTTCCTTCTTGTCGTAAATCGACATGGCCCGGTCGGTCAGGGTGTCCACCAAATCCTGCCGCTCCAGATCCTCCAGCCCCTGGGCGTCATATTGGAAATCGTCGTCCCCGGCCAGCCAGCCGCGGTAGTAATCCCGCAGCCCGTCCAGGTTCCAGTCGTCGTGGGTTTCATCGTTGGCCGTATAGGTCTTGACGGTTTCCGCAATGGATTCCTTAATCATGTTCACGATGCTGTCCCGTACGCTTTCGCCGTTGAGCACCTTGTCCCGCTGGCTATAGATGATTTCCCGCTGGCGGTTCATCACGTCGTCATACTGGAGCACGTCGCGGCGGATGCCGAAGTTGCGCTCCTCCACCTTGCGCTGGGCGCTCTCGATGGAATTGGTCAGCATCTTGTTTTCGATGGGGGTGTCCTCGTCGATGCCGAGGGCCTCCATCAGGTTGTTGATCCGATCCCCGCCGAACAGCCGCATCAGATCGTCCTCCAGCGACAGATAGAAGCGGGTGGCGCCGGGGTCGCCCTGCCGGCCGGCACGGCCGCGCAGCTGGTTGTCGATCCGGCGGGATTCATGCCGCTCGGTGCCCAGGATGAACAGGCCGCCGGCTTCCTTCACCTTTTCGGCCTCGGGCTTGATTTCAGCCTTGTATTTCTCGTTGAGCTCCTTGAAAGTGGCGCGGGCCGCGATGATTTCCTCGTTGTCCGTGTCGCCGAAGCCGGTGGATTCCACGATCATTTCCTCCGGGAACCCCATGCGGCGCATTTCCGCCTTGGCCAGGTATTCCGGGTTGCCGCCCAGCATAATATCGGTGCCGCGGCCCGCCATGTTGGTGGCGATGGTCACCGCGCCGATTTTGCCGGCCTGGGCGATGATCTCGGCTTCCTTCTCGTGATACTTCGCGTTGAGCACCTCATGGGCGATGCCCTTTTTCTTCAGCAGATTGGACAGGTGCTCGGATTTTTCGATGGAAATGGTACCCACCAGCACCGGCTGCTGCCGCTCGTGGCATTCCTCGATCTGCCGGATAACGGCGTTGAATTTGCCGGCCTCGGTCTTGTAAACGCTGTCGGGCAGATCGGTTCGGATGGTGGGCTTGTTGGTGGGAATTTCCACCACGTCCAGCTTGTAAATCTGCTGGAATTCGGTCTCTTCCGTCTTGGCGGTACCGGTCATGCCGGACAGCTTCTTGTACAGGCGGAAATAGTTCTGGAAGGTGATGGTGGCCAGGGTTTTGCTCTCCCGCTCCACCTTGACGCCTTCCTTGGCCTCGATGGCCTGATGGAGGCCCTCGTTATACCGGCGGCCGAACATCAGACGGCCGGTGAACTCGTCGACGATGATTACCTGATCGTCCTTGACCACATAATCCACGTCCCGGGTCATGACGCCCCGGGCCTTGATGGCTTGGTTGATATGGTGCAGCAGCGTGACGTTGTCCGAATCCATCAGATTTTCGAGATGGAAATACTGCTCGGCCTTTTTCACGCCCGCCTGGGTCAGGGTAGCGGTGCGGGCTTTTTCGTCCACGATGTAGTCGCCGTCCACCGTGTCCTGCTCCTCTTTGGCGTCCATTTCTTTGATGCGGGTGATTTTCAGGGTCTTGGCAAAGCGGTCGGCCTGCTCATACAGGTCGGTGGACTTGTCGCCCTGGCCGGAAATGATCAACGGGGTGCGCGCCTCGTCGATCAGGATGGAGTCCACCTCGTCGACGATGGCGTAGTTGTGGGGGCGCTGCACCTTGTTTTCCTTGTAGATGACCATGTTGTCCCGCAGGTAATCGAAGCCCAGCTCGTTGTTGGTGCCGTAGGTGATATCGGCGTTATAGGCGGCGCGGCGTTCGTTGTTGTCCAGCCCGTGGACGACCAAGCCCACCTGCAGGCCGAGATACCGATATACCTTGCCCATCCATTCCGAGTCGCGGCGGGCCAGATAGTCGTTGACGGTGACGATGTGCACGCCCTTGCCGCTCAGCGCGTTCAGATAGGCGGGCAGGGTGGCCACCAGCGTTTTGCCTTCACCGGTGCGCATCTCGGCGATGCGTCCCTGATGCAGGATGATGCCGCCGATGATCTGCACGGGGAAGTGACGCATGCCCAGCACCCGATCCGCCGCCTCGCGGCAGGTGGCAAACGCTTCCGGCAGAATATCGTCCAGCGTCTCGCCGGTTTCCAGCCGGTTTTTCAGCTTATCGGTCTGGGCCCGCAGAGTTTCGTCGGACATGGCGCGGTATTCCTCTTCCAGCGCGAGCACCTTGTCGCACAGGGGCTGGATGCGCTTGACCTCCCGCTTGCTGTAATCGCCGAAAAGAGTTTTCAGAAGTCCCATGGTTCCTAACCGTTCCTTTCGTTATCAAACTGGGCGTGTCTGCCGGCCCGGCAACCGCCGGCCGCCGGCCAATACCCGGATCGTTATAGGAATCGTACGGGCTTTCTATGGTTCCCAAGGACAGAAAGCCCGGCACGGTATCTTATATATCATACCATATTCCTGGAAGGGATACAACCAAAAAGTCGGCGGTATTGGCCGAAAACCTGAAATTTCTTCGGACAGGCGTTGACCCTTTTATCGTTTTGCGGTATAATAGCGGAGAAAAATGCGGACGATGGGCGGGCAGCAGCGCCCCGCCGCCGAATTCGGCATACCATTTTGGATAAAGAATGGACTTTCCGGGCATTCGTTTTCCCGGAGGGAAAGGACACGATTGCGCATGAAGACTGTGAGCAAAAACGGGCTCAGCGGTATCATTGAAGCGGCGCTCATCGCGCTGATGCTGGTGGCCCTGGGGCTGATGATTTCCCTGCCGTGGAGCATCACCGGCGTAACGGACAGAGAGCCCGGCATGGAAGGCTTTTTTTATGAAAAATATTTTGTGGTGCTGATGTTTTCCGGCCTGATGGCGGAGCTGATTCTCTGGCAGGCCCGGGGCATTATGCACAACGTCAATGTGGGCCGCCCCTTCTGCCGGGACACGGTGCGCCGCCTGCGCACCATCGGCACGGAATGCCTGGTGCTGGCGGTAGCCTATTTCGTCGGCATGTTCTTTGTGACCAAGTTTTTTATGGTGCTGATTTTCGTGGCTTTTTCGGTCATTGGGCTGATATTGTTCGTGTTCGCCGAGCTGTTCCGGCAGGCCATTATTTATAAGGAAGAAAACGAGATGACCATTTAGCGGCGGCGTGACGGCCGGTGTGAAGATGGATGATAGAGGTTGGGTAAACGGATGGGCATATTGGTAAACTTGGACGTTATGATGGCGAAACGGAAGATAGGGCTGACGGAACTGTCCGAGAAGGTGGGCATTACGTTGGCCAATCTGTCGATCCTGAAAAATAACCGCGCCCGGGCTATCCGGTTTTCCACCCTGGACGCCATTTGCCAGGCGCTGGACTGTCAGCCCGGCGACATCCTCGAGTTTACCGATGACGATAAGTAGTACCCGTATGGTATAAAAGAAGGCTGTTCCGTCAGGAACAGCCTTCTTTTATACCATACGGTGCGCCGCCAGCCTGGCGGCCTCCAAATACGGGGCGGGCTCAAAATCCGGGCTGTCGGCTCCCACGGCGTGGACGCGCTCGGCCAGGACAGCATGAATAACGGTCAGCGGAGGCGCCAGCTGTTTTTCCAGCAGCGGCCCGCCCTCCGGCGACCCGCTGCCAGACGCGGTGAGCAGCACCAGCCTTTTCCCCTTCGAGATGGGCGGCCGTTTGCCAAGAATGAACCGGGCCGACCAATACCGCTGCAGCCGATCGATAAGGGCCTTGAGAGGGGCGGGAAAGGAAAGATGGTAGACCGGCGTGGCTATCACCACCAGGTCCGCCTCCTCCAGCGCGGCGTAAAAATCGTCCAAATCCCGCTTGGAGCATCCTTCCCGATGATAGCAGTACCGGCAGTCGTCACACGGAATGGGGCGGCGATCGTAGCAGGAAATCCGGGTGACGGCCGTTCCCTTTGGCAGCTCCGTCAAGAAAGCGTCCAGCATCCGGGCGGACAGCCCGTCCGCCCGGGGAGAGCCGAGAATGGCCAGCACCCGTTCAGCCGAGGAGGGTGCGTTCTTCGCAATAGTCGCAGACAAGCATATCACCGCTTTTCCGGAAGGTATGGGGGAGATACGGTTCCGCATGGGTGATGCACCGGGGATTGGCGCAAGCGTAACTTTCCCCGGCGGGGACGGTGTCCAGGTGCTTGACATCCCCCTCCAGCATTTTCATGATGAGGGCCATGCGGGCGTACAGGCCGTATTCGGTCTGCTCAAAGTATTTCGCGCGGGGATCGTCGTCCACCTCCTGGGTGATTTCGTCCACCCGAGGCAGGGGATGCAGCACCACCAAATCGGATTTGGCCCGCCGCATTTTGGGCTTGTCCAGCACGTAGACGCCTTTCTGCCGTTCGTATTCCTCCGCCGTTTCAAAGCGTTCCCGCTGGATACGGGTCATATACAGTACGTCGAGCAGAGGCATGGCCTCGGCCAAGTTGTCCATTTCCTGCCACGGACAGCCCGCCGCCGCCAAATAATCCTTGATGTAATGGGGAATACCGAGATGAGGGGTGGAGATCAGCACGAACCGGTTTCCAGGGAAGCGGGACATGGCCTTGATAAGGGAATGCACCGTCCGTCCGTTTTTCAGATCGCCGCACAGGCCGATGCACAAACCCGAAAAGGTGCCCTTTTCGTTGCGCAGGGTGGTCAGGTCGGTGAGGGTTTGCGTGGGATGGAGATGCCCGCCGTCTCCCGCATTGATGACCGGCACCCTGGAATACAGGGCAGCGGCCAGCGCCGCGCCGGCGGTGGGGTGCCGCATGGCGATGATGTCGGAATAGCCACTGACCACGCGGACCGTATCCTTGATGGTTTCCCCCTTGGCCACCGAGGAATTGCCGGGGTTGTCGAAGCCGATAATCCGGCCGCCCAGACGCAGCATGGCGGTCTGAAAGGACATCTGGGTACGGGTGGAGGGCTCATAGAACAGCGTGGCGAGAATCTTGCCGCGGCAGACGCCGTAATAGTCGTCCATATGCCGGCGGATATCGCTGGCCAGGGCAGTAATTTCCTCCCATTCGGCCACGGAAAGGTCGGATAAATCGATAAGATGACGGTTCTGCATAGGGACATGTCTCCTCTGCTGCGGATTTTTTTCAGTATAGCACGATCCCCGGCGGCGCGCAATGCCCCGTATGCGTAAAGGGGTGGGAGAATGCCGGAGTTTTTAGGGGTTATTGATAAACAATATGTACGAATTGTGAATCCCTGGAGAAAAGCGTTGCAAAATAGAAAGGGAACTGCTATAATATCGGTGTTTGTACCAAAATACCGGGGAGAAAATACCATGCAGTGACGAATAAACTGGGGTTTAAAGGAGATACGGACTTGAAAAAATACGACTATCTCATCGTGGGCTGCGGCCCCTTTGGGGCAGTGTTTGCCCAGCAGGCGACAGCGAAGGGAAAGCGCTGCCTCATTATTGAAAAGCGGGATCATATCGGTGGCAACCTCTACTGCGAGGATGTCAACGGGATTCATGTGCATAAATACGGTGCCCATATTTTCCATACCAACAGCCGGAAAATCTGGGACTATGTCAACAGCTTCGCTGAGTTCAACCGGTACACCAATTCCCCCATCGCCAACTATAAGGGCGAGATTTATAATATGCCCTTCAATATGAACACGTTTAATAAAATGTGGGGCGTCGTGACGCCCGAGCAGGCCCGTGCGAAAATTGCGGAACAGCAGGCCGCCGTGGAAGGGGAGCCCCGCAACCTGGAGGAGCAGGCCATCCGTCTGGTCGGCTCCGATATTTATACCAAGCTGGTCAAGGGGTATACCGAGAAGCAGTGGGGCCGGGACTGCACCCAGCTGCCCGCCTTTATCATCAAGCGGCTGCCCGTGCGCTACACCTACGACAACAACTATTTCAACGACCGGTATCAAGGAATCCCCATCGGCGGCTACAACGTCCTCATCGAGGGCCTGATCGCGGGGGTCGAGGTGCAGCTGGGCGTGGATTATGACAGCGATCGGGAAGCCTTCAACGCCATGGCGGACAAGGTGGTGTATACCGGTATGCTCGACGCCTTTTATCAGTACCGGTTCGGCAAGCTGGAATACCGCAGCCTACGCTTTGAGAGTGAAGAGCTGGACATGGAAAACTATCAGGGCGTGGCGGTTGTCAACTACACCGACCGCGAGACACCCTTCACCCGCATTATCGAGCATAAGCATTTCGAATTCGGCACCCAGCCCACTACCGTCATCACCCGGGAGTATCCCGAAACCTGGGAAGAGGGAATGGAGCCCTATTATCCTGTCAACGACGAGACCAACCAGGCGCTGTATCAGCAGTACGCGGAGTTGACCAAGACGGAAACCAACGTCCTGTTTGGCGGCCGTCTGGCGGAATACCGGTATTACGATATGGACAAGGTGATCGCCTCGGCGCTGACCCTTTGCAGAAAAGAATTGGGAGAATAACAGCCGCCCTGGCCTTCCGGCCAGGGATTGCTATTTGCCGGGTTCGGCGTTGGAGGTAACAGAATGGATAACGCAGTCAAAGTCAGTGTCATTATGCCGGTGTACAAGGTGGAAAAGTTCGTCGGAAAGGCCATCGAAAGCATGCTTTCCCAGACGCTTTCCGATTTTGAGTTCCTGATTGTGGACGACGGAACGCCGGACAACAGCGGCAAGATCTGCGACGAGTACGCGCAGAAGGACAGCCGTATCCGGGTGTTCCATCGGGAAAACGGCGGCGCTCCCAGCGCTCGCAACATGGCGATGGAGGAGGCACGGGGGAAGTATTACTACTTCATGGATTCCGACGACTGGGCAGAGCCCACCATGCTGCAGGATATGGTTGAGCTGGCGGAAAAGCACGAGGCCCAGCTGGTGGTGACCGGCTTCTTCATCGATACTTACTACAATGACACCGAGTATTTGTCCCAGAACCAGGTGCAGCCCGACGCCGTTTATGACCAGAAGGCGTTCCGGGAGAATGCCTACAAGCTGTTTGATACCAATCTCCTGTACACCCCCTGGAACAAGCTCTACCTGCGCGCCTATATCGATGGCAAAGGCCTACGCTTCCCGCAGACCATCTGGGATGATTTCCCCTTTAATCTTAGCGTCATCCGCGACGTGGAGAAAGTGGTGGTGTCCTCCAAACAGTACTATCATTTCATGCGCGCCCGGGCGGATTCGGAAACCGCCAAATATGTGCCCGCCATGTACCAGAAGCGGGAGGATGAGCACGGCTGGATGCTGGATTTGTATCGGCATTGGGGCATCCAGGACGGCCCCAGCATGGAAATGGTGGCGCGCCGCTATGTGGAACGGCTGGTTGGCTGCGTGGAAAATGTGACCAATGAGAAATGTCAGCTTCCCAAAGAGGAGAAGAAAAAGCAAATCGCGGCGATGATCCGTAGCGACAATGCGAAAACCTGCCTGAAGCTGGCCCGGCCGCGATCGACTATGATGAAAACGATGCTGGTTCCCATTAAATGGGGGAACGTATCCCTGACCATGCTGGAAAGCCGCGTCATCACCAAAATCAAAACCAAGCATACCAAAACCTTCGCCACCCTGAAGGCCAAACGGTAAACCCAGAGCGAAAGGCGGTCGCCCTATGTCACAACCATTTATCAGCGTCGTCATGCCGGTATATAAGGTGGAAAACTATTTGAGGCCTGCGGTGGAAAGTTTGCTGCGCCAGACGTTTTCCGACTATGAGATTATTTTGGTGGATGACGCTTCTCCTGACGCCAGCGGAGCCATAGCGGATGCGATAGCGCGGGAACATGCTTGTATACGCGTGATTCATAAACCGCAAAATGAGGGCCTAAGCATGGCCCGTAACTCCGGCCTTGAGCAAGTGACCGGCAGGTATGTCATGTTTATGGATTCCGACGATACGGTGGAGCCTACCTTATTCGCCGATGTTGTGGCGTCCCTGGAAAAGAATCCAGCCCAGGTGGTCGTGTTCGGTCTGGTTGAGGACTATTATGACGCCGCCGGCAAGCTTCATCACAGCGTCCCGGTGAGTTATGGAACCGATCGGCTGCTGGAATCGCAAGAGGATTTGCGTAAGGAAGTTATCCATTTAGAGGAAAAAACGTTGTACGGGTACTCCTGTAATAAGTTTTACGACATGGACTTTATTCGGAGCAATCATTTGCAGTTTGAAGTCATTCCACTTATCGAAGACATCCAGTTTAATGTTAAATTCTTTATGGATGTCCAACGTGTAAACATCCTGGACTGTACTCCATACCATTACAATAAACGATTAGACGGAAGTCTTACGAATAGATTTGTGCCAGATTATTTTAATCTGCACTATCAGCGTGTACAGATGCTGTTTGACCAATATGACTATTGGGGTTGCCTGACCGATGATGTCAAACAGATTCTCAGCGGCATTTACGTACGGTATATTTTCTCAGCCCTGCAGAGAAACTGCGATCCGAGAGCATCCATGTCTCATGCGGATCGCAAACGATTTCTAAAAGAGTTGTTTGCGCAGCCGTTGTTCAAAGAACTAATTCCTTATTCGAGCGGGAACAGTCGGCTCGTTCGTTGGATGTCCGCTTGGCTGAATAAACGCCGTGTCAGCTGCTGCCTTTTGGGTGGCCGAGGGATTTATATCGTAAAGAAAAAGCTGCCGATGGTATTTGCTAAAGCCAAACAAAATCGTTGAGGTCTACATGTGGAAGGATATTGTCATGAAGGATAATCTCGTATTCTGGGTGAAAAAAATCCTGTTTGTTCTTTTAAAGATATTTTATATCTGCCCGGTTAAGAAAAACCGGATTGTCTTTTTTAGCTATTACGGAAGACAATATTCCTGTAATCCCAAATATTTGACGGAGTACTTGGTCTCTCATCACCTGGGTGACTTCGATCTATGGTGGCAGTTTTTACAACCGGAAAAGTTTGAGGAGCTGAGGGAAAAGGGGATTCGCCTGACGCGGTATGACAGCCTTCGCGGCATGGTGAATCTAATGACGGCTAAGGTCGTAGTCACCAACGTGGATTATCCAATTTATATTCCTTTTCGTAAAAACCAGTTTTTAATCAATACATGGCATGGCGGCGGCGCTTACAAAAAGGTGGGGACGGATATTCGTTCTCTGGCCCCCAGCCGCATGAAAACCGAGGAGAAAAGCAAAAAGGTGGTCAACTTGTATATTTCCTCCAGCAAAATGTTTACGGAAAAGGTTATACGAGGTGCGTTCCGGTTTTCAGGCGAGGTGCTGGAATGCGGTATGCCCCGCAACGATATCCTTTTGGGAGATACTCAGGATTTATATAGGAAGGTGCGACAGTATTATCACCTATCACCGGCGCAAAAAATTGTTTTGTATGCACCGACATTTCGAGAGGATCGCACCATTCAGAATTACGGTTTGGATTTTGAAGGCCTGCGGACTGCTCTGGTCAAGCGATTTGGCGGAGAATGGGTCTGCTTTTTCCGGGCGCATTCCAATCTTATCCGGCAGTTTCAAAATTTGACGTTTGATAAGACGATCATCAATGCATCCGAGTATAATGAGATGCAGGATCTCCTGTGTGCGGCGGATGTTCTGATTACAGATTATTCTTCGTCCATGTGGGATTTTTCCTTGACAAACAAGCCTTGCTTCCTCTATGCGGTAGATAAGGCGTCGTATCAGCAGGAGCGGGATTTTTATATGCCGATGGAACGCTGGCCTTTTCCCTATGCTGACAGTAATGCGCTTTTACAGGAACAAATCATCACCTTTGACGAAAAGGCCTATTTACAGGCGGTCGAACGCCATCATCAAGAGCTTGGCTCCACGGAAAGCGGCAGGGCGTCCCGAATCGTGATGGACAGGATATTGAAAGAGTGCGTGGGAGGCTAACAGGAAAGTCTATGAATGTTGCGATTATTTTCGCCGGCGGCACTGGCCAACGGATGAAATCCGCCGCCTGCCCCAAGCAATTTTTGAAACTGTATGGCAAACCTATTATTATATATACGCTGGAGGTTTTCCAGCAGCATCCCGACGTGGATCAAATAATTGTCGCCTGCGTCTCCGGCTGGGAAGATAGGCTAAACAAGATGTGCACCGATTACGGGATATCCAAGCTGTATAAAATCGTACCCGGCGGAAAAAACACACAGGAATCTAAGCTGAACGCGCTCCACGGGCTGGCGGATTTGTGCCATGACGACGATATCGTTCTGATGCACGATGCCGTCCGCCCCATGATTACATCCCAATTGATTACGGACAACATCGAGGCGGTTAAGAAATATGGTTCTGCCATTACCGCCGATCCTTTTACAGAAACCGGTGTCGTGAGCACCGACGGCGTCACAGTGGAAAGCACCATTGAACGCAGTAAGCTCTATATTGCCAAAGCGCCCCAGAGCTTCTATTATAAGGATGTCCTCTCGGCCCATGAACAAGGTCAATCCATGCCGGACAGTATTACGATCGATACATGCACCTTGATGACGGCGCTCGGGAAACCCCTGCATTTTGTTCAATGCGATTTTGCCAATATCAAAATTACGCGTCCGGATGATTATTATATTTTTAAAGCCCTGGTGGATTTACGTGAGAGCAAGGAGATTCTGGGACTGTAAAGGAGTACGCCATGCTGGATTTACATGCGGTTATCCTGGAAGATTTGGAAAATATTGTTTCCCGGTCGGTTTTCTGGGGCAAGCTCCAGGGGAAAACAGTGCTGATTACCGGCGCCAGCGGACTCATTGCTTCCTATATGATGTTTACCCTGCTGTATTTGAATGATACCCGGCAATTGGGGATTCATGTAGTAGCGCTTGTACGTAACGGCGAAAAGGCAAGACAACAGTTTGCAGATATTCTAGATAGGTCCGACGTAACGTTTTTAGTTCAAGACGTGTCCCAGAGGGTGGATTATTCGGGCCCTATCGACTATATCGTGCACGCCGCCAGCCAGGCAAGCCCCCGCTATTTTACTTCCGATCCTGTCGGCACCATTCAAGCCAATACCGTGGGGACTGAAAACATGCTGCGGACAGCGGCGGAGCGAAAAAGCAACGGCTTTCTTTATTTATCCACCCGCGAAATTTATGGAGAGTTTGCTGCTGATAAAAACTCTATCTGCGAAGACGAGTATGGTATTCTGGATCCCACAATAATTCGCTCCTGCTACCCGGAAAGCAAGCGTATGGCAGAGGCCATTTGCCGCGCATATGCACACCAGTACTGTGTTCCCGCTAGGGTGGCGCGTATTGCGCATACGTATGGGCCAGATTGGGTTATGGACAACGGACGGGTATGGGGCGATTTTATATCCAATGTTGTCCGCGGCGAGAATATTGTTTTGAAGAGTCAGGGAACTATGGAATTGGCCTTTACGTATCTGAGCGACATGGTTTCTGGCCTCTTTTTGGTTTTATTGAATGGGAAAGAGTTTGTCTATAATCTTTCCACTGACGTATCTATCACGGTGCGCGGCTTAGCCGAACTGCTTACCCAGCTTTACCCAGAAAAAAAGTTGCAAGTAGTTATTGATATTCCCAAGGACACCAGCGCTTATCTGGCTAATCCCGTGCCGAAGCTGGATTGTTCCAGAATTGCCGCGTTAGGATGGAAACCTGCTGTAAGTCTGAGAGCGGGCTTTCAACGAACTATTGCATATCAGGAATCGAAGTACAAAGGAGGATAGGATAAATGCCAGCTATCAGTGTAATTATGCCGGTTTACAACTCGGAGAAATATTTGCGCAGTGCCGTTGACAGCGTTTTAAAACAGACATTTCAGGATTTCGAGTTGATTCTCATTGATGACGGTTCCAAGGATGGCAGCAGTGCCATTTGTGATGAATATGGGGGAAAAGATTCACGCGTTGTGGTCATTCACCAAAAAAATGGCGGAATCTGTGCAGCAAGGAACAAAGGTCTGGATGAGGCCAAGGGAGAATATCTTGCCTTTATAGATAACGACGATTTTTATGATCCTGCCTTACTGGCGGATAACTATGCCTTAAGCCAGCAGTATCAGGCGGATATTGTAAAGTTTGGAGCAATTAAAACGACGTTATGGGAAAACGGCCGTAAAGAAATTGTCGAAAAATCTGTGCCGGAATTAATGGTGCTCGATTCCAACCAACTGGCGAGAAAATATGTCTATTTAAGAAATCGCAGAATGTTTGACAATCTATGGAATGGCTTGTACCGAACAGATTTTATTCGAACAAATGGGATTCGTTTTGACGAATCCTTTTTATGCGGAGGGGATGATCAGATTTTTACAATGAGTCTGCATCTTTGCAACCCTGTGTCCGTGTTTAATCCACGATGTTATTATAATTGGTTGCAACGGGAAGGTCACAGTACGTCTCTTCATTATCGTGAGAGTATGCCACGTGAAAACTATCTTATTTTTGAAAAAGAATGTCAAGTGTTTCAAAAGTTACAGGTTCCAGATATTTCTGTGTTAACAATAGATGCCTATGGGTATTTAATTGGAGGATATTTTAATTATATTTTATATAAAGGATGTCCATTATCTAAAAAAGAGATTTTAAAAAAAATGGAAGAAGACATCTGGTATCCGTTATATCAAAAATATTTTTATGATGTTAAGGATTATAGAAAGGAAGCGTCCTCCTGGCAAACAAGGTTAGGAATGTGGCTGATTCATAATCGTTGGTTCTCATTATGGATAACACTACAAAAAATGAAGCGAAAACTATAATTTATAGTTTATAAGATTAACCGGGAGGCAGGATATGAATAAATTTTTTGATTTAAGAGAATTCTTGATTTTTATTCTTAAAAAAATAAAGGTCTTTATAGTTTGCACGTTGTTGTTTACCCTTCTATGGATGGGTGCCCGTACAATACCGCTAGTCACGCAGTATGTCACGTATAATGAGCCGACAACGTCAGAGGGAAACGAGGAGTTTACTGCCAGTGATTTACCGTATCGTTTTGCTGAAACAAGGCTGTTATATGTGGATTCCATCTATGTGAGTGAAAATAATGTCAATGTGGATCGGACAAGTAATTTGTTGAATCTGTTTGTTTCCTTAGCCAATACCAATACCAATATGAATCAACAAAAAGACTTATTTTATGAAGAGGCTAAAAAGATAGATGCAGAGGATCGTCAGAAGCTATATAAAATGAACTATCGCACCAAGCAGGTGTTTACTCTTCCTTTTGATTTTCAAGCCTTTAGAAATTATTATTCCGTACAGGTTGAGGGCGGTAATGTCATTAGCATTACGGTCACTACGCCGGACAAAGAATTGTCTGCCAAAATGTGTGAGTCTCTGGAAAAAAGTTTAGTACAGGGCGTGAAAGAAACTTGGGGGGACTACAAATATAAGCAAATCGGTTTGCGCTCAAATCAGACCCTGCCAACTCCGGATACGGGACTAATTCCGCGCACGGAGCCTACGTCCACATCTGTGGTTACCGGAACTCGCCCCAGCGTGTCCGAAATTTTGAAAAATATGATCAAAAGTGCTGTCTGGGGATTTCTAGCTGGCGCAATGATCTCCCTTTTGATCCTGTTCTTTATGCAGGCGACCAACATCAAGGTGCTGGAAGTAATAGATATTAAAGATATGGATTTGTCTGTCTTGGGAGTTTGTGAAGTGCCTGAAAAGAAACGCAAGCTAAAATGGATCGATCGACTCATCGATCGCTTGGAAGGACGCTGCGCCGCTGATATGACTCCGGATTGTTGCGCCGAAATTGTAGCGGAAACAATCTTCTCCTTGAATTTCCAAGCAAAAAAAATTCTCGTATCCGGTGTTGCGGATCAAAAAGTATGGGAATCGGCTGCCCGGCCTTTGAAAACCTGTTTGGAGAATAAAGAATACGCGGTTGAAATGGTCAATAGGACTTCGAAAAATTCGGATGCGATCCGAAAAATCGGGGAGGCTGATGGGGTGATTCTGTTGGAAGAAGCCGGTGTTTCAACCAAACAGGAGATCCAGCGTGAGATAGAGCAGTGTTCTCTTTTAAATAAGCCCGTTTTTGGAGTGGTTTTGTTGAAATAGGAGTGGCGAAAGCGGATTACGGGTTAGATACGCCTGCGGGAGAATAAAAAATGGTAGTATATATCATCTTGCTGGGGCTGACCATGCTGTTTGCATGGTTTTGGAGATGTGCGGAATGCCAGCTGCTCCAGGAAAAAGCGGGCGAGGCCTGCAAAGCATCTAAGGGATACAGAACTGGTTTGCTTAGGAGAAATTTATGGGTTGCCATGACATTTTTCCCAATGTATATTATCAATGCCGGTATGTATTATGTTGGCAATGATTATAGTAACTATGTAAAGGAGTTTGAAAAGATACGCAGTGGCGGTGAATCCACGATGGACATCGCTTATGTGTGGCTGAATAAACTAATCATTCGGCTTGGGTTGGATTTCCAATTTGTATTGGTAATTCTATGTCTGGTAGCCTATATTCTTTTCTTTGTCTGTATCCATAAATATTCAGAAAATTATCCCATCAGTTTTTTGTTGTACTTTGTTATCGGATATTTTTTCTTACTGAATTTAAACCAAATTCGGCAATGGATGGCCCTCATGCTGGTGATGCTGTCTTATCAGTATATTGAAAGAAGAAAAATCGTCCCATTTTTGGTTTTAGTCGTATTGGCAACCCTATTCCATTTTACCGCTGTTATTTTTATCCCATTTTATTTTATTCTTAGCGTTCGCTATAAAGCAAGTATATATGTTGTTTTAATGCTCATATTGATTCCCTTCAATTTTTTTTATAACCGGCTACTTCAGTTTTTGTTTGCGACTTTTCGGCCTTCCTACGTCGGTTCAGCGTATATGGACAAAACATTGCAGTTTGATATGTTTTTGATCGTGGCGATGTTTTCCGTATTGATGATGATTTTGTTCTATTACGAGGCCATCATTGACAGCAGAATCCATACGATATTTATGAATGCGTTTTTTATTGCGTTCTTGTTGATTGTGTTTTGCGGATGGATACCAGAAGTGTCCCGATTTTCCTATTATTTCTATATGCCGATGATTTTTTTAGTCCCTAATACCCTATTGAAGGAAAAGAGACAAAGTCAGCGCTTTATTTGGCTGGTCGCAATAGTTGGACTGCATATTTTGCGCTTGTTGCGTTCAGCGGGCGGCTGGGGATTGGTTCCATACGATCACATTTGGCTGCATTAACAGGAGGCTTGTTTTATATGAAAGGCATTATTTTAGCCGGCGGTGCCGGTACGCGGCTGTACCCGTCCACCATCGCCTGTTCCAAGCAGATTCTGACCGTCTATGACAAGCCGATGATTTATTACCCGCTGTCCACCCTGATGCTCGCGGGCATCCGGGAGGTGCTAATCATCTCCACGCCCCGGGATCTTCCCGGCTTTCGGGAGCTGTTCGGGGATGGTTCTCAGCTGGGCATGCAGTTCTCCTATGCCGTGCAGGAAACGCCCCGCGGCCTGGCGGACGCTTTCATCGTGGGGGAATCCTTCATCGGCCGGGATAACGTCTGCCTGATTTTGGGAGATAACATTTTCTATGGCTACGGCTTCAGCGAACGGCTGAAAAACGCCGCCGATCGTAAAACCGGCGCCACCATCTTCGGCTACCATGTCAGCAACCCCACCGAATTCGGCGTGGTGGAATTCGACAAGGACTGGAATGTGCTGTCCATTGAGGAAAAACCGCAGAAGCCGAAATCCAGCTATGCGGTTCCCGGCCTGTATTTTTATGACAATCAGGTGGTCGAGATCGCCAAGCAGGTGCAGCCCTCCGCTCGCGGCGAAATTGAAATCACAGCCGTCAATAACGAGTATCTCCGCCGCGGTCAGCTGAAGGTGGAGCTGTTCGGCCGCGGAATGGCCTGGCTGGATACCGGCAATCATAGGGCCATGCTGGCCGCCGCCAACTTTGTGGAAGCCATTCAGACACGGCAGGGCTTGTTCGTCTCCTGCATCGAAGAAATCGCCTACCGCCAGGGATTCATCAGCCGGGAGCAGCTCCTCACCCAGGCCGCGCGGTTTAAATCCTCTGAGTACGGCCACTATCTGTTTAAAATTGCGGAAGCCGAGCAGGCATGAAGGGAGCTGACACCATGAACATCCTTATTACCGGTGCGAATGGCCAGCTAGGCAACGAACTGACCTCCATGCTGTCCTCCGGCCAGGCGGAAATCGGTCCCATTCCGGCCGCCTATCGGGGCAGCCGGGTGACGGCGGTGGACGTGGATCGCCTGGATATCACCGACAGCGCTGCCGTTCAGGCTTTTATCGAGGCGGAAAAACCGGAACTTATTATCAACTGCGCCGCCATGACCAATGTTAACGGCTGCGAATCCGCGCCGGACACAGCCATGAAGATCAACGCCATAGCGCCAAGATTTCTGGCCGCCGCCGCCCAGAAAATCGGGGCCAAATTGGTGTATGTGTCCACCGACTATGTGTTTGACGGCGACGGCGCCCGCACCAGCGACGACTCGATCATCCCCTATACCGAGTGGGACGTCTGCGCCCCCTGCAGCGTCTACGGAAAATCCAAATGGCTGGGAGAGCAGTATGTCCGGGAGGTCTGTCCCCGTACCTTTGTGGTGCGGACAGCCTGGCTGTATGGGTATGTGGGCGGCAACTTTGTTAAGACCATCTGGAAAAACGGCGCGCAAAAGGGCGAGCTGAAAGTGGTTGATGATCAGATGGGCAATCCCACCAACGCCAACGATCTCGCGTATCATATCCTGAAGCTGGCCCTGACCGATACCTATGGCGTGTATCATTGCACCGGTACCGGCGTCTGTTCCTGGTACGATTTTGCCTGCGAAATCATCCGCCTGGCGGGTGTTCCCTGCCGGGTGACGCCCTGCACCACCGAGGAATATCCCACCCCGGCCAAACGCCCCGCCTATTCCGCGTTGGATAACGCCATGCTGCGCTGCACGGTGGGGGATGAGATGCGGGAATGGAAAGCGGCCCTGGCCGTCTATGTGGAGAAGCTGAAAAAAGCGGGAGGCCCTCAATGAAAACGTATTTAGTCACCGGCGGCGCCGGATTCATCGGCTCCAATTTCGTGCAGTATATGCTGCAAAAATATCAGGACGTCCGTATCCTGAACCTGGACAAGCTCACCTATGCGGGCAATCTGGAGAACCTGGCCTCGGTCAAGGACGATCCCCGGTATACCTTTATCCACGCGGATATCTGCGACAAAGCCGCGGTGGAAAAAATCTTTGCCGAAAACGCCATCGACTATGTGGTCAATTTCGCGGCGGAAAGCCACGTGGATCGCAGCATCCGGGAGCCCGAGGTGTTCGTCAAAACCAACGTGGAAGGGACAGTGTGCCTGCTGAACGCCGCCCGGAACGCCTGGAACCTTGGCGGCGACGCCTATAAGGAAGGCTGCAAGTATCTGCAGGTGTCCACCGACGAGGTATACGGTTCGCTGGGTGCCGAGGGCTTCTTTACCGAGACCACGCCCCTGTGCCCCCACAGCCCCTATTCCGCCAGCAAGGCCGCGGCGGATATGCTGGTGCAGGCCTACTTCGATACCTTCCGCTTCCCCGTGAACATCACCCGCTGCTCCAACAATTACGGCCCCTATCAGTTCCCCGAAAAGCTGATTCCGCTCATTATCCACAACACCCTGCAGCATAAAAGCCTGCCGGTGTACGGCGACGGGATGAACGTCCGGGATTGGCTGTATGTGGAGGATCACTGCAAGGCCATCGATATGGTGCTGCGGGACGGCGTGGTCGGCGAGGTGTACAACGTAGGCGGCCATAACGAGCGCCCCAACATCACCATTGTCAAAACCATCCTGGCCTATGTCCATGATCATGTGGATGAGGCGGTGAACGAAACCCTCATCACCTATGTGGAAGATCGCAAGGGTCACGACCGCCGTTATGGCATCGATCCCCAGAAAATCAAGGACGCCCTGGGCTGGTATCCCGAGACCACCTTCGAGGTGGGCATCGAGAAGACCATTCGGTGGTATCTGGACAACCCCGGCTGGATGGCCCATGTGACCAGTGGCCAGTATCAGGAATACTACGCCCGGATGTACGGCGGCAAATAATCGCCCGGGTCGGAGATAGGAAGCGCATTATGGGAAAATTCACCTTTACCCCCACCGGCATCGCCGGCATGATGGTCGTGGAGCCCACCCTGTTCGGAGACGCCCGCGGCTATTTTATGGAAACCTATAACTACAACGAATTTGCGGCCGCCGGCCTGGATATGACCTTTGTGCAGGACAACCAGTCCAAATCAAAGCGGGGCGTGCTGCGGGGCCTGCATTTTCAAACGAAAAACTCTCAGGGCAAGCTGGTTCGCGTCATCCGCGGCGAGGTGTTCGACGTGGGGGTGGACTTGCGGGAAGGCAGCGCCACCTTTGGCCAATGGTACGGCCTCCTTCTGAGCGAGGAGAACCACAAGCAGCTCTATATTCCCGAGGGCTTTGCCCATGGCTTCCTGGTCACCAGCGAGGAAGCGGAATTCGTCTATAAATGCACCCGCTTCTACGACCCCTCCGGCGAGGGCGGCCTGCTGTGGAACGATAAGGATATCGGCATTGATTGGCCGGTGACGGAGGATATGGACATCCTGCTGTCGGATAAGGACAAGATTCAGCCCACCTTCCAGGAGTATCTGGCGCGGCGGGGCTGAGGCAAGCGTAACAGTAAAAGGGGAAAGGGGCGCGGCGGATGAATTCCAAGGCCAAAAGCTTTATCAAGAATTTTTCCTACACCTTTATGGCCAACGCGGTGTCCTTTCTCATTTCCGCCGTGCTGGTGTTTTTCGTTCCCAAACGGCTGGGCGTGGAACAGTATGGCTATTGGCAGCTGTATACCCTGTATACCTCCTATGTGGGCTTTTTCCATCTCGGCTGGTGCGACGGGGTCTATCTCCGATACGGCGGGCAGGATTATCACGAGCTGGAGAAGCCGGTGTTCGTCACCCAATTCTGGATGCTGACGGCCTTTGAATTCCTCATTACGGCCGGCCTCGGCATTTATGGCTTTTGTATCGTTCCAGAAGCGGAGAAGGGCTTCATCCTGGCCATGATGGGCGTGTGCGCCCTGCTGCTGATTCCCCGCACCTATCTAGGTTTTGTCCTCCAGTTTACCAACCGCATTAAGGAATACGCCGCCATCACCATGCTGGAGCGCGTCATTTACTTTGTGCTGGTAACGGCTCTGGTGCTGGGCGGCATCCAGGATTACCGCCTGCTGCTGGCGGCGGATTTGATCGGCAAAGCCGTGGGGCTGGTGGTGGCGGTCTGCCGCTGCCGGGACATTGTGTTCGGCCGCATGGTTCCATTTCGTTCGGGCTTAAGCGAAGCGGGGAAAAACATAAACGTCGGCTTCAAGCTGATGATCGCCAACATCGCGAGCCTGCTCATCGTGGGCATCGTGCGCATGACCATCGAAAACAAATGGGGCGTTGCCACCTTTGGCAAGGTTTCCCTGACCATGAGCGTGTCCAACCTGCTGATGGTGTTTATCAGCGCCGTCAGCATCATTCTGTTTCCCACCCTCCGCCGCACCAGCGACGATAAGCTGGCCGGTATGTATGATTTCATGCGCACCTCGATTATGACGGTGCTGCTGGGTCTGCTGATTTTTTACTATCCCGCCAAGCTGCTCCTCACCGCCTGGCTGCCGAAATACGCCGAAGCCTTGACCTACATGGCGCTGATGTTCCCCGTGTGCGTGTTCGAGAGCAAGACCTCCATGCTGGTCAATACCTATATGAAAATTCTCCGCCGGGAAAAGTGGATCCTTCTCATCAACGCCTGCACCGTGGCGCTGAGCATTCTTATCTCCGGGCTGACGGTCTTCCTGCTAGAGAATTTGACCCTGGCGGTGCTGTCCATCGTCGTGCTGCAGACCTTCCGCTGTATTTTCGGCGAGCTTCTGCTCTCCCGCGATTTGGACATCCGTGTGCGCAAGGACATCGTCCTGGAGGTCCTGATGACCGCGACCTTCATCGCCACCGCCTGGTTCCTGCGCTCCTGGCTGTGCACCATTCTGTATGGGGCGGCGTATCTGGTGTATGTGCTGATCAAACGCCAGGATATCGCCCGCATGCTGGGCCAGGTAAAATCCCTGATAAAACGCTGATGACAGGCCGCCTTCCGTGGAATGGCGGCCTGTTTTCATCGAAAGGAGGTGCGGCGCATTGGAACGCGTCAAGCTGTCGGTTCATCGGGTAGTGGACTGGGTGCTGCGCTGCGGCGATATCGATAGCCGCTATGTGGACGCCTCCACCATGCAGCAGGGGGCGGCCGCCCACCGGAAAATCCAAAAAGCCATGACCGGCGACTACCGCAAGGAGGTCTCCCTCTCCCTGGAAACCGAGGCCGGCGGCTTTCCGCTCCTTTTGCAGGGGCGGGCCGATGGCGTGTTCACCGCTGAGGACGGACTGCTGACTATCGACGAGATCAAATCCACCACCCTGCCCCTGGAAAAGCTGGCTGTCCAGCAGGCTCAGCACCTGGGTCAGGCGCAATGCTACGCCTATATGCTCCTTCAAACGCTGGATGCCCCGCCGGAAACGGTGGGCGTCCAACTGACCTATTATCAGCTGGAAACCGAGGAGCTGCAGCGCCGGCGGTTTGTCTTCAGCCGGGAGGAGATCACCGCCTTTTTCGCGGATCTCCTCCTGCGCTATGGCGATTGGCTGCGCTTTGAGCATGAGTGGAAAGTCCTGCGGGATGCCTCGATTGCCGCCGCCGCCTTTCCCTTCCCGGCCTACCGCCGGGGCCAGCGGGACTTGGCCGCCGCGGCCTACCGCACCATCGTCAACCGCAAAAAGCTGTATGTTCAGGCCCCCACCGGCATCGGGAAGACTCTTTCCACCCTGTTTCCCGCCGTCAAAGCCGTGGGGGAGGGCCGGCTGGAAAAGCTCTTTTACCTCACCGCTAAAACCGTCACCCGCACCGTGGCGGAGGAGGCCGTCACCCTCATGGAAAGCCAGGGCCTGCGCTTCAAATCCGTCACCCTGCGGGCCAAGGATAAAATCTGCTTTTGCGAGGAAACCATCTGTAACCCCGACAGCTGCCCCTACGCCAAGGGCCACTACGACCGGGTCAACGACGCGCTGATGGACATGCTCACTCATCACGACCGCATCACCCCCGCCGTGGTGGAGGCCTATTGCCGGCAGTACCGCCTCTGCCCGCACGAAACCGCCCTGGACGCGGCCTTGTGGGCGGACTTGGTTATCGGGGATTATAACCACGTGTTTGATCCCGCCGCCTATCTCCGCCGCTTTTTCGACGGGGACGAGGAGCATAACTACGGCTTTCTCATCGACGAAGCCCATAACCTGGCCGACCGGGTGCGGGATATGTATTCCGCCGTCCTGCGCCGTTCCGCCTTTTCCCGCCTGGCGAGACAGCTGCCGGATAAAACCAAAACCGCCGCCGCCCTGCGCAAATCCCTGCGGGCCGTGGCCAAATACCTAGCCGACGCCGGTAAGGCCTTGGGCGATGCCGATGAAGCCGCCAATCCCGAAAAGGACGCGGCGATAGGGGCGTTGGTGACGCTGTTTTGCTCCGCCGCCGAGGACTGGCTGGCTGAGGAGCAGAACAACAGCCACGAACGGCTGCGGGACGTGCTGGAGCTCTACTTTGAAGCCGCCGCCTTCCAGGGTATCGCCGAGCTGTACGACGAGCATTTCACCACCCTGACGGAAACCGGGGAGGGGGATGTCATCCGGACGCTCTTCTGTCTGGATCCCTCCGCCATCATTGCCGAGCGGCTGAAGCTGGCCAAGGCGTCCGTCCTCTTTTCCGCCACCCTCACCCCGCTGCCCTATTACCGGGAGCTGCTGGGCGGGGACGAGACCGATCCCCTGCTGTCCCTGCCCTCTCCCTTTGAGGAGGAGCGCCTGCTCCTGGTGGCCCATGGCGGCATTTCCACCAAATACAAGGATCGCGCCGCCAGCTATGCCCCCATCGCGGAGGCCATCGCTGCGGTTATCGCCCGGAAAACGGGCAACTATCTGATCTTCTTCCCTTCCTATGACTATATGCGGCAGGTGCACGAGCGCTTTACGGCCCTGTGCCCCGGGGTGGCCGCTCCCATGCAGGACAGCCATATGGAGGAGGAGGAACGGGCCGCCTTTCTCGCCCGGTTCGACGCGGAGAATGCCGATACCCTGGCCGGGTTCTGCGTGCTGGGCGGCCTGTTCTCCGAGGGTATCGACCTGAAGGGCGACCGGCTGATCGGCACCGTCATCGTGGGGGTGGGCCTGCCCGGCCTGTCTCTGAGGCAGAATGAGATCCGGGAATATTTTAATCGAAAAAACGGTCGGGGCTACGATTACGCCTACGTCTACCCCGGCATGAATAAGGTGCTGCAAGCCGCCGGCCGGGTCATCCGGTCGGCGGACGACGCGGGGGTGGCCGTCCTCATCGACAGCCGGTTTCACACCGCCGCCTACCGGGCCCTGTTCCCGCCCCATTGGTCGCAGATGCGGCGCGTCCGGGACACGGCATCCCTGCGCCGGCTCCTCGCCGCCTTTCCCTACTTTTCGGCAGAGCCCGAACAGCCCCCCTCAGGCGAATAGCGGGGCGCGATC
>ERZ856578.1857-NODE-1857-length-37300-cov-4.388711_pt1 | contig 37300 bp, 24 predicted proteins | sample MGYA00514384_ERZ856578 | MGnify/ENA primary metagenome ERZ856578 (study PRJEB29103, sample SAMN06111958) | human gut metagenome | biome: human gut; feature: ankylosing spondylitis patient; material: healthy_person | host: Homo sapiens | place: China:Hangzhou...
AGCGGGGACGAATTCGTTGCTAAGCTCTATCTGAAAAAAGAAGGTATTAACTATGTGTTTTTTATTAGGATATTTAATACCATTGGTTTCTTTGGTTAAAAATAGCCCATACAAAAAAGCTGTTTTATTTATATCAATCTTCTCCCATTGTCGAACAAAATCCTCTATCCTTGTATCTAAAAAATAATCATCATCATCTAAGCCAGTAATATATTTTCCAGTGGCATTCTGAATTGCAATGTTACGGCTTATACATGCACCACTACGTTCCTGCTTAATAAAATATTTAACCCTGTTATCTTTTCTAGATATTAATTCAAGGTAATTATGTGTATCATCAGTAGAAGCATCATCTACAATAATAACCTCAATATTCTCATAAGTTTGTCTTAAAACAGAATTGACAGCTCTTTCAAGTAATTCAACACGATTAAAAGTAGGAATATAGACAGTAACCAGTTCTTTCATTTCTGACTCTCTTCTTCTGCTGCTTTTATTACTAATGGTTTTATGAGTATCGATTTTTGATTAATAACGTAACATGATCCCTCAACGGACTGCATTAATATAACCCCAGCACCAATAACCACATTATTTCCAACGACGATATCATCAGAGATAATTGCGGAGTTTATACCCATTGTTACATTATTGCCAACTATGAAATTTACAGGCATCCCCCTCTTATTTGCACCTAAAGTACAACATTGCCTGATCACGAAATTTTCACCAATATTACATCCTGCATTAATTACTATGCAGTGCGGGTGCCATAGTACCAAGCCTTTATTTATTCTGGTTTTATAAGGCATTTCCACACAAAAAATGAGCTCATTAATTAGTTTATTAAGAATGACAAACGCTGCACCAAATATTTTCACCAATATATTTTTTGAAGTAAAATAATTTGAACATCGAAAAATAAAAATAACTAGTTTGGCTTTTATCCCTTTGTTTTTTCTTACTTCCTTCATAACATCAAAAATACTGAGATATGATTTTACACACTCCATATTCATATACCTACTAACAATAAAATTATGCTTAATGATGATAAAAATCAGTATGCTGATTTATTAACAAAACCCTTAAATATTGTAAGAAATATGATTTTTAAGTCTAACCATATATTCCATTCCCTGATATACTCTAAATCGAATTCGACACGTTTCTGCATTTTATCTAATGTGTCTGTTTCTCCTCTCCACCCATTAATTTGAGCCCAACCAGTAATGCCGGGTTTAACTTTATGGCGCAGCATGTATCCTTCAATGAGATTTCGATACTGCTCATTATGCGCTACCGCATGAGGACGTGGTCCAACAATTGACATGCCACCAAAGAGGACATTAAAAAATTGCGGTAACTCATCGAGCGATGTTTTTCTTAAAAAACTACCAACACGTGTAACCCTGACATCATTTTTTGTTGCTTGCTTTACTGTATCATCGTTTTCCATAACTTTCATTGTCCTGAATTTCCATACCTTGATAGGTTTTCCATCCATGCCATATCTTGTTTGCTTAAATATGACTGGGCCTGGTGAGGTAGCTTTTACTACCGCTGCTATTACTAAAAGTATAGGTGAAATGAGTAAAATTATTATCGCAGCCAAGATTATATCTTCTAACCTTTTGAACACCATGTTAATACCATTTAACGGTGTATCAAATAAAGGAACGACTGGCACCCCATTAACATCTTCAGTTCTAGACTGTAATATATTGAAGGTGAAGATATCAGGGATAAGTATTACTGAGCAGGTAGTATCAGTTAACGACCTGATTAACTCTTTCATTTCCTTTTCATCACTCATTTTCATGGCAATATATATACGATCTATCTTGCCGCTTTTGGCATCATCAATTAATTTTTGGAAATCACCTTTATATTCAATATCATCAGAATCGATTTTAGTGGGATTATAAATACCAACTACTACAAACCCTAACCAAGGCTCATCAATAAAACTACGCGCAAGACTTAGACCAACCGGCATTGCCCCCGCTATTGCGATATTACGTGTATTATAACCAAAAGATCTAACTGTTTTTGCGCAGACTCTAATCATCAGACGGCATAATACTACTCCAACACAAACAAAGATATACCATTCTAAGAATATAGAAAATGGTAACCATAATTCTTTCGAATAGGTTACGCAAGCAGTTATTAATAATAGACTAAGCGTCCAGTTTTTTAAAATCAAGTTAAGTTCTGTTGTGAATTTTACACCACGCCATGAGCGATAAAAATCAGTAATCCCTCCGAACATTTGGAACACAGCTAGAACTAAGAGAACAACAACAAATTGATTATAGCTAAAATCTCTATTATTCAATAAAAATGAAACATACAACCCAAGGAAAATAATCGTGATATCGCATACCCGTTGAGCTATAGATATCAATGATGCATTTGCTTTGGACCGCGCACGGTGATGTAATCTTGTCATACTAATTATCGCTCTTAAATAGTAGGATAATATTTATTTAATATGCACTAATTATTGCTGTTATTTTTCTCTTTCCAGAATCGTTTATGCATACTGCATTTTTTTACTAAACTTAACGGCAATTTACTATAATTTTGACCTAGTTTATAACCGATTATTTTAAACATATTATTCATCATAGATTGTGGTATCATACTAGGCTGATTTTTTAAGAGATATTTAAATTCCGAGTATAAAAATTTTTTCCCCTCCCCTCCAGCACCCCCGAACGTTTTCCTTATCCATTTTTCAGTTGCATGGAATACACCTATATCAAAGTAACGTTTAAACTCCTCAATAGCACTATAATTATGGGAGTGGCGAACTTTAGAACTTGGAACATACGCTACTTTAAAACCAGACATAATGCTTTTGGCAGCAAAAAACATATCTTCGCTTAAAATAGTATTGCCCGGAAAACCACCCAATTTCTCAAAAATATCAATTTTATAGGCGGCAAATGAGTTTGATGAAAATACTGTTTTTAGCCCCATTACAGAAATGTCTGCCTTACTTGATACATAACTTTTATTTGGATAGTTAAAATATCTGGCGTGCGTAGAAATTGCATTTGCATCTAAATGAGGCAATTGTCTACCATAAGCACATGCAACTAACGGTTCTTCAAAAACAGAAATTATGTTATTTATAAAATCTGGTTCTGGTATCGCATCTTGCGTCAAGAAGATTACTATATCGAAGTTATTTTTATTTAAATTTACTATGTCGTTTCTTGTTTTTCCATGATTGAAGTCTTTTGCATTAATAGTGACTACGTTAAAACCATTTTTCAATGCTATTTGTACAGTATCATCAGTACTTCCTGAATCAATTACTTGAACATATGTATTTGGCGGAGAATACTTGCGAATATTCTCCGCCGCTTTCTGCCAAACTTTTCCACCGTTAAAAGTTGGAATACCGATAAATACTTTCATTTGCTCTCACTTTGTAGCATTTAAACTATTTTTTGTTGTCATAAGTATAACCATAGTGGTTATAGCCATAGGAGTAATAGTTACTAGCTTTTTTAACCACTCCGTTAAGGATACATCCTTTAATAATGACTCCACTTTGTTCAAAGCGCTTTATACTGACTTCAATTTCTTTGACAGTATTCAATTCAAAGCGAGCAACAAGTAAAGTTGTACCAGCATAATTACCTATAATTGCGGGATCTGTCACAGCGAGAATTGGAGGGGTATCTAACACAACCAAATCATAATTTTCACTAGCCCATGTGAGTAATTCACCAAAATAGCGGTTCATCAGAAGCTCTGCTGGATTCGGTGGTGAAATGCCTCTTGATATAAAATCAATTCCGGCTGAGGGAATATTTTTTACAGCCTCAATAGGTTTAATTTTACCTGACAAAACATCAGAAAGCCCATTTGTATTGTTCACTGAGAAGATTTTATGTGTATAACCTTTCCTCATGTCAGTATCAATAAATAATACTTTCTTTCCAGTTTGCGCAATAACAGAAGCTAAATTTGAGCTTACAAAAGTCTTACCAGCGTTAGGACTTGCTCCCGATATCATAAGTATATTATTTCTAGACTCCATCATCGCAAAATGAAGACTTGTGCGCAGCCCTCTAATTGCCTCTATTGCCAAATCAGCTGGATTGTCTATAGCAAGAAAACCAACACCCTCTTCCCTAAACTTGTTAACCATTCTTTTCTGAGGTGTTTTAGCGAACGTTTCAGAAACAGGTATACTTGCATATACACTTACGCCTATTTCTTCAAGCTGCTCTGGAGATTCAATACCTCGGCGTAAAATTTTACGAAGGAAAACTAATCCCAACGAAACGATAACACCTATAAAAATCCCAAGAATTAGCACTAATAATTTTTTCGGTTTGACTGGTTTAGGTTGTGTAACAGCTTCATCAATAATTCTAACGTTTCCGATGGCGCTAGATTTAGCAATATTAAGTTCTTGCTGTCTATTTAATAACTGCATATAAACAGCACGACCAGACTCTACATCCCTGCTCAGCCGCAGAATTTCCTGCTGGGTTTCAGGCATTGAAGAAACTCGCTTATTTAATTTTGCTTTCTCATCCTGTAATGTTTTTCTTTTTTCCATTAATGCTTTATAAGTTGGATGTTCTTTAGTATAAAGCTGCGAAATTTCTGATTCTCTAAATGTTAACTCATTTAATTGATTGTCAACATTTACAATCTGATCTAATACTGACTTAGCTTCCAATGATAAATCTACAGAATCATTTTGCTGTCGATAGAGATTTAATTTATCTTCAGCAAAATCAAGCTCGCTCCGAACTTTTGGTAATTGTTGGCTAAGAAATTCTAAACTTTTAGCATCTTGTGCAGCCTGCCTTGAAATGTTTTGCTCTAAATAGTTACGCGTAATGCTATCAACAATATTCTTTATTAAATCAGCATTATCTCCAGTATAAGATACATTCAACATACCAGTATCTTTACCGAGATCTGCCACGACAAGGTTTGTCTGTAAATCAGTTATAGCTTTTAAACGAGGTAAATATGAGATTTTAAACTTTGTTCCTGGTAAAGCATCAATTTTGTCTATATTTAATGAACCATCAGTTAAATCTAATAATTGACCTACTTTACCATTTATACTTTTTTTTCCGATGACAACGGTATAGTTATTTGCATCTTTCACAATAACAGTTATATCTGATTTTCCTTCGTTCTCTCCTGCGAGATAAAATCTATTAACATGCAAACTTCCTTCTTTTTTTCCAATTAATCTTGACCATCCTTGTCCAAAAATTGGAAAATAGTCTTGCTTGATACTTGCCTGTAGATTAAGGTCGTCAACTGTTTTGCCAAGAATCATGCGAGAGCGCAGCAAAGCAATCTCAGGCGCAGACTGTGGTTGCGTATCGGGCAATACCTGACTTAAACTATTTAAAATAGCATTCCCTTTTTTTTGCTCAACTTGAACTAATGCATCAGCTTGATATATGGGTGTGGAAAATAATATATAAACTAATGCCAAAAGTGTACAAAGTGACGTCACAGAAATTATTAACTTTCTATGATCAATTACATCGCCGAAGAAACGTCCTAGATCAAACTCTGGTTTTTCTTGGTTTAAGTCATTTTTATTTTTTACTTGCATTTATAAATTCCTGAGTTTAAGCACTGAGTTTTTCAATCCAGCATTTAGCAGATTTTTCTATAATAGTATATACTGAGCTAAATGCTTCTTCACTCTTGCGATAGGGGTCGGGAATATCTTTCTGGCCTATCCAATGTCCAAATAACATAGTTTTGCCTCTTAGTTCTGGAGCTATATGCGCAATTTGTTCTAAATGCGCTTTTTCCATTACTAAGATCAAGTCATATTGATGCCCTATGGATGGGGTAAATTGCTGACCTTTGTGTTCTTTTAAATCAATACCATGTTCAGCTGCAATCTTTATAGCCTTAGGATCGGCATTTTTCCCAACTAATGCTCCAGTTCCAGCCGAATCAATTTTTTTATTAGGTAATTCTCGTCTTAAAATATATTCACCGATAGGAGAACGACAAATATTACCCGTACATACTACTAAAATTGAATCAAACATCAGTTAGGCCATCTCTTAATATATCGAACAGTTTCAGTCATGTCATGCACACCAGTGATGGTTGGAACTAGCTGCGAAATAACTCGGTTCCAACGAACCAACGGTGCTGTAGTGACATACACAATATCATACGGCTGTAACTGGAATTCAGTTCCTAAGACCATTGCCGATGCATCCTGTGCATTGAGTTGGTATACATCAGCAATTTTTCCCCCATTATTATTTTTTAATTGGCGAATGACAAATATACCTGTGGCATCACTCATTTCTTGAGATATACCTTCTGCATTCCCCAAGGCCTCAGCTAAAGTCATACCACTTCGATCCATTTTCATTGTGGTCTGTTTACCGACTTCACCCATAACGAAGACTTTTAAGTCGTCGTTGCGAGGCACAAAAAGAATGTCACCTGGATACAGAAGGTGATTTTGGGTCAAGTCACCTTTTTGCATTAATGCATATAGTGATATTTTTGTATCTTTGCCATTATGGGTTAAAACGACGTTTCGCCAATCCGCATTCTCTGCTAATCCACCTGCGGCATTAATGGCATCCATAACAGTAAGAGGAATATTAGTTATTGGTTGTTGTCCGGATTTAGTCACTTCACCTGTTACGTATGCTTTTTGTGAGCGAAATGCTGCAATGCTGACATCAACCTGTGGACTTTCTATATAAGTCGTCAATCTACTAGCTATTTCTTGTCGCACTTGGCTAAGTGTTTTACCCGCCACCTGTACCTTACCAATATAAGGATAAAAAATTGTACCATCCGAATTGACCCAGTTTCCGGTATCACTGGCGCTACGGTACTGACCAGCAGGTGTAGTTAATTCAGGATGATCCCATACCGTAACCATCAGTACATCACCGATACCGATACGATATTCATAACTGTTAAGTAATTTATCTAGCTCGGGATTAGGTTTAGCCAATATTTCTTCCGGACGTAATTTATCAACAAGGCTAGGCGTCATTGGGTACACATTGACCAGTTTATCAAGATCATAGTCGCTGTCTGGTAGGTCAACTACGTTCTTACGCAGACTGTTTAGTCCCTGACCCGGAATAATGGTGCAGCCTGATAAAATCCCGATCGCTAATGCTAAAGCCGAAAATCTAATAATTTTATTCTTCATATGTCACATCATTAGTAAATCAAAATTTGCCAATTCCTGAGCAGCTGTCATAACCGTTGCTTCCCTGCCGGTGTGTGGAGAGATCAAAGCTGACTACGTCCTGCAGCGCTACCACCTCTCTCCCCAATGTTCAGCATTCAGCCTTATAAACTAAACGGTATTTCAATTCCTGCGCTGGCCCCAACGTCATCGCTGTCGCTGTTATTAGCGTTGGTATACCACAATGAGGTACTCAGTCGAACCGACTGATAAACATCCCCGCTCCAGCCAACTTGCACCCCCTTCAGAGTGTCAGCTTGTGGAAATGCTTTGTTAATTGATTGATTTTTTGGATTCACCTTGGCATAAACCAAACGCGTGCTCCAGCGCTGGTTATCCTCTGTTATCAGTTCAACCTTACCTGCGAATAACTGGCCATCTCCTCCCATGGCATCACCCAGCGGATATCCCTGCTGATAGTACCCATCTTTGTAAATATGATGCATATAGCTATATCCGGTCCGGCTCATATTGGTACGAGTATCATGCGCTTCCACGTACCAGTTTACCGCATCTTTACCCCAACCGTGGTGCCCTTCCACTCCACCAAGGAACATATTCGCGGAAGGCAGGTAGCCAGACTCATCCTCGCCGACCATTTGCCCATAGAAACTCACCGGCCACCCTAGAGTCGGCTCGAGTTTGAATTTAAAGTCAAATCCGGCCAGCTGGTTACCAGGTTCGTTATCTGTCCCGGTATTGTCTTTCCCGGTAAAGCCATCCCAGAAGCTGCTAAAGGATTGCGGCCGCCCTTCCCCACCCCACTGCATAATGCGCGACGCGCCTAGTTCCAGTGACTGGAAAGGTGAGAAAGTGAAACGACCGCCGATAATTTTTGTATGTGGCACAGCGGTATATTGATTCATCTGGCTTGCGGAGATTTGGTACTGCCATGGCCCCACCCAGCGCAACCACCAGGTCTCTGGCGCCGCCTGCTCGGCGCGCTGCATCAGGAAACCGGTCATTGGCCGCATGGCATCCCCGCGGATCAGGCTACCTTCATAGCCCGGTCCCCACCACTGTGGTACCTGACCAAAGGAGAGCCACTGGTTCCAGAACTTCACCGCGCCGTAGGCACCGTTGGCGTTGAAGCGCGAGCCGTTGCTGATCCGCTCCCCCCCTTCGACGTTGCCCTGCAGGTGAACATCCCACCACTCGCCGCTGTTGTTGAACGCCAGGCCTAACGAGTTATCTGCCGGCTGTGTCTGACCAAACCCCTGCGGAGTGCCCGGCTGATCGGTTGAAGTGTAGCCGGTAACCCGGAAATCCGCTTTTAAGGCAGACAGTCGCTGGTTAATACGCGCCAGCACCACTTGTTCAGAAGAATAGGACGGTTTGGCCTTTTTTAGCGCCCGGGAGATCTCTTCCTGGCTCAGCGGCCAGGTCGACAGGCTCAGATGGATGACCCCGCGATCGGAAAGCCAGGCCAGGTCGTTACGCAAGTCGTTGTCATTTACCACTAACCCGGCCGCGTAAGCCTGGGCTCCCAGGGAGGAAAGCAAACCCAACGTCACGGCAATGCGCGCAATTTTTATCATTGTACAAGATCCATTTTCAGCCCCGCTGTCGTATCTCAATGAGAATGAGGGGAATACCAAGATAGAAAGCGCTCGCGGCACCAGCTGACTTCGCTGTGCAACACCGGCGAGGCAAGTACATTTACCCTAAGCTGCTTGTTAGCCTTATAACATCCACTCAGCTCACAATGTAGGCGAATTTTACCCTACAGGCTATGGATGAGACAGGAAAGTTAATATCCAGGCGATATCAGCAGCCGCTGCTGGCCAACTTCTGAGGATATCCGTAGAAAATTGATAGATATCTATTGATGATGATCATCCTGGCCGGGTCGATATTGACAGCCGTTGAAGAGAACCTCTGTGCAACAGCAAGCGGCTTCAGCGACGCTACCGCCCCTGGCTTAACAGCTACCAGCGCACTGACTACCTGAACGACTTAATTTTTATCGACCTGTGGATGAATAATTGGTCAGGCCATTATTTTTGGCGGTGTTAAGTTTACGGGATTTCGGTCACAATTGGGAGTGTTGTTACCGAATATCTGCCAATTAATGCCGCCTGTCGTTCTACTGACAAAAAATAAGCGGGTCACCAATTAAGATTATTCACTGATTTCCAGGATTAGAAATCTTCCCGGTACTGCTACAACATCACACATGCAGCTAACTAACTGTAAAAAAACGTCTTTTTACATAGCTCATCATCATGCAAAAATCAGATGATGGCGTTATAGTCAACTACAATTTCTAATAGTTTCCTGTGTCTGGATATTCATAGAATGTGCATCAGGTAACGTCTCAGCGCATTTAAGAAACGTCTGATCAAAGCTATATCCAGACAAATATGCAATAACAATGTAGTAGCACTTCATTATTTCATAAATATGAATTATCAATTACCCGATATATAGTAGATTATTTTCTTATTTGTCTAATTAACCGGCGAAAACTTAATTTCCCCTGTAAAACAAATGGCGATTACCAGGCCTGCTTGTGCAGATCGGTACGCGTAAAGGGTTTATCCAGCGGCCCCACCGCGGTGGCGATTTGTCCCAGCAGGGACTGAGTCGGCGCTTTGCTGCCGCTATGTAACAGGATAAGAGGGACCATCACCAGGCATGCAACACCGCCCCATGAGATATTCACGCTTTCCGGATCAGAGGTACGTTTTTGCAACACCAGGAACAAAGCGCTGCCAGCAGCGCCCAGCAGCAGGCCGGCAATCACTTCCGAGACGGAATGCGCATGGATGACCAGCCGCGAATAGCCCACCACGGCGGCCAGAACATAGCCGGTAATAACGGCCGCTTTACGCAGACCGACGGAGAAACGGGCGCTGAGCAGCCACAGGAAGATAGGCCAGAAGGCCGCGGAGAGCGCGGAGTGGCCGCTGAAGCCGGTGTAATCCAGTTCACGAATACCCAGACCCCAGCCCATAAAGGCCAGTTTGGAGGCGCAGACGATAGCGCCGGTGATGCCGAACAGCAAACTCCACTGCCACGCCAGCAACCGCGACGTTTTACGCAGCATCAGGACAATAAACAGCGCCGCTGCGCTGGGCAACAAAACGGTGCTATCGCCAAAAAATGAGATGAGTTGCCAGTTCATATACCTGTGATCCTTCGATGATGTCCACTGCCGTGCTCAGGGATTATCCGTAATGTCTGTACCAGCTCGCATGCCAATTCATTTCACATTTTTATGCATGCAAGTGAGATGTTTAAAGCGGAAACATGATCGCAGTCAAGTTTTATTTTTGGCTGTCGTTGACCGCTTTTCCTGCGCTTTAGGAATTGTCGCACTAAGTGACTATTCATAAAGCATTATTGCCGCTACTCCGACCATTGCACCACAGAGGCCAGAGACAAACTACCAGAAGTCTCCGAAGCCAAACGTTTCTTTACAATCGTTATAACATTCGCGTTATGAATAATTTCTGCATAACGTTATGAGCGGCAGGACGAATGCTTCAGCCTTGCCGCTCGGTTTCAGGCTGGCGCTCAGGCCAGCAGTTTTTTAATGCTTTCGCGGAATTTGGCGCCTTCTTTCAGGTTACGCATTCCGTAGGTAACGAAGGCCTGCATGTAGCCCATTTTCTTCCCGCAGTCGTAGCTTTCGCCGGTCATCAGCATCGCGTCGACGGACTGCTTCTTCGCCAGTTCGGCAATGGCGTCGGTCAGCTGGATACGGCCCCATGCGCCCGGCTCGGTACGTTCCAGTTCGGCCCAGATATCCGCCGACAGCACATAGCGCCCCACCGCCATCAGATCGGAGTCCAGAGTCTGCGGCTCGTCCGGTTTTTCAATAAACTCGACGATACGCGCCACCTGGCCTTCAGCCACCATCGGCTCTTTGGTCTGGATGACGGAGTATTCGGAGAGATCGCCCGGCATGCGTTTCGCCAGCACCTGGCTGCGGCCGGTCTCGTTAAAGCGGGCGATCATAGCGGCGAGGTTATAGCGCAGCGGGTCAGCGGTGCCGCCGTCAAGGATGATATCCGGCAGGACCACCACAAACGGGTTGTCGCCGACTACCGGGCGGGCGCAGAGGATGGAGTGGCCCAGGCCCAGCGGCTGCGCCTGACGCACGTTCATGATGGTCACGCCCGGCGGGCAAATGGCCTGCACTTCCGCCAGCAGCTGGCGCTTCACGCGCTGTTCCAGCAGGGCTTCCAGCTCGTAGGAGGTGTCGAAGTGGTTTTCCACCGCGTTCTTCGAGGAGTGCGTCACCAGAACAATCTCTTTGATCCCGGCGGCGACGATTTCGTCAACGATGTACTGAATCATTGGCTTATCAACGATCGGCAGCATCTCCTTTGGAATTGCCTTTGTGGCCGGCAGCATATGCATGCCTAGTCCTGCGACCGGAATAACCGCTTTCAAATTCGCCATATTCATCTTCACCTGTTTGGTTGCAAAACACGCGGTTTTGCAAAATTGTACATGTCACAAATCCATTGGAACTGATAATACACGGATACTGCCCGGGCATCTGCCCGCCAAATTCTTAAATTCACTGTCACGTAAAAGAATACACACAACTCCCTTTTACCAACAGTCAGAAGTGAGAATAATCTTATTTTCGTTCAGGTTATTCAGCGGCTCGTTCCTTTGCGCCGCGCGATGTGGCTGAGAGGCCCGTCTATCGGGGTCTGTTGGCCGCCGGCCCCGCCGCGCCGCGCGTATGCCTGGAAAGAATAGATAGAGATAATAAATTTCGCCAGGCAATATATTTCAGCATAAACAGCCGGATATGACGACATATTAGCCTGAATCCGCGACGGTGAACTGCGATCCGCCCTATTCTGCACTCACTTCATAATATGAATTATGCCGGTTTTGTGAGCGGGCTTCGCGCTTCGCTTCTGCTCTGCGCATCCGCGCTCGCCGTGACGAACCGCGGGAGGAAGCCCTTTTGCCGCCCTCGCTGAAACGCAGCGGAAAAAGTTCTGATATCGGCAAGCTTATTCCATGGTCGCCGCCATGGTGTTATTTTTTCACTGTTCTTTTCCGGAACATAATTCTTATCGGTTCGCTTAATCCGCTGGAAATATATCCATCCACGGCAGGGCGATATCCGCGTCGTTATTGCATTTTAGACTCATCTTATCCATGATCGTGGTAACACATACCGCAGTCGTACAGGTTTTAATACATATGGAATGGATTGCCGATCCGTCAATCTGGGCAGGTCTCGTCACGCTGGTGGTTATCGAACTGGTGTTGGGTATCGATAACCTGGTCTTTATCGCTATCCTCGCCGAGAAGCTCCCTCCCGCCCAGCGCGACCGCGCGCGGATCACTGGCCTGATGCTGGCGATGGTCATGCGTCTCCTGCTTCTGGCCTCTATCTCCTGGCTGGTCACCCTGACCAAACCGCTGATTGTTTTTCACGACTTCAGCTTTAGCGCCCGCGATTTGATTATGCTGTTTGGCGGCCTGTTTCTGCTGTTTAAAGCGACCGTCGAGCTTAATGAGCGGCTGGAGGGGAAAGATAGCGATAACCCCACCCAGCGCAAAGGGGCGAAATTCTGGGCCGTCGTGGCGCAGATCGTGGTGCTCGACGCCATCTTCTCACTCGACTCGGTGATCACTGCCGTCGGCATGGTTGATCACCTGGCGGTGATGATGGCCGCCGTGGTTATCGCCATCAGTCTGATGCTGATGGCCAGCAAGGCGCTGACGCGCTTCGTTAACAGCCACCCGACCATCGTGATCCTCTGTCTGAGCTTCCTGCTGATGATCGGCTTCAGTCTGATTGCTGAAGGCTTCAGCTTTATCATTCCGAAAGGCTATTTATATGCGGCCATTGGCTTCTCGGTCATGATTGAAGCGCTTAACCAGCTGGCGCAGTTTAACCGCCGTCGCTTCCTCTCCGCCAATATGACGCTGCGTCAGCGCACTACCGAAGCGGTGATGAATCTGCTGAGCGGGCAGAAAGAAAAAGCTGAACTGGATGCTGACACGGCGTCGCTGGTCGCTGATCAGGATCAACATCCACTGTTTAATCCGCAGGAACGACTGATGATTGAGCGGGTGCTGAACCTTAATCAGCGCAGCGTCAGCAGTATTATGACGTCGCGCCATGATATCGAGCGCATCAACCTTAGCGCGCCGGAGGAAGAGATCCGCAGCCTGGTGGAGAAAAATCAGCATACCCGTCTGGTGGTCACCGGCGGGAAAGATAATGAAGATCTGCTGGGGGTGGTGCATGTTATTGACCTGCTCCAGCAGTCCCTGCGCCAGGAGCCGCTGGATCTGCAGGCGCTGGTGCGTCAACCGCTGGTCTTCCCGGAGGGGCTGCCGCTCCTCTCGGCGCTCGAGCAGTTCCGCCAGGCCCGCACCCATTTTGCCTTTGTGGTCGATGAGTTTGGTTCCGTCGAGGGGATTGTGACCCTCAGCGACGTGATGGAGACCATCGCCGGCAATCTGCCCAATGAGGTGGAGGAGATCGATGCCCGGCACGATATTCAGCATCATCAGGACGGTTCATGGACGGTCAATGGCCATATGCCGCTGGAGGACCTGGTGCAGTACGTTCCGCTGCCGCTGGATGATAAACGGGAGTACCACACCGTCGCCGGTCTGCTGATGGAGTATTTGCAGCATGTGCCGCAGGTGGGGGAAACCATTGAGATTGACGGTTATACGCTGCGCACGCTGCAGGTCGACAGCCATCGGGTACAGAAGGTGCAGATCGTCCCGCCGGTAAAGCAGGATGAGCTGGATTATGAGGTGTAATCGTCAGGCATAAAACGGCCCGGGGTATCCCGGGCCGTAAAATTGATAGCCAGGTATCCTGTTTAATGCCTGATGGCGCTTCGCTTATCAGGCCTACGGGATGGCGAACTAATCGGGGTATGACACCCACCGTATAATCCAGGCCGGGTCAGGCGCAGCTGCCACACTGCCTGATGGCGCTGCGCTTATCAGGCCTACATTAAGTGGCGACGCAAACGGATGATATTGCGCACATCCCGGGCCGGGTCAGGCGCAGCCGCCACCCGGCATCATTGTGACATTACGCTTTGACGATAAACACAGCCCGGAAACTTCCGGGCCGCGGTGGTAGGAATTACAGCTTATCGAGCAGCTTTTTGGCATCGTTGCCGTCTTTGCTGCCTTTATTACGCTCAACCCAGTCGTTGAGGCGCTGCTTCGCTTCATCCTGCAGCTGTTTGCGCAGGATCTGGTCGACCTGCAGACTGTAGCTCAGCGACTGCCACTCGCCGTAGATGCGCAGCGGGATAGCGGTCTGTTTCAGGCGGTCGATAAGCTTGCCCTCCCCTTTCCAGCCGCCGAGCACGCGCACGTTGAAGCGCATATCGCAGTTCTCTTTCTGCAGATCGAGCTGTCCTTCGCCGGTCATCGCCATCACGTCGGACTGTCCCTGCAGGCGGTTCAGCGTCACCAGCCCGTTATCCAGCGTCAGCCGGCTGCTCACGGAATCCAGGCGGGTGGCATTGTCGTAATTTTCCTGCGCCCGCACGTTGGTGCTGCGCTCCACGGCCTGCTGCACAAGCTGCTGGAAGTTCAGCCCCTCGGTGCGGGTATCGGCCATCTGCAGCTGAGCCTGTCCCTGCCAGTGGCGACGGAAATCATCAGCGTCAATGCGCGTTCCGGAAAATTCGCCGCTCAGCGACAGCTTGCCGGTCAGGTTTAAGGAATAGTTAAAGGCTTTGATCAGCGAACCGATCTCCACATTCTGCAGCGCCGGCTGGAACGTCGCCAGCGGCGTGTCGCCGCGGGCATCCAGGGTGCCAGGGAGAGAGAGCTGCCCGCCGTCAAGATTGCCCTGCATTTTGCTGACCGTCAGCAGCCCCTGCTGGTTGCTGATTTCGCTCTGCACCTGGGTAAAGTTCAGACCGCGCCACTGCAGCTGGTCGGCGCTCAGGGCCATTCGGCCGTTGAAGCCGCGCAGGCTCTGGTAATCTTCGCGCTCATCGCTGTCGGCGATCACCGGGCGCAGCGGTCGCGTCTGACTCTGGCCCTGCTGACTGGCGCTACTGTCCGTCGCCGGCGACCTTTGCGCCAGCAGACTATCGAGATCGAGAGTGGTGGCGTGCAAATCCAGCGACCAGTCCGGGCGGTCTCCCAGCACCACGCTGCCGCTGCCGGTAACGGTGCTGCGGTTAGCCATCAGATTCAGGTTGTCAAAACGCAGGGTCTTGTCATCTTCCTGCCAGCTGGCCTGCAGACTCCCCTGACCATTAATGCCGTCCGGTGGGAGCTCGGCGCCGCGCAGCTGCCAGCTAAGCTGGGTAAAGTCGGCTTTTAAGGAGTGCGGATAATCGCCGCCCTGCACGGTGGCGGAGAAGTTCAGCGCCAGGTCGCGCTGGTCGCGGTTCACCCGGCCGGAGAAATCCACGGTGGCCCGGTGATTCTCATCCTGCTCCATCTGCAGACGGATATCGCGCACGGTCACCTGCTCGCCGCTCTCATGCTGGAAGAAGAGCACGCTGTCGGCCACCTGCAGCTGACGCACATCGTAGGACCATCCGCGATCCTCCGGGGCCAGCGGCAGGGTGTTGTCATGCGGCACCACCGGCGCTGAGCTGTCGCGAACCGCCTCGGTTTTCGGGGTCAGCTGGATCACCGCGCCCTTGAGCATCACCTGCTTCACCTGCAGCTGATGCGAGAGCAGCGGCAGCAGCGCCACGTCGAGGCGCATATTGTCGGCGCGGATCACCGGCTCTTCGGCGCCTCGGGCGGTCAGCGTCATCCGTCCGCTGAGAATGCTGAGCTGCGGCCAGACGTGCCAGCGCAGCGGGCCATCAAGGTCAAGCTGATAACCGCTGCGCTCTGCCACCTCATGCACCATATAGGCGCGAAAATCGTTGGGATTGACCAGCAATACCAACGAGGTAAGCCCGGCGACAATGACCGCCAGCAGGATCATCAGCGTTGTCAGTATTCGTCTCATGGCACCCTCAGCAACACCCCGTTGACGTTATCAATCCTTGTCGATTCGGCTCGCCACCGCACCCTGCTGGTCGCGATATTTGGCGTCTTCACGGCGGTTATACGGCCGGGCCGCCGGGCCCGATAACGGTTCAAAGCTCAGCGCGCCGATGGGCATCCCCGGGCGCAGCGCCAGCGGCAGCTTACCGGAGTTGTAAAACTCAAGCACGATGCAGCCGGACCAGCCTGGATCGATACGGTGCGCGGTAACGTGCACCATCAGCCCCAGGCGCGCCAGCGAGGAGCGTCCGTCCAGCCAGCCTACCAGGTCGGCAGGCAGGGTGACAGACTCGTAGGTCACCGCCAACGCCAGTTCGCCCGGATGCAGGAAAAAGGCCTCCCCTTCCGGCAGGACGATCTCTTCGCTCATCACGCGGTCCAGCGCGGCGCTGACCTCGGCCTTCGGGCCGCTTAAATCGATAAACGGCGCCGTGTGGCCACGGAAGGTGCGGAATTTATTACCCAGCCGTACATCAACCGTCGCGCCATTAATACGCTCAACGGGCGGACGCGGATTGATGGCGAGTCGCCCTTCATCCAACCAGGCTTCGATATCTCGGTCACACAGACGCATGGGCTTTCTCCTTATAAGGCTGCTTCCCGCACGCTTCGCGGCGGAGAGGGCAACAGGGCTACTCTTTGCACGTTACACAATTCGGCCAGGTTATTCAAAGAACTGACTGATTTTGGCCTTCAGAATATCAATAGCGATGCGGTTTTTGCCGCCGCGCGGCACGATGATGTCGGCATACTGCTTCGACGGTTCAATAAACTGCAGGAACATCGGGCGCACGGTTTTCTGATACTGGGCCATCACCGAGTCCATGGAGCGGCCGCGCTCATTAACGTCGCGCTTAATACGGCGCATCAGGCAAATATCGAGCGGGGTGTCGACGAAAATAGAGAAGTTGAGCTCGTTACGCAGGCGCGCGTCGGTCAGCAGCAGGATCCCTTCAAGGATAATCACCTTCTTCGGCTCGACGTGAATGGTGTTCGGCGTGCGGGTATGCTCGACGTAGCTATAGACCGGCAGTTCAATCGGCTGGCCGCTTTTCAGCATCTGCAAATGCTGGAACAACAGACTGTGGTCCATTGAGCTCGGGTGGTCATAGTTGGTTTTGACGCGCTCTTCCATCGACAGATGGCTTTGATCTTTGTAATAGCTGTCTTCCGGAATGACGCCAATATGTTCGTCGCCAACTTGTTCACGCAATTCGCGATAGAGAGTACTGGCGATAAGACTTTTGCCAGAAGCCGATGCGCCGGCGATGCCTACAATGACGCACTGATGGGACATATCAGTCATAAATTTTTGCGACCTGATTAACCTGGATAGAGATGGAGGGTGGCGGCGGACCGCCAAACGCGGCAATTATAGGGATTTCAGCGTCCCGATACCAGTGGTATGCGCCCCGGGCGGCTATTCCGCCGCCGGCGCCCAGTCATCGGTATACCAGATATGCAACAGCGCGTAGGATCGCATCGGCTGCCAGCGGCGGGCATAGCGGGCGATGGCGGCCGGGGTCATTCCCGGAAAGCGCTGTTTAATCAGGTAATCATCCGGCAAAAAGATATCTTTCGCCTGCCAGCCGCGCAGGGCAAAGTAGTTTGCCGTCCAGCGGCCAATCCCGGGCAGGGTCTGCAGTTGACGCAGCCCGGCGTCAATATCCGCCGGCGCCGTCAGGGGCAGCTCGCCGCTGAGCGCCGCCCGGGCGAGGTGGATCAGCGCCTCCGCGCGTCGCAGCGGCATCCCCAGCGCCTTCAGCGCCTGCGGATCGGCACGGGACAGGGCCTCTGGCGTCGGGAACAACACATATCCAGGCGCCTCCGCCAGCGGTTCGCCCCAGCCAGCCGCCACTTTGGCGGTGAGCCGGGCGGCCATCGCCACGCTCACCAGCTGGCCCAGCACCGCGCGCACCGCCTGCTCGAAGGCATCCAGCGCCCCCGGCAGGCGCAGCCCCGGCCGCGCCTGCGCCAGGTCGCCCAGCGTGCGAGCGACCTGCCGCGGGTCGCAGGCTAAATCAAACAGCTGGCCAATTCGCGCATAGCAGATCTCCGCCACCGGCTGCAGCCCGGGGGAAAGGGTCACCCGCAGGCCCTGCGCCTCTTCGTCCGGCGCCAGATGAATCAGCCCGCGGTGGCCTTCCACGCCAAAGCTGCGGCTGTAGCCCCCATCGTGAAAACGCTCGACGCCGGCAACCGCGCGCGCCTGCAGAAAACCAACCATCCACGCCCAGTCATAGGGCGGGGTCCAGGGTAACAGCACCATAAGCTCTCCTTTATATAGCGTTTCAATGATAGTCGCCCTTGACCATCAGCGCCTTGCTTTTAAATTCCGGTTGTCGGCATGGCGACGATCCGCTAAAGTCGCCCCCCTTCTTCACCGGCATGGGGATTTTGCAGACGATGTTTATTGGTTTTGACTACGGCACCGCCAACTGTTCGGTGGCCGTGATGCGGGAAAACACCCCTCAGCTGTTGACACTGGAAAACGGCAGCGCCCTGCTGCCCTCGATGCTCTGCGCGCCAACGCGCGAAGCGGTCAGCGAGTGGCTCTATCGCCATCATGATGTCCCCACCCACAGCGACGAAAACCAGGCGCTGCTGCGTCGGGCCATCGCCGCCAACCGCGACGAAGACATCGAGGTGCTGCGCAACAGCGTGCAGTTCGGTCTCGCCTCGCTGCATCAGTATGTTGAAGATCCGGGAGAGGTCTACTTCGTTAAATCGCCAAAATCCTTCCTCGGCGCCAGCGGGCTGAAGCCGCAGCAGGTGGCCCTGTTTGAAGACCTGGTCTGCGCCATGATGCTGCACATCAAACTGCAGGCCGAAAGCCAGCTTCCCGAGCAGATCGACCAGGCGGTGATTGGCCGGCCGATTAACTTCCAGGGCCTCGGCGGCGATGAGGCGAACGCCCAGGCGCAGGGGATCCTTGAGCGCGCCGCCCACCGCGCCGGTTTCCGCGATGTGGTCTTTCAGTTTGAACCGGTGGCCGCCGGGCTCGATTTCGAAGCGACCCTCAATGAAGAAAAGCGGGTGCTGGTCGTCGATATCGGCGGCGGAACCACCGACTGCTCCCTGCTGCTGATGGGCCCGCAGTGGCGGGAGCGCGCCGACCGCCAGCAGAGCCTGCTCGGCCACAGCGGCTGCCGCATCGGCGGTAACGATCTCGACATTGCCCTGGCCTTCAAATGCCTGATGCCCCTTCTCGGCATGGGTGGCGAAACGGAGAAAGGCACCGCGCTGCCGATCCTCCCGTGGTGGGACGCGGTGGCGATCAACGACGTGCCGGCGCAGAGCGATTTCTACAGCACTGCCAACGGCCGCCTGCTGAACGATCTGCTGCGCAGCGCCCGGGATGCCGACAAGGTGGCTCTGCTGCTGAAGGTCTGGCGCCAGCGTCTTAGCTATCGTCTGGTGCGCAGCGCCGAAGAGAGCAAAATCGCCCTCTCCAGCGCCGCCAGCGTCGAAACCGCGCTGCCGTTTATTCAGGACGATCTGGCCACCGCCATCGCCCAGCAGGGTCTGGAAGCCGCGCTGGATCAGCCCCTGACTCGCATTATGGAACAGGTGCGGCTCGCGCTCGACAGCAGCCAGACCACCCCGGATGTGATCTATCTTACCGGCGGCAGCGCCCGTTCGCCGCTGATCAAAAAGGCGCTGGCCGCTCAGCTGCCGGGTATTCCGCTGGCCGGCGGCGATGATTTTGGCTCGGTGACCGCCGGGCTGGCCCGCTGGGCGCAGGTGGTTTTCCGCTAGCCCTCGCCCGGCGCTGCCGCGCAGCAGGTCTGTCCTGATCCTGGCGCTGCAGATTACGCTGGAATATTCCTGGTCTCCCACGCAAAATGGCCTGTTCGTCCGGACAGGCCTGTCCACTCTCCCCGCTTCCGGGGGCGTATTATCCATACCGTAGCCAGACGTCTGCGGTCAGTAATCTTTGCATGCCGCAAGGGGGCGTGATTGAAAAGGGTGTCTGCGATCTTCGCGGCGGTCCGGCGTTGCCGGCCGCGGCTCCTGGCAGGCTGGCTGCTCAGCTGTGGATTACTCTTGCTGCTGGTCGCCCCGCAGGCGCAGGCGGCGACGCGCCAGGTGGGCATTGATATTCCGGTCCAGTGGTACGCCGACGACAGCGGCCAGATGACCCTCGATCGTTTTGCCGCCCTGCCCGCAGACCAGCTCGCCACCACCCGGCAGATCCCCTCCTTTGGTTATTCGCGAAAAACCTGGTGGCTGCGCAGCGAGCTGCCAGGCACGTGGTTTGCCGGGGAGCCGCGTTGGCTGCAGCTGGGCCCCACTTTCGTCGACCATCTGACCATTTACTACCGGCCACTGGGCAGCGATGGCCCGTGGACGCAGCGCATCTTTGGCGATCGCGACGGCGCCCGCGGAAGCGATCTGCATTATCGGGAAAGGGTGCTGATACTGCCCCCGCCGCCAACCGCCGCCGGCTATGAGCTGGTCTTTCGCCTGCAGAGCACCAGCACCCTGATCCTGCTGGCCTCGCTCTCCTCTGCGCAGGCGTTTGTGCAGCGGGCCACCGCTGACACCGCTTTCTGGAGCTTCTACTTCGGCCTGGCCGCTGTCGCCAGCGGTGTGGCGCTTTGGCTGGCGCTGGCCCTGCGCCGGCGTCTGCTATGGGGGATCTGTCTTTTCTCGCTCAATTATCCGCTGGTGGCTGCCCTGCACGGCTTCCCGGAGTGGTTCTTCGGCCACGCCGCGCTGCCCTTCCAGGATTTTATGATCAGTAGCCTCTCGCTGTTCAGCTATGCCACCGCCCTCTGGCTGCACAGCGAGATTTTTGATCTGAAGAAGAATATGCCGCGACTTCATCAGCTGCTGATCGCCGCCGTGATACTCAACCTGGTGCTGCAGGTCAGTATTCCGCTCGGGTTTTACGGCTTCGCGATGCAGATTGAAGGGGTAGTATTCATCATTATCACCCCGGTGCTGCTGTTCACCTCCTGGTGGCTGTGGCGCAAAAAAGCTATCGACCGTACCACCCTGCTGCTGGGTCTGCTGCCGCCGTTCTATGTCGTCGCCGCGGTGCTGGTGCAGTTGTCGATCCATGGGATTATCCCGTTCCATATGGCGATCTATTCCCTCTGGCAGTACGCGCTGATCGTCCACATCATTACGGTGCTGATCATTGCCATCCTGCGGGTGCGTGCTGAAAACCGCCAGCTGGAGCAGAAGCAGCGCCTGGCGCGCGAACTGCAGATTGAGCGTGAAGCCAGCTTCCACCAGCGGCAGTTTATGGGCATGGTGGCGCACGAATTCCGCACCCCGCTGGCGGTGATCCAGGCGGCGCTGGAGAATCTTCGCCTCTCGGCGGCCTCGACCAGCCAGGAGGCGCGCTTCGATCGCATCGGCCGCGCCGCCACCCGCCTGGTGCAGCTCACCGATAACTGCCTTGCCGACGCCCGGCTCGCCTCCCACGATCTGCACGTCGAGCGCCAGCAGACCGCCCTGCTAACGGTGATCAACATGGCCGCCTCGGTGGTGGCCATCTCCCATGATCACTACCTGAACATCCGCCAGCACGGCGCGGTGGAAAGTCCGCAGCTGCAGGCCGATGCCGGCCTGCTGTGCATCGCCATCGCTAATCTGCTGGATAACGCCGTCAAGTATTCGCCCCCCGGTGAAATCGCCATCGATATTCATTCCGATGCCGGGCAAACGGAGCTACGCATTCGCGACCACGGCCCGGGACTCCCCGCCGGACAGGCGGAACTGATCTTTGAGCGCTACCGCCGCGGCGAGCACACATCGTCGGTGCCAGGCGGCACCGGTCTCGGACTGTATGTTGCGCGTCAGATAGTGCAGGCTCATGATGGCAAACTGTGGCTGGCCGAGCATGGCCCGGACGGCTGCACCTTTATTCTCACCCTCCCCACGGTTGCTTAAGAGGAGAACGACGTATGGCTTTACGGCTGGCGATAATTGAAGATAACGCCGATCTGCTGGATGAACTGCTGGCCTGGCTGGGCTATCGCGGCTTCGAGGTGTGGGGGACGCGCAGCGCCGAAGCCTTCTGGCGGCAACTGCACAGCCATCCGGTGGATATCGTGCTGGTTGATATCGGCCTGCCCGGCGAGGATGGCTTCAGCGTACTGAACTATCTGCATGAGCTGGGGCACTACGGTCTGGTGGTGGTCAGCGCCCGCGGCCAGCAGCAGGATAAACTGCAGGCGCTGAGCCTTGGAGCCGATGCCTATCTGATCAAACCGGTAAACTTCGCCCATCTTGCCGAGACCCTCACCGCCCTCGGCGCGCGCCTGCGCCAGGACCGTCCGGCGGCTCCGCCTGCGGAGGCGATCGGCACGCCGCCGGCCGTCTCCCCCGGCAGCTGGCGTCTGCAAGAGGATAAACTGATTTCACCCGACGCCCGGACGCTGGAGTTAACCCAGCAGGAATATCGCCTGGTGGAGCTCCTGATGCGCAATCGCAACGAAGTGTGCAGCAAACTGGATCTCCATGCCTGCCTGTTTTCCCATGAAAGCGAGCCTGACCTGCACCGGATCGACGTGGTGGTTAGCCGCCTGCGTCACAAGGCACGCCAGCAGGGGATCCACCTGCCCGTTCGCGCAATCTTTGGTAAGGGACTGGCCTTTATTTCCTGAACGACGGGGCGCGTCGGCGGCCGCGCGGGATATAAAAAACTCGTAAGTGTTAATTTTTCTCATTTTCTGAGAGAAATGAGAGGAATGAGACTGACGATGACCTTAAGAATTTTCTTATAGTGCTAGCACATCAGGATGATGGCGTAAGATTTTCACGGGACAGAAAAGCATATAACAAAACGTATTAGCCGTTCGCGGCAAATTCTGACACCATGCAACACAATCAGGGTAAAAACGATGGCCATGCAAACGTGGTTAGTTTTATTGCTATGCATTTTTTTCTTCAGCATCTCTGTATACAGTTTTATTTCCTATCTGAAAGACAGGAGGCGGCAGAAATTTACTTTTAACGATAAGCGTTCGATGCGTCGTAAATAATTCACTTTAAAATAATAAAAAATTATTGTAGGTACTTTTATATCTTCAACACACCGCATACGCCCGGAGGATTTGTCACAGCATGGCGTTATGTTTTGCGTAAGGAAATAACGCCATGAGAAACATTAATGTCACCATCAACACCCGCAACGCCTTTGTCCGTGAATCGCTGGTGGCCATGGTCAATGACCTCACCCGGGGCGATCTGCGGGCGCGTTTTTCCTGGCGTAACACCGATCTGTCAGCTGAAGATATCATTATCTGCGAAGTGATCCCCGGGGAAATATACCTATGTAATACCCTGATTAAGAACAGAAAAAGAGGAAGCTCGCTGATTATTCTCCATAGCTATGACCAGCTGCCGGAAGATGAGTTCATGATTAATTGCCTGAAAGGGGTCATTTTTGTTTCGCTAAAAACGGCCAGTATTCCGCAATTGCTGACGATCATTAAAAGCGAGCTCCAGCATTGTATGACCCCCACGGCTACCGACGCCGCAGGCCGGGAACTCAGCTGCGCCAGCTGTCCGCATCGCGTGTTATCGCGATCGCAGACCGCCGTAGCGCACGGTATTCTCGAAGGGCTGGATATGAGTAAAATCGCCGCGCTGCAGCGTGTGAGTCCCCGCACCGCCGCCTATCATAAGAATAAGATCATGGAAAAATACAGCCTGAATAATAATCATGAATTTTTCCAGTTTATGAATCTTTTACGTGAGCGCTGGTAGGCAAACAGCAGCACAAAAAAAATAAGATATTGACCTGGCTATATTGTCGTAAATCCGAAAATAGTCGCAGGATGCTAAAAAATATCCAGCGCTGGCGGACATAACGTTAAACTCTGACGCTTCCTCGGTATAAAGACGTTACCGCCCGTCTTTATATAATAAAAAACACGCTACACGAGGAAAACTGATACTTCGTCACATTGCCCCTGACGTGCCTGTCAGGGGTCTTTTTTCCGTGTGGAATAGCGCCCTCAGTGAAAGGGCGCGGCAGGATCAGGCTTCCGCTTTCTCCACTTCCCAGTCCGGCTGCGCTTCCTCGTCGGTCAGCAACCCTTCATTTTTCGACAGCATCGCGGTGGCGATGCCATTACCCAGCACGTTGATGGCGGAGCGCCCCATGTCGAGGAAATGGTCGATACCCATCAGCAGCAGGATCCCGGCGACCGGTATATTGAAGCTGGGGATCGTCGCCGCCAGCACCACCAGCGCCGAACGCGGCACCCCGGCGATACCTTTCGAGGCCAGCATCAGGGTCAGCATCATGACCGTAATCTCGCTAAAGCTCAGCGGCACGTTATAGGCCTGGGCGATAAACATCGCGGCGAAGGAGCAGTAGACCATCGAGCCAACGAGGTTGAACGAGTAGCCAATCGGCAGGACGAACGAGACGATATTGCGCGAGCAGCCAAACTTCACCAGTCGCTCAAGGGTCTTCGGATAGGCCGCTTCCGAGCTGCTGGTGGTAAAGGCCACCAGCACCGGATCTTTCAGCATGTTCAGCAGGCGGAAAACCTCTTTTTTCAGCACCATATAGCCGACGGCAATCAGCACCGCGCTGGTCAACAGCACCGCCAGGTAGTAGCCGCCGATGAACGAAGCATAGTTGAGCAGGATCCCCAGCCCCTGGGAGGCAATCACCGACGAGATGGCGGCGAAGATGGCCAGCGGCGCAACGTACATCACATGGCCCGTCACCTTCAGCATAATGTGCGACACCACGTTAAGGGCCGCCACCAGCGGAGCATTAAACTTCTCCCCCAGCGACGCGCCGGCGATGCCGAAGAACATCGAGAACACCACGATCTGCAGGATCTCGTTGTTGGCCATCGCCTCGGTGATGCTGGTGGGGATGGTGTGCGACAGGAATCCTTTCAGGCTCATGCCGCTGACCGCCAGGCCGGTATCCACCGCCTCTTTCGGCACCGCCAGGTTTAACCCGGCGCCCGGGTGCTGGAAGGTGACGATCACCAGCCCGACGAGAATGGATAATACCGAGGAGGTGATGAACCAGACCATCGCCTTGCCGCCTACCCGGCCGATGGTCGCCGTCTCGCCGAGGCGCATAATGCCGACCGTCAGGGTGCTGAACACCAACGGCGCGATGACCATTTTGATCAACCGCAGAAACAGATCGGTGAGCAGCGTAATATTGTCCGCCCAGGCGGAGACGGTGGTTGGCGTCGCGTAGGCATGGATAGCCGCGCCGGAGAGGATCCCCATCAGCATAAAAATGACGATGAAGAGCGTGAGTTTGTTTGCGTTTGCCACAGCAATGACCCCTGATTATTTAACACGTTGATTTTTAAGTGCATATTTTATTATTATGGGAATGCACTGATTTATTCACCGCATAAATCTAATTAAAGCCCCCGCGGATACAACTATTTTTTGCTTTTTTAAACTAAAAGTTGATATCACCCCGGATATCGGCCGCGGGAGCGCCCGGCGTCGCGGCGGTTATCCAGACATTTCTCAACCTTCTTTTCATAATTCCTCCATTTTTACGGCCCCTTCCCTCACTAAACTAGTATCATTCAGCGAAACGCTTCAGGATGAGACCGTAAACTAATGAAAGGCAGTAACATACGTCGTTGGGGCGCCGCGCTGGCGGTAGTGATTATCGCCGGGGCCGCCTACTGGTTCTGGCACGATAGCGGGACGAGCGGCAGCGGGGCTCCCGCCGCCGGGCAGGGCCCGCAGGGGCCGGGCGGCGCACGCCATGGCCGCTTTGGCGCCGCGCTGGCGCCGGTGCAGGCGGCCACCGCCACCGAAGAAGCGGTCCCGCGCTATCTCACCGGGCTGGGTACGGTGACGGCGGCCAACACCGTCACCGTCCGCAGCCGGGTCGACGGCCAACTGCTGAGCCTTCACTTCCAGGAGGGTCAGCAGGTCAAAGCCGGCGACCTGCTGGCGCAGATCGACCCCAGCCAGTTTAAAGTCGCTCTCGCCCAGGCGCAGGGTCAGCTGGCGAAAGATCAGGCCACCCTTGCCAACGCCCGCCGCGATCTCGCTCGTTACCAGCAGCTGGTGAAGACCAACCTCGTCTCCCGCCAGGAGCTCGACACTCAGCAGTCGCTGGTGGTGGAAACCGCCGGCACGGTGAAAGCTGATGAAGCGGCCGTCGCCAGCGCCCAACTGCAGCTCGACTGGACCCGCATTACCGCGCCAATTGACGGCCGCGTCGGCTTAAAGCAGGTCGATATCGGCAACCAGATCTCCAGCGGGGATACCACCGGGATCGTGGTCCTTACCCAGACGCACCCGATCGACGTGGTCTTTACCCTGCCGGAAAGCAGCATCGCCACGGTGGTGCAGGCGCAGAAAGCGGGCGAAACGCTCAGCGTCGAAGCCTGGGATCGCACCAATAAGCAGAAAATCAGCGTCGGCGAGCTGCTGAGCCTCGATAACCAGATCGATGCGACCACCGGGACCATCAAGCTGAAGGCGCGCTTTAGCAATCTGGACGACGCGCTGTTCCCCAATCAGTTCGTTAATGCCCGCCTGCTGGTGGACACCCAGCAGAACGCGGTGGTGATCCCCGCCGCCGCGCTGCAGATGGGCAACGAAGGGCATTTCGTATGGGTGCTGAACGATGAGAATAAGGTCAGCAAACACAGCGTGACGCCCGGCATCCAGGACAGCCAGAAAGTAGTCATCAGCGCCGGGCTTTCCGCCGGAGATCGCGTGGTCACCGACGGGATTGACCGCCTGACCGAGGGAGCGAAGGTAGAAGTTGTCACCGCCAGCAGCGGCGAGCAGGCGCAGCCCGCCCCGCGCCAGAGCGGTAAACACGGAGCGCGTTCCTGATGCAGGTGTTACCTCCAGGCCGCACCGGCGGCCCGTCCCGGCTGTTTATTATGCGTCCGGTGGCCACCACTCTGCTGATGGTGGCTATCCTGCTGGCCGGGATCATCGGCTACCGCTTTCTGCCGGTCTCCGCCCTGCCGGAGGTCGATTACCCGACCATTCAGGTAGTCACCCTCTATCCGGGCGCCAGCCCGGACGTGGTGACCTCCGCCATCACCGCCCCGCTGGAGCGCCAGTTCGGCCAGATGTCCGGCCTTAAGCAGATGTCGTCGCAAAGCTCCGGCGGCGCCTCGGTAGTCACGCTGCAGTTCCAGCTGACCCTGCCGCTGGACGTCGCCGAGCAGGAAGTGCAGGCGGCCATTAACGCCGCCACCAACCTGCTGCCGAGCGATCTGCCCAACCCGCCGGTCTACAGCAAGGTGAACCCGGCGGATCCGCCGATCATGACTCTCGCCGTCACCTCCTCCGCCATCCCGATGACCCAGGTTGAGGATATGGTGGAGACCCGGGTGGCGCAGAAGATCTCCCAGGTTTCCGGCGTCGGTCTGGTGACCCTCGCCGGCGGCCAGCGCCCGGCGGTGCGGGTGAAGCTTAACGCCCAGGCCATCGCCGCCCTCGGCCTGACCAGCGAAACCGTGCGCACCGCTATCACCAGCGCCAACGTTAACTCCGCGAAAGGCAGCCTCGACGGTCCGGCCCGCGCGGTGACGCTTTCCGCTAACGATCAGATGCAGTCCGCTGAGGATTATCGCCGGCTGATTATCGCTTATCAGAACGGGGCGCCGATCCGGCTCGGCGATGTCGCCAGCGTCGAACAAGGGGCCGAAAACAGCTGGCTCGGGGCGTGGGCCAACCAGCAGCGGGCCATTGTGATGAACGTCCAGCGCCAGCCGGGGGCCAACATCATCGACACCGCCGACAGCATTCGCCAGATGCTGCCGCAGCTCACCGAGAGCCTGCCGAAATCGGTGAAGGTGCAGGTCCTCTCCGACCGGACCACTAACATCCGCGCCTCGGTGCGCGACACCCAGTTTGAGCTGATGCTGGCCATCGCCCTGGTGGTGATGATCATCTACCTGTTTCTGCGCAACGTGCCGGCGACCATTATTCCCGGCGTCGCGGTGCCGCTGTCGCTGGTGGGCACTTTCGCGGTGATGGTGTTCCTCGACTTCTCGATCAACAACCTGACGCTGATGGCCCTGACCATCGCCACCGGCTTCGTGGTGGATGACGCCATCGTGGTGATCGAGAACATCTCGCGCTATATCGAAAAAGGCGAGAAGCCGCTGGCCGCCGCGCTGAAGGGCGCGGGGGAGATCGGCTTCACCATCATCTCCCTCACCTTCTCGCTGATCGCGGTGCTGATCCCGCTGCTGTTTATGGGCGATATCGTCGGCCGCCTGTTCCGCGAATTCGCCGTCACCCTTGCCGTCGCTATTCTTATCTCGGCGGTGGTCTCCCTGACCCTGACGCCGATGATGTGCGCCCGTATGCTAAGCCACGAATCGCTGCGTAAGCAGAACCGATTCTCGCGGGCCAGCGAGCGTTTCTTCGAACGGGTGATCGCCGTCTATGGCCGCTGGCTGAGCCGGGTGCTGAACCATCCGTGGCTGACGCTCGGCGTCGCCCTGAGCACCCTGGCGCTGTCGATTATCCTGTGGGTCTTTATCCCGAAAGGCTTTTTCCCGATCCAGGATAACGGCATTATTCAGGGCACCCTCCAGGCGCCGCAGTCGGTCTCCTTCGCCAGCATGGCCGAGCGCCAGCGGCAGGTGGCCAGCATTATCCTTAAGGATCCGGCGGTGGAGAGTCTGACCTCCTTCGTCGGCGTCGACGGCACCAACCCGGCGCTGAACAGCGCCCGCCTGCAGATCAACCTCAAGCCGCTGGACGAACGCGACGACCGCGTCCAGACGGTGATTAGCCGCCTGCAGCAGGCGGTGGACGGCGTCCCCGGCGTGGCGCTCTACCTGCAGCCGACCCAGGACCTGACCATCGACACCACGGTGAGCCGCACCCAGTATCAATTCACCCTGCAGGCAAACTCCCTCGAGGCGCTGAGCACCTGGGTGCCGCCGCTGCTCAGCCGCCTGCAGGCCCAGCCGCAGCTGGCCGACGTCAGCAGCGACTGGCAGGACAAAGGCCTGGCCGCCTATATCAAGGTGGATCGCGACAGCGCCAGCCGCCTCGGTATCTCAATGGCCGATGTCGATAATGCGCTGTACAACGCCTTCGGCCAGCGGCTGATCTCCACTATTTACACTCAGGCGAATCAGTATCGCGTGGTGCTCGAGCAGGATACCGAGGCGACGCCGGGCCTGGCGGCGCTGGAGAATATCCGTCTCACCAGCAGCGACGGCGGCATCGTGCCGTTGACCGCCATCGCCACGGTGGAGCAGCGCTTTACCCCGCTGTCGGTGAACCACCTCGATCAGTTCCCGGTGACCACCATCTCGTTTAACGTCCCGGACAACTACTCGCTGGGCGAAGCGGTGGAGGCGATCCTCGCCGCCGAACAGTCGCTGGATTTCCCGACCGATATTCGCACCCAGTTCCAGGGTAGCTCGCTGGCCTTCCAGTCGGCGCTCGGCAGCACCGTCTGGCTGGTGGTCGCCGCGGTGGTGGCGATGTATATCGTGCTGGGGGTGCTGTACGAGAGCTTTATCCATCCGATCACGATTCTCTCCACCCTGCCCACCGCCGGGGTCGGGGCGCTGCTGGCGCTGTGGCTGGCGGGCAGCGAGCTGGACGTGATCGCCATCATCGGCATCATTCTGCTGATCGGCATCGTGAAGAAGAACGCCATCATGATGATCGACTTCGCGCTGGCCGCTGAGCGCGAGCAGGGCATGCCGCCGCGAGAGGCGATCTACCAGGCCTGTCTGCTGCGTTTTCGGCCGATCCTGATGACCACCCTCGCCGCCCTGCTCGGCGCCCTGCCGCTGATGCTGAGCACCGGCGTTGGCGCCGAACTGCGGCGTCCGCTGGGGATCGGCATGGTCGGCGGTCTGATGCTCAGCCAGGTGCTGACCCTGTTCACCACCCCGGTGATCTATCTGCTGTTCGACCGCCTGTCGCTGCACCTGAAGCGCCGCTTCCCGCGTCAGGAAGAGGAGGCGTAAGTGAAGTTTTTCGCCCTCTTCATTTACCGCCCGGTGGCGACGATCCTCATCTCGCTGGCCATCACCCTGTGCGGCATTCTCGGCTTCCGGCTGCTGCCGGTGGCCCCGCTGCCGCAGGTGGACTTCCCGGTGATCATGGTTAGCGCCTCGCTGCCGGGAGCCTCGCCGGAGACCATGGCCTCGTCGGTGGCCACCCCGCTGGAGCGCTCCCTGGGGCGGATTGCCGGGGTCAATGAGATGACCTCCTCCAGCTCGCTCGGCAGTACGCGCATCATTCTTGAGTTTAACTTCGACCGCGATATCAACGGCGCGGCGCGCGACGTTCAGGCGGCGATCAACGCCGCGCAAAGCCTGCTGCCGAGCGGAATGCCCAGCCGGCCGACCTATCGCAAAGCCAATCCGTCAGATGCGCCGATCATGATCCTGACGCTGACCTCGGACACCTACTCCCAGGGTGAGCTGTATGATTTCGCCTCCACCCAGCTGGCGCAGACCATCGCGCAGATCGACGGCGTGGGCGATGTCGACGTCGGCGGCAGCTCCCTGCCGGCGGTGCGCGTCGACCTCAACCCGCAGGCGCTGTTTAACCAGGGGGTGTCGCTGGACGCGGTGCGCACCGCCATCAGCGACGCCAACGTGCGCAAACCGCAGGGGGCGCTGGAGGACAGTGCGCACCGCTGGCAGGTGCAGACCAACGATGAGCTGAAGACCGCCGCCGACTATCAGCCGCTGATCGTCCACTATCAAAATGGCGCCGCGGTGCGGCTGGGAGATGTCGCCACCGTCTCGGATTCGGTGCAGGACGTACGCAACGCCGGGATGACCAACGCCAAACCGGCGATCCTGCTGATGATCCGCAAACTGCCGGAAGCCAATATTATCCAGACGGTGGACAGCATCCGCGCCCGCCTGCCGGAGCTGCAGCAGACCATTCCGGCGGCTATCGACCTGCAGATCGCCCAGGACCGCTCGCCGACCATCCGCGCCTCGCTGGAGGAAGTGGAACAGACGCTGGTGATTTCGGTGGCGCTGGTGATCCTCGTGGTGTTCCTGTTCCTGCGCTCGGGGCGCGCCACGCTGATCCCGGCCGTCGCCGTCCCGGTTTCCTTAATCGGCACCTTCGCCGCGATGTATTTGTGCGGCTTCAGCCTCAATAACCTGTCGCTGATGGCCCTGACCATCGCCACCGGCTTCGTGGTGGATGACGCTATCGTGGTGCTGGAGAATATCTCCCGCCATCTGGAGGCGGGGATGAAACCGCTGCAGGCGGCGCTGCAGGGGAGCCGCGAGGTCGGCTTTACCGTGCTGTCGATGAGTCTGTCGCTGGTGGCGGTGTTCCTGCCGCTGCTGCTGATGGGCGGCCTGCCCGGCCGCCTGCTGCGCGAGTTCGCCGTCACCCTGTCGGTGGCGATCGGCATCTCGCTGGCGGTCTCCCTCACCCTGACGCCGATGATGTGCGGCTGGCTGCTGAAAAGCGGCAAGCCCCACCAGCCGACGCGCAACCGCGGCTTTGGCCGCCTGCTGGTGGCCGTGCAGGGCGGCTATGGTAAATCGTTAAAATGGGTGCTGAAGCATAGCCGCCTGACCGGCCTGGTGGTGCTGGGCACCATCGCCCTCAGCGTTTGGCTCTACATTTCGATCCCGAAAACCTTCTTCCCGGAGCAGGACACCGGGGTGCTGATGGGCGGCATTCAGGCCGACCAGAGCATCTCCTTCCAGGCGATGCGCGGCAAGCTGCAGGACTTTATGAAGATCATTCGCGAAGATCCGGCGGTGGATAACGTCACCGGCTTTACCGGCGGCTCGCGGGTCAACAGCGGGATGATGTTTATCACCCTCAAGCCGCGCGACCAGCGCCACGAGACGGCGCAGCAGGTGATCGACCGGCTGCGCAAAAAGCTGGCCAACGAGCCCGGGGCCAACCTGTTCCTGATGGCGGTGCAGGATATCCGCGTCGGCGGCCGGCAGTCGAACGCCAGCTATCAGTACACCCTGCTGTCCGACGACCTGTCGGCGCTGCGCGAGTGGGAGCCGAAGATCCGCAAAGCGCTGGCGGCGCTGCCGGAGCTGGCGGACGTCAACTCGGATCAGCAGGACAATGGCGCCGAAATGGACCTGGTCTATGACCGGGATACCATGTCGCGCCTCGGCATCAGCGTCCAGGACGCCAACAACCTGCTGAACAACGCCTTTGGCCAGCGGCAGATCTCTACCATCTACCAGCCGCTCAACCAGTATAAGGTGGTGATGGAGGTGGATCCGGCCTACACCCAGGACGTCAGCGCCCTGGATAAGATGTTCGTCATTAACAGCGACGGCAAGCCGATCCCGCTGGCCTACTTCGCCAAATGGCAGCCGGCCAATGCCCCGCTGTCGGTGAACCACCAGGGGCTGTCGGCGGCATCCACTATCTCCTTTAACCTGCCCACCGGCCGCTCGCTGTCGGAAGCCAGCGAGGCCATTGACCGCGCGATGACCCAGCTCGGGGTGCCGTCGAGCGTGCGCGGCTCCTTTGCCGGTACCGCTCAGGTGTTCCAGCAGACCATGAACGCGCAGGTGATCCTGATCCTCGCGGCTATCGCCACGGTCTATATCGTGCTGGGGGTGCTATATGAGAGCTATGTGCATCCGTTGACCATCCTCTCGACGCTGCCCTCCGCCGGGGTGGGCGCTCTGCTGGCGCTGGAGATCTTCGATGCCCCGTTCAGCCTAATCGCCCTGATTGGGATTATGTTATTAATTGGCATCGTTAAGAAAAACGCCATCATGATGGTTGATTTTGCCCTGGAGGCGCAGCGTAACGGCAACCTGACGCCGGAAGAGGCGATTTTCCAGGCCTGCCTGCTGCGTTTCCGGCCGATTATGATGACCACCCTCGCCGCGCTGTTCGGCGCCCTGCCGCTGGTGCTCTCCGGGGGCGATGGCTCTGAGCTGCGCCAGCCGCTGGGGATCACCATCGTCGGCGGTCTGGTGATGAGCCAGCTGTTAACGCTCTACACCACGCCGGTGGTCTATCTTTTCTTTGACCGTCTGCGGCTGCGTTTTTCGCGTCACTCCTCTCAACCGGTAAGCGAATAACATGACAGACCTCCCGGCCAGCGTGCGCTGGCAGCTATGGATAGTGGCGTTCGGCTTCTTTATGCAGTCGCTGGACACCACCATCGTTAACACCGCCCTCCCCTCGATGGCCAAAAGCCTCGGGGAGAGTCCGCTGCATATGCATATGATTATCGTCTCCTATGTGTTAACGGTGGCGGTGATGCTGCCGGCCAGCGGCTGGCTGGCCGACCGGGTCGGGGTGCGCAATATCTTCTTCACCGCCATCGTGCTGTTTACCGCCGGATCGCTGTTTTGCGCCCAGGCCAGCACCCTCGACCAGCTGGTGATGGCGCGGGTGCTGCAGGGGGTCGGCGGCGCGATGATGGTGCCGGTCGGCCGCCTGACGGTGATGAAGATCGTCCCGCGCGATCAGTATATGGCGGCGATGACCTTCGTTACCCTGCCGGGCCAGGTCGGCCCGCTGCTCGGCCCGGCGCTGGGCGGGGTGCTGGTGGAGTACGCCTCATGGCACTGGATCTTCCTCATTAACATCCCGGTGGGGATCGTCGGCGCGATCGCCACCCTCTGTCTGATGCCCAACTACACCATGCAGACCCGGCGCTTCGATCTCTCCGGCTTTCTGCTGCTGGCCGCCGGTATGGCGACTCTGACCCTGGCGCTCGACGGCCAGAAAGGGCTCGGCATTTCCCTTGCCTGGCTGGCGGGGCTGGTGGCCGTCGGCCTCTGCGCCCTGCTTCTCTACCTGTGGCACGCCCGCGGCAACGCCCGAGCGTTGTTTAGCCTTAACCTGTTTCGCAACCGCACCTTCTCTCTCGGCCTCGGCGGCAGCTTCGCGGGACGCATCGGCAGCGGCATGCTGCCGTTTATGACCCCGGTATTTCTGCAGATCGGCCTCGGCTTCTCCCCCTTTCACGCCGGGCTGATGATGATCCCGATGGTGCTCGGCAGCATGGGCATGAAGCGGATCGTGGTCCAGGTGGTCAACCGCTTTGGCTACCGTCGGGTGCTGGTCGCCAGCACCCTGGGCCTGGCGGCGGTCAGCCTGCTGTTTATGTTTAGCGCCCTGGCCGGGTGGTATTACGTGCTGCCGCTGGTCCTGTTTCTGCAGGGGATGATCAACGCCAGCCGCTTCTCCTCGATGAATACCCTGACGCTGAAAGATCTCCCGGACGATCTGGCCAGCAGCGGCAACAGCCTGCTGTCGATGGTGATGCAGCTGTCGATGAGTATCGGCGTGACCATTGCCGGGCTGCTGCTGGGGCTGTATGGCCAGCAGCATATGAGTCTCGACGCCGCCAGCACCCATCAGGTCTTTCTCGACACCTATCTGAGCATGGCGGCGATCATCGCCCTGCCGGCGCTCATCTTTTCCAGGGTACCGGATGACGTCGGCAGCAATACCGTCCTCCGTCGACGCAACAGGAGTGGATCGTGAAATTTTGGCGCCCGGGTATTACCGGCAAGCTGTTCCTCGCTATATTCGCCACCTGCATCGTGCTGCTGATCAGCATGCACTGGGCGGTGCGCATTAGTTTTGAACGCGGGTTTATCGACTATATCAAGCGCGGCAATGAGCAGCGCTTAACCATGCTCAGCGACGCGCTGAGCGAGCAGTATGCCCAGCATGGCAGCTGGGCGTTTCTGCGCAACAATGACCGCTTTATCTTCCAGCTGCTGCGCACCTTCGAACGGGATAACGACGACCGCTCGCCGCCGGGGCACGCCATGAAGCCGGGGGCGATGGACGCGCCGGACGCCGGTCCCGATGGGCCGCCGCCGGATGGTCCCCCTGACGGCCCGCGCCCGAGGCCGGAAATGCCGCCCCACGGCTGGCGCACCATGTTCTGGGTGGTGGATCAGTCGGGGCGCGTGCTGGTGGGGCCGCGTGAGCGCGTCCCGGAGGACGGCACCCAGCGCAGCATCGTGGTCAACGGCACGGAGGTGGGCAAAGTGATCGCCTCGCCGGTAGAGCGGCTGACGCGCAATACCGACATTAACTTCGACCGGCAGCAAAAGCGCACCAGCTGGCTGATTGTCGCCCTTGCCACCCTGCTTGCCGCGCTGGCCACTTTCCCGTTGGCCCGCGGTCTGCTGGCGCCGGTGAAGCGGCTGGTGGAAGGCACCCATAAGCTGGCGGCAGGCGACTTTTCCACCCGCGTGACGGTGACCGGCGGCGATGAGCTCGGCCGCCTGGCGCAGGATTTTAACCAGCTCGCCAGCACCCTGGAGCGCAACCAGCAGATGCGTCGCGATCTGATGGCCGATATCTCCCATGAGCTGCGTACCCCGCTGGCGGTGCTGCGCGGCGAGCTGGAGGCGATTCAGGACGGGGTCCGGCGCTTTACCCCCGAGTCGATTCCTTCTCTGCAGGCCGAGGTGGCTACCCTCACCAAGCTGGTGGACGACCTCCATCAGCTGTCGATGTCCGACGAGGGGGCGCTGGCCTACCAGAAAACCTCACTGGATATCATCACCCTGCTGGAAGTGGCGGCGGGCGCTTTTCGCGAGCGCTTCGCCAGCCGGCAGCTAAGCATTCAGGTGTCGCTCCCGGAGCAGGCGATGATCTTCGGCGACCGCGACCGCCTGATGCAGCTCTTCAACAATCTGCTGGAGAACAGCCTGCGCTATACCGACAGCGGCGGCAGCCTGCACATTACCGCCCGCCGCAGCGGTCGCATGCTGGTGATTGACTTCGCCGACAGCGCCCCCGGCGTCAGCGATGAGCAGCTGGCCCGCCTGTGCGAACGCTTTTACCGGGCGGAAGGATCGCGCAACCGCGCCAGCGGCGGCTCCGGCCTCGGGCTGGCGATTTGCCTCAATATCGTAGCGGCCCACGGCGGCACCCTGCGTGCCGACCATTCGCCTTTTGGCGGGGTTAGCATTAAAGTTGAGTTACCTCTGGAACATGATTTACCGAGAGACGTATGACTGAATTGCCTGTAGATGAAAACACCCCACGCATCCTTATCGTGGAAGATGAACCGAAGCTCGGCCAGCTGCTGATTGATTATCTGCAGGCCGCCGGCTATGCGCCTGCCTTGATTAACCACGGCGACAAGGTCCTGCCCTACGTCCGCCAGACGCCGCCGCACCTGATCCTGCTGGATCTGATGCTGCCCGGTACCGACGGTCTGACGCTGTGCCGGGAAATTCGCCGCTTCTCCGATGTTCCGGTGGTGATGGTGACGGCGAAAATCGAAGAGATCGACCGTTTGCTGGGGCTGGAAATAGGCGCCGACGACTATATCTGCAAGCCCTATAGCCCGCGGGAAGTGGTCGCCCGGGTAAAAACCATCCTCCGCCGCTGCAAGCCGCAGCGCGATCTGCAGGCGCTGGACGCCCAGAGCCCGCTGATTGTCGACGAAGGTCGTTTTCAGGCCTCCTGGCGCGACAAGCTGCTGGACCTCACTCCCGCCGAGTTCCGGCTGCTGAAAACCCTCTCCCAGGAGCCGGGCAAAGTGTTCTCCCGCGAACAGCTACTCAACCATCTGTATGACGATTATCGGGTAGTCACCGATCGCACCATCGACAGCCACATCAAGAACCTGCGGCGCAAGCTGGAGGCGCTGGACGCCGAGCAGTCGTTTATCCGCGCGGTGTATGGCGTTGGCTACCGCTGGGAAGCGGACGCCTGCCGGCTGGCGTAGTTAGCCTTTTCCCGGCTCGCGCTGCGCTTCGCCGGGCTACACGTTCACCGCCATCTGCAATCCGTAGCCCGGGTAAGGCGTTTACGCCGCAACCCGGGGAACTCCCTGGAGCCTATCCCACCAGGCGTTATTAACGCTGTCAGTGTGAGTACTGCCCAGGTTCAAAATGGCAAACAAATTAGCCATACTGAAAGATACCTATCTGATATTTACTCCCCTTCGCCGCGGCGCTACAATGCCCGCCCTTAATGTGGGGACACTCCCCAACTCGCCGCACCAGGTGCGGCGAATCTGACCTGTCATCAGAACGAGAACACCATGTTTAAACCAGAACTCCTCTCCCCGGCGGGAACGCTGAAGAATATGCGTTACGCTTTCGCCTATGGCGCCGACGCCGTGTATGCGGGCCAGCCGCGCTACTCGCTGCGCGTGCGTAA
>ERZ856578.1858-NODE-1858-length-37297-cov-16.748925_pt1 | contig 37297 bp, 26 predicted proteins | sample MGYA00514384_ERZ856578 | MGnify/ENA primary metagenome ERZ856578 (study PRJEB29103, sample SAMN06111958) | human gut metagenome | biome: human gut; feature: ankylosing spondylitis patient; material: healthy_person | host: Homo sapiens | place: China:Hangzhou...
CGTGGATGAAGCCGTTGAGCTTGCGTTTGTTCGAGGCCGAGACGGGGATCACGGCACGACCGTCGCGGATCGAGATCTGCGCGTCGGCCTCGACGATGCCGGCCCCCTTGGCGGCCGAGAGGACCGCCTGCAGGCGCTTGGCTGCCTGACCCTCGCGTTCGCGGATGGCGCGCCGCACCTCGGCCAGCGCCGGGGAGGCCGTGTCGCGGACGTTGCCGAAGCGGTCGACGATCGCCTCGATGCGGCGCACGATCTCGGGGAAGGACTCGACGCCGTGCGTCAGGTCGTGCAGCGCCGGGTAGTGCTCCCCGCGCCGACCGATAAACTCGACGACCGCCCCGATGAGCGCCAGCGCCCGCTGCAGGAGGACCACCTCGGCCACGTCGAGGAACGTGCCGGCGACGCGCAGCTTGGCGACGACCTCGTCCGTATCGGGATACTCGCCGCCCGGGAAGTCGCGCTCCATGTCGAGCAGCAGGCGCATCTCGTCGGCCAGCGCCAGGCGCCGTTCGATCTCCTGCGGCGAGGTGGAAAAGGTTTCGGCCGCGAGCAGCTCGCGCGCAGCACGCATGGTACAACGGGCCGCGACCTGCTCACGCAAGCGGTCGAAGCCGATCTTCTGTTCAAAAGAAGCGGGATAAATCATTTCTCTCTTTGGGATAGCATCTCAATTACGCCGGACCGGAGCGGGTCCGCCCGGCAGGCCGTTACACGCAGCGGCAGGAGCGCAATCACACGCGACCGGCAGCGCCCGTCGGGCCGCAGCCGCATTTTTCCGGCCGTCCGATCCTCCGGCCGTGGCCTCGCTCCGACCGCAGCCCGTTCGTTCGATCCGAATCTCGCTTGCCCGGCCCGTTCATCCGGTCAAGGCCTCGCTTCGACCGCAACCCGGCCACCCGGCCAAAACCTCACTTTACCTGCGACCGGATCATCCGACGACGGCCTCGCTTCGACCGCAGCCCCGCCACCGCACTCGCCCCGGACAGGGATCACTCCGCCACGGGCAGGGATCACTCCGCCGCGGACCTGCCGGACTTTTCGGCCTCTTTGGCCTTCTTCTCCTCAAGACGTGCCGCCTTGCGCTCGGCCTTGGCCTTCATCTTCTCCGGATCGCGCCCGAAGAGCGAGAAGTGCACGTAGCGGCCCGGGTACTCCTTCAGATCGGCCAGCAGGGCCGCCAGGTTGCTGCTGGCTACCGTGAGCGAGTCGTAGAGGGCCGGATCGTCCATCAGACGCCCCAGCGTCCCGTCGCCCCGCTCGATACGCGCCATCAGGGCATTCAGCCCCTCGACCGACTCGGTCAGACGGCGGGCGAACTCCTCTTCGGTAAGCTGCGTCGTCAGGCGGTTCACGCTGCTGACGATGCTGTCGATGCGCGGGGCATTCTGCCCGAGCATCTCCGAGAAGGCGGTCAGGTTGTCGACCGCCGCCCGCAGGTTTCCCTTCTCCGAGGAGAAGAGCTCGGCCATGTCGCCCGTGATGCCGTCCAGGTGGGTCAGGGTACCCGAGATGCTGGACTCGTTGTTCTCGAGCAGCCGGTTCAGGTTTTCGAGCGTGCGCGACAGGTCTCCGGTCACCTGGGCGATCTTCTGCTTGAAGAAATCGAGCTCCGAGCCGGCCATGTCCATCAGATCACGGTTGCGGCTCGAGCGGAGCGTGTCGCCGTCGGCCAGATAGGAGTCGGCCGCCCCGTAGATGATCTCGATGGCCTTGCTGCCCATCAGTCCGTCGCTGAAGATCTTGGCTTCGGAGTCGGTCGGAATGCGGTAGGTGCGCTTGACGGTCAGCTGCAGGACCACCTTGTCGCTGCGCGCGGGGTCGAACTCCACACCGGTCACCGTACCGATCTTCACCCCCTTCATCATGACGGGCGAGGCCGTCTGCACGCCGTTGATCTGGTCATAGGCGGCGTAGTATTCGGTATTGCGACTGAAGATGTCCAGCCCCTGGAGGAAGCGGATGCCGATCCACGCCGCACAAATCATCGCCACGGCGAAGATGCCGATTTTGACTTCTCTTTTCATATCGGATTTTCTATTTTACAATTTCCGTACCCCGGCACCGCACGACGAAGGCATCGGGGAAGACCTTGCGGACCTGCCGCAGATGACGCTGCGCCGCCGCCTCGGTGTCGTATTCACCCACACAATATTTGTAGGGCAGCGCGCCGGAGGCCTTCAGCTGCCGCACCTTGCCGCGGTAGCTTTTGAACTCGGACGAGCGCAGCGACACGGGTTTGGCCGAGGCCAGCACCTGCACCGTGTAGCGCACGGGCTCCTGCTTGTCGGCCTGCGCCGCCCGGTCGTCGCCGGATGCGGAGGGCTGCGCCGACGGGGTCTCCGCCGTCCCGCCGGACGGCGCCGCAGCCGCCACGGCCGCCTCGCCGTCGCCGCGCCGCGTCGTGAGCACGAAGTCCGAATAGTTGCGCACGGCATCGTAGAGGTTGCGGGCGATCTCGTCCAGGCCCCGCTCGGACTTCATGTAGGCCATCTCCTGCGCATTGGACATGAAGCCGATCTCGGCGAGCACGCCCGGCATGTCCGTGGCGTAGAGCACGCGCAGCAGCTGCGGCTTGATCCGCCGCACGACGCGGCCCGCCTCGCGGAAGCTGCGCTCGATGCAGCGGGCAATGGCCATGCTGTACTCGCCGTAGGTGATCTGCAGGTTCTGGATGCGGGCCCGCACGATCGCCGCATTGGGCTCGGTCGCCAGGTCGATCAGGTCCTCGCGGTTGCTCTCGTAGAGCGCCTCGGTGTTGTAGCGCTGCTCCTTGGGCGTCTCGCCCATGACGAGCACCTCGACCCCCTTCGCCGCGGTGGCCGCCGCGGCATTGGCATGGATCGAGATGAAGAGGTCGCCCCCGGCCTCGTTGGCGATGTCGGCGCGCTTCTGCAGGTCCTCGGCCAGCGTCGCCCCGAGCATCTTGTCCGTCGTGCGCGTGTAGACCACCTTCACGCCCGGCATCCCCTCTTCGATGAGCTTGCCCAGCCGCAGCCCGACCTTCAGCACGAGGTCCTTTTCGTAGACGCTGCCGTAGTGCGCACCGGGCAGCCGGCCGCCGTGGCCCGGGTCGATCACCACCACGCTCACCCCGTGCGCAATATTTCCCGCCACCGCCGCGTTAGAGAGCAGGGCGGCGGAAACCAACAGCGACACGAAGAGCAGGCGAAGACGCATATTTCTTGGTGAGGACAAGGGTTTTCTGTAATTTTTTACCTATCTTTGTCGGGCCCGAAAAGCCGCGGGAAGCCCCTCCGGGGCATATCCGGCGGTTTTGCCGACTTGTCGGCAAAGGTACGAAAAATTATTGGATTTTGAACGGATCAAGGGGAAAATATATCTTGTCGGCAACGGTGCTTCTGCTGTTCGCCCAGGCCGTGCTGGGCACGGCGGCGGGACGCGGAGTGCTGGGCATCCGGCCGGACGACACCCTGACGCTCCGGGCTTCCATCCCGGTCGCAGCCCCCCCGCTCCGCTCCGACGCCGCAACCCCCTCCGCCACCGAAGAGACTGCGCGTCCCGACTCCGAAGAGGCCTCACGTCCCGACAATCCCCGCCTGCGTCGCGCACAGGAACGGGCCGCCCGCCGGCAGGCCCGCCGCAATGCCGCAGCAGCCGACGCTCCGGCCGTCCCGCGCGACACGCTCGCCGCCGACACCCTTGCCGCCGACACGATGCAACGCGACACGGCCCGCAAACCGCGCAAGGCCACGGGGTTCCTCGACGGCGCAATCGAGGGCAAGAGCACCGACTCGCTCGTCTACGACGTGCGCAACAAGCTGGTCTACGTCTACAACGAGGGTGACGTCACCTACCAGAACAGCAACCTCAAGGCCGATTTCATGCGCATCGACATGACCGACAAGACGGTCTTCGCCTACGGCAAGCCTGACTCGCTCGACGGCAAGGCGATCGTAACCAAGCCGGAGTTCTCGGACGGCTCGGCCTCCTACCAGATGGACACGATCACCTACAACTTCGCCACCGAGAAGGCCAAGATCAAGGGCGTGGCGACGCAGCAGGGCGACGGCTGGCTCGTGGGCGGCAGCGTGAAGAAGATGCCCGACAACACGATCAACATCCAGGACGGCATGTACACGACGTGCGACGAGACCGACCACCCGCACTTCTACCTGGCGATGACCAAGGCCAAGGTGCAGCCCGGCAAGAAGGTCATCACGGGCCCGGCCTACCTGGTCATGGAGGACGTGCCGATCTACTTCCTCGGCATCCCCTACGGCTTCTTCCCGATCAACATGGGGCCCAAGTCGGGTCTGCTGATGCCCTCCTACGGCGAGGACGGCACGCGCGGCTTCTTCCTGCGCGATCTGGGCTACTACATCACGCTGGGCGACTACGCCGACCTGGCCGTCCGCGGCGGCTTCTACACGCTCGGCTCGTGGGAGGCCTCGGCCGCCTCGCGCTACATCAAGCGCTACAAGTACAGCGGCAGCTTCAACATCCAGTACTCGAATATCAAGACCGGCGAGAAGGGCGAGCCCGACTACCTCAAGCAGAGCAACTTCCGCGTGCAGTGGACCCACTCGCAGGATGCCAAGGCCAACCCCGGCTCGACCTTCTCCGCGTCGGTGAACTTCGCCACGAGCGGCTACAACCGCTACTCGGCCAACACGCTCAACGACATTCTCTCGACGCAGACCAACTCGTCGATCTCCTACTCGAAGAGCTGGACCGGCACCCCCTTCTCGCTGTCGGCCAACATGGCCATCTCGCAGAACTCCTCGAACCAGTCGATCTCGCTGACCCTCCCGACGGTGGTCTTCAACGTCTCGCGCATCTACCCCTTCAAGCGCAAGGAGAAGACGGGCAAGGACCGCTGGTACGAGAAGATCTCGATGCAGTACACGGGCAAGATGACCAACTCGGTGACCACGACCGAGAGCGAGATCTTCACCAAAAAGACGCTCGAGAACATGAAGAACGGCATCGAACACTCGATTCCGGTCTCGGCGTCGTTCAACGTCTTCAACTACATCAACCTCTCGCCGTCGTTCAACTACAACGAGAAGTGGTTCTTCAAGAAGGTCGAGTACGAATGGAACCCGATGACCAACAAGGTCGACACGATGGCCAACGAGTACGGCTTCTACCGGCTCTACAACTACAGCATGAGCGTCTCGGCCTCGACGACCGTCTACGGCATGTACGACTTCACGAAGAAGAAGCGCGACCGCAAGATCCAGGCCATCCGCCACGTGCTGACCCCCTCGATCGGCTTCTCCTACACGCCCGACTTCGGCGACTTCAAGTACGGCTACTACAAGTCGCTGCAGCGCGACTCGCTCGGCACGACGCAGACCTACTCGCCCTATGCGCAGAACGCCTACAGCGTGCCGTCGTCGGGCCGCAACATGTCGATGAACTTCTCGCTCTCGCAGAACCTCGAGATGAAGGTGCTCTCGAAGCGCGACACTTCGGGCGTAAAGAAGATCAAGCTCATCGACGAGCTGCGCATCAGCGGATCATACAACTTCCTGGCCGACTCGATGCGGCTCTCGACGATTCCTATCTCGTTCCGCACGACGCTCTTCGGCAACTTCGGCATCAACCTCTCGGCGACGCTCGACCCCTACCGGCTGACACCCGACGGCAAGCGCATCAACAAGCTCTTCTTCCCGGGCCGCATCGTCTCGACGGGCTGGTCGTTCGGCTATACGTTCAAGTCGCGCGACGACCGCTCGCAGACGGCCATCAACGACATCACGTCGATCCCTCCGGAGTACATGAACCCCTTCTACGACCCCTACGGCACGATGGACCCCGTGCTGCGGCGACAATACATGGCCCAAACCTACTACGACTTCTCACTGCCGTGGAACTTCGGCTTCAACTATACGGTCAACTACTCGATCACGACGGGCAACTACCCGCCCAAGGGCTACAAGAAGAACGTCACGCAGACGGTCGGTTTCAACGGCTCGCTCAACCTCACGCCCAAGATGGGCATCACGTTCCAGGGCGGTTACGACATCAAGGCCAACCGCCTGACCACCTCGTCGGTCTCGATCACGCGCGACCTGCACTGCTGGCAGATGTCCTTCTCGTGGATTCCGTTCGGCACCTACCGCTCGTGGAGCTTCAACATCGGCGTCAAGGCCGCGTCGCTCTCCGACCTGAAGTACGACAAGTCGCAGTCCATGTACGAAAACATGTACTGACACGCCGCGAGCCTCTTCGCGCCCGTCCATCCCACACACTCCCGTTTCCGAGCGCACACCCGTCTCGGCCTGCCCGTCTCGGCACGTCCGTTTCGCACGTCACCGTTTTCACTCGCCTCCGTTTCCGGGCGCCTGCCTCTTTCCGCTCGCTACCCATACCTATTTGTATATACGGACAACGATCGCCCGTCGCCCGGCTGCCTTAACAACCCGAACAACCCTAACGGCCTGCTCCCCCGGACACCAGCGTCTCCGCCTTGTCCGCAACCGTGCCGGCGCAGGCCCGACTTCCGACACTTCACGCAACGTACAGCCGACGCGCGCATGCCCGCTGCCTCCGCAACGTACATCCGCCCCACGCCGGCCCGGAAACAGCCCCCTCCCGCAACGTACAACCACCCTGCCCGGCCCCCGGAGACAGCCGTCGCAGGCAACGTATTGACAGCCTCTTCTGCACGTTTGTACCGCTCCGCAACCCGTGCGGAACATCCCGTCGGACGAACAACGCATAACACGAGCCCGGAAACACACCCCCATTTTGTAAATGTCATACGAATTTATACGTTTTTTAATAGCGATATTGTACAAAATTTATTAGTTTTGTATATTCAAGATTTCAGCACGCACTGAAAAAACGGAACATACACCATCAAAAAAGTAAAATTATGAAAAAACCTATCCTCAACACGCGGGGGGGGGAATTTGACTATTCCGCCCCGACGCTTGAAATTCTCTCCGTCACGGTGGAGCAGGGTTTCGCAGCGACAAGTCCTTCGTGGGAAGACTACGGCGACTACGGGTTCGCCGGAGACGATCTCATGGATGACGATTATTACGATTACGGTGACTTTTAAATCCTTACGGCCATGAAAAAACTTTACAAATACCTACTGGCCGTCGCTACCGTAGCCATGGCCTTCACGTCCTGCTCAAAGGACGAATTTTCGAATCCCTCGACCGAGACACAAAAGGTTACCTTTACGGTCACCTCGGGCAGCGATCTTGAGACGCCACCCGCCTCCCGAACGGAATTCGACGAGGAAACAGGACAGATGAACTGGAGCGCTGACGGAGAAGCATTGGAAGTCATCCAGATTCTCGATACCATAAACGCCCACGCCACGACGGAAGCCTATACGATCGAGAACCGTGTAGCAAAGTTCCAGGTCTCCTTCAAAGCTCTCACCGGCAGCGAGCCCTACGACCTGACCTATTCGGCCATCTATCCGGCAGTGAACTATTCGGGCAACACGAATGACTACACCAAGTTCCGCATCAAGTTGCCAGCAGAGCAGACCCCAACCGAAACAGGGTTTGATCCCAACGCCGACCTGCTGCTGGCCAAGCCTGAAACACGAACCGCACAGCCTGCCGAAGGCGAGGAGTTGAATTTCCGTTTCAAGCGCGTCGCTGCCATTGCCAAAATGACCCTCAAGGGCATTCCAGCCGGTGAAAAACTCGCCAAGGTTGAATTGACAGCTTCGCAACCTATGGCCGGCTACAGCCGCACCAATCTGAAGACGGGTGAGATTTACGATATCGGCTATTACAAGGAGGAGACGATGACCCTGACGCTCAACGACCGCGAGACAACGGGCGAGGATGTCATCTGGTTCACCTCTTTGCCGTGTGTATTTGGCGAGGGCGACAGCTTCACCGTCAAAGCCTATACCGACAAGGCAACCTATGAGAAGACTGTCTCTTTCTCGACACCCGAGGCTTTCAAGTTTGTTTCCGGAGGCCTTACTCGCTTCGGTATTACGGGCATGACCCGCACGGAGAACGTAGTAGATGAGTATGTCCTGCTGACTAACGTGGCCGACCTCTCCGTAGGCGATCAGATCATTATCACATCCGGCACGGATGGTGCAGTCAAGGCAATCAGCACAACACAGAACAACAATAACAGAGGAGCAACAGATATCGAAATTGCATCGAATACAATCACGACCATCCCGGCTAATGCACAGATCATAACGATGGAAACGGGAATGGTGGCAAATACCTTCGCATTCCACGTAGAAGGAGATGTAACCGGATACCTCTATGCTGCAAGTTCAAGCAAAAACTACTTGAAAACCCAGGATAACATAGATGGGAATGCATCATGGACTATTGATGTCGCGGAGAGCGGAGTTGCAACCATCGAGGCGCAAGGTGATTATACACACAAATTGCTTCAATACAACAACAGCAACAAACTTTTCTCCTGCTACTCAAATAAACAACAAGATGTATATATCTTCCACAAGGCCGGCTCGCCCAAGACCGCTCTTGAAACGCCGACCGGAGTAGAGGCCGTTGCCGAAGGAAATGAGGTTCTTGTTGGTTGGAAGCCTGTTGCTGGTGCTACCTCCTACACCGTATCGTTCGAGCCTGCAACCATCGAACCGAGAACAGTCCTTCACGACGATGCAACGGCAGAGTACAGCGAATTGTTCGAGGGCCTCGACTACGCTACGGAGTACACGGTTTCGGTGGTAGCCAACCCGGCAGACACCGAGAACTACAAGGCTTCGGCTCCCGCCACGGCTACGTTCACCACGGGCGAGAACCCGAACTACCAGGTATATACCATGGTTGGCGACGATGCCAATCTCGGTGAGGGCCAATACATCTTTGCTGCTCTCGATGGCACTGAATATCTGGCTGCAACCAGTCTCGAGGAATCAAAGACTTACGGATATTTACCATTTGCCGCAGTAACAGTCGTCGAGAATAAGATTGCATCAAATGCAACCAACGATGCATACGCATTTACGTTGGAGGCAAGCGATACTCCGGGACAATACTACCTGAAGGATACCTACGAACGTTACATGTATAACAGCGGATCGTTCAATAGTTTCAATGTTGCTTCGTCCAAGAACACCGACAACACGTATCTGTGGACTATCTCCATGGAAAATGATGGCACCGTCAGCATAAAGAATGTTGCTTCGAACAAATGGATGCAGCGCGATGCATCATATGGAACCTTTGGAATATATGATACAGAAAAGGGTGCGCGTCCTTACGCATTCAAGTTGAATGATGGTTCGCTTGTACCGCCGACACCCAAGCCGACTTTGGCAGTTTCGTCAGAGAATGTCGCATTCGCCGCAGCAGGTGAAAGCAAGGAGGTAACCTACACGGCCGAGAACCTCGGATCGAATCAGGTATTTGCTGCGATCTCGGGTGACGGGGCCGCACAGTTCACGGCAAGCGTTGATAATGGTGCTGTCACTGTAACGGCTCTTGAAAATACGGAGACGACGGCCAAGACGGCTACGCTGACGCTCTACATTGCAGCCAGCGAAGGCGGCGAGCACCTTGCCGAGGCAACCGTTGCTCTCACGCAGGCCGGAGTACCCAGCGGAGAAAGCACCATAACCACTTTCACATTCAGTGAAATGGGACTTGCAAATCAGGATGCTTTGAGCTCGTACACAAATAATGGCATCACTATTACGTTCGCAAAAGCATTCGGCAGCAATCCGCCCAAATACTACGATTCGGGTAATGCAGCCAGAGCATACGCAAAGAACACAATTACGATATCTTGCGAATCCGGATCGATAACAAATATTGAATTCCCGGATATTAGAAAAGATAAAGACGATAATAATCTCACATGTGATAACGGTGCAATATCATCGGATAATAAGACATGGACAGGAACTGCCTCAAGTGTAACATTTACAGTTGGAGGCACAAATGGCCATGTTAAAATTACAACGATCAATATTACACATAATTGAACTCCGGGCGGGGGTGGTGAGGTAACACCTCCCACCCCGGACCCTACCCCGGGATTCGATGCAGCGCCCAATGTGACCTTGCAGTCTGAAACGTCCGCAATGGTCTACTGCACCGGAACCAACTGGGAGTACGCCTCGGGAGGGATTGCGTTCCGATACGCATCCTCGGACGGCAGCGACACGGGCAGTGTCGCTGCTTCCGTCACCGGGACATTCGCCCAGGCAACGCTGACGGGGCTGCGGCCCGCAACCGACTACACGGTGTGGGCCGTTGCCACCACGGCAACCGGTGCGACATACACCTCGGCTGAGGCGTGGTTTACGACCCCGCAGCCCGCGACGAGCCACAGCGGCTGGCTGGAGCTTCCGGCCAAAAGCACCTCGTCCACGGCGCAGGAGTACACCCTTTGGGCCGGAGAGCGCAACTATACGATGTACTACGACCGCAACCTCTACACGGCGCTGTGGGTCGCCTACCCGCTGGCTGCGGGACACATGGGATCAGAACCGCGGCCGGGCCGCTGGTACGAGAACCCCGACATATCGACCAGCCAGCAGATCAACGTGTGGGACGGCAGCTACGGCGTAAACTACGGATCGACGATCTACGCCCGCGGGCACCAGATTCCGAATGCGGACCGCAACGGCAACAGCACGATGCAGGAGCAGGTCTTCTACGCCACGAACTCGACACCGCAGATTCAGGACAAGTTCAACGGCGGGGTCTGGGAGCAGTTCGAGACGGCCGTGCGCGGCGAGGTTCCGACGCGCGACTCGCTCTACATCGCCACGGGAGCCGTCTTCCGCACGGCGGGCGGCTCGGAGAGCATCACCTACATCCGGCCGGCCGAGGACTCGAAGCAGTGCCCCGTGCCGAACTACTACTTCAAGGTGGTGCTGAAGGTGAAGCGGTCGGGCAGCACGATCACGTCGGCAATGGCGGTCGGCGCCTGGTTCGAGCACCGGCAGTACTCGGACAGCTGGACGAACTACGTGGTTTCGGTCGACAAGATCGAACGGCTGACGGGCTTCGACTTCTTTGCGAACCTGCCCGACGACGTGGAGGCCGCAGCGGAACAGAACGGCAGTTGGAGTACCTTCTCCTCCTTCTGACGCAACAACGGCCGGCGGAGTACCGCCGACTGCGAACAGACAGACTGAGACGGACAACGGGCCGAAGGGCCCACACGGCGGCGACATTCCGAAACGGGAGTGTCGCCGCTTCTTTTATATATATATATAAACCCCGACCCGCATCACCGTATCCACCCGGCGGGATCATCGCGCAAAGCCCGGCAGGCGAAAAAGCACGGGCTCCAATGCCACGCAAGGCATCCGATCGGGCAGGCATTGCGGTCACCCTGCAGGAGCACGGCATCTGCCGCAAGCACCGCCCGGGGCATGCTCCGCACCCCGGAAGGAGCATAATCTGCACCCTAAATCGGGTTCAACGGGCAAAAAAACGTCCAGAAGGCCCCTCTGCGACACGCAGGACGATTTTCGCGGAGCGGACGGTAAATTCTCCGGACAGCCCATCTGCGCCCCGTATGGCCGTAAAAAAGGCGGGCAGCGGAAAACCGCCGCCCGCCCATTCGGGATCAAAACAAAATCGGAAGTACCCATCCCGCGAATCAATCCGAACCGGACCAACGCCCGAAAACCGGGAGAGAATGACGGACGGGCCCGCGGACTCAACTGCCGGAACCCGGAAACACGGACCCGGGCACGGGCACGGGAAGGATCAATGCTTTACGTTGCCGAGAGCCTCGGGGTTGTGCCTGTACTTGAAGACCAGCGCAAAGACCACGCCCACGACAAGGGCATAGCCGGCAAAGATGAGCCACGTGGCGGACCAGCCTCCGGCCACACCTTCGCGGGCGACCAGGAAGCCGCCCTGCCAGTCGCAATAGTGCGAGACGATCTTGCCGGCGATCCAGGTGCCGACCGAGGCGCCGATGCCGTTGGTCATCAGCATGAAGAGCCCCTGCGCGCTGGCCTGCATGGGCTTTGCGGCCTCCTGCTCGACAAAGAGTGCACCGGAGACGTTGAAGAAGTCAAACGCCACGCCGTAGACGATGCAGGAGAGGAAGAGCAGGACGATGCCCACGATGCTCTCCGTGGAGCCGATTCCGAAGAAGCCGAAGCGCAGCACCCAGGCGAACATGGCCATCAGCATGACGATCTTGATGCCGAACCGCTTGAGGCAGAACGGGATCAGCAGGATGCACAACGCCTCGGAGACCTGCGAGACGGAGACCAGCAGGGTCGGATTTTCGGCAAACCAGCTTTCGGACGTCGCGGCAAAGCTGTTGATATAAGGGGTGGCATATCCGTTCGTGATCTGCAGTGACACGCCCAACAGCATCGAGAAGAGGAAAAAGAGGGCCATCTTGCGCTGCTTGAACAGTACGAAGGCATCCAGACCGAGGCGCTGGGCGAGGGATTTGTGCCCGGCGGCGGCCGAACGGTCGATGGGGCACGACGAGAGGCTGAAGGCATAGAGACCGAGCACCAGGCCGAGGACTCCGCAGACGATCAGCTGCATGTAGGTGAACTGCGAGGCCATGGGGACGAGTTCAAGCACCTGCACTCCGTCGCGGAGTTCGGTCTGAACGCCCGAACCGCCGAAACCGACGAAGTTGACGAGCCACATGGCGGCGATAAAGCCGACGGTACCGAAGACACGGATCGGCGGGAAGTCCCGGACGGTGTCGAATCCGCGGTTTTTCAGAATCGAGAAGGCCACGGTATTCGAGAGGGCGATCGTCGGCATGTAGAAGGCCACGCTCAGGCAGTAGGCCGCAAAGATCGGGCCGATGGAGGTCGCCTCGCCGGCGAGGGTCAGCTCCGTGGCCTGGAAACCGAACCAGGCGGCCACCAGCATGAAGACGGCAGCCGTGAGGTGCGAGATGCCGAGCAGCCGCTGCGGTTCGATGAACTTGTCGGCAATGGCTCCGATGATCGCGGGCATGAAGATCGAGACAACCCCCTGCGCGACATAAAACCAGGAGATATACTCTCCCAGCCCCACGCGGCCGAGGAAATTGCCGATACAGACAAGATAGGATCCCCAAATGGCGAATTGGAGAAAGTTCATGATGATGAGACGAGATTTGATTCCCATAAATCCTTGTTTTAGTGTACGTTTCAGGTTCTGTAAGGTTCTCTTTCGGAACGATTAGAACAAATGTACGAAATTTTTTTTTGATTTTTCTTTGTAATTGCAAAATAAAGTTCTACATTTGCATCACCAAAACGTCATTGAGCTATGGTGTAATGGTAACACAACAGATTCTGGTCCTGTTATTCTTGGTTCGAATCCAGGTAGCTCAACACCGAAAACCCGCAGTCAGCCGATTGCGGGTTTTTCGTTTGCGGGCGTCTTCTGGTATTTTCAGGCGTCATCAAGCCCCAGACAGCCCCCCCCAAGTTTCCCCACCCCAGATTCTTTCCCTCCGTTTGCAGGCCTCGCCCTACACCGGCCGCCGACCTTCCGAGCGGTGGCAGGATGAAAAAAGTGGCGGGGCAAACTGCAACAGGAGTGACAGGCGGGACCGACGGGACAGGCGTTAGGAAAAGACCGGGCGGGACAGAGAAGGCCGGACGGGACGAATAGACGAATAGCAAAAGGGGGCGGCCCGACCGAAAAGCCGGCCGCGAAGGACCGCACCGGGCGGAACAAACTGACCGGACTGGCCGGGCTGTCCGAACTGACAAAAGCCGGACAGGCAAAAACCGAACAACTCTGAACAACCGGACAAGCCGGACAAGCCGGGCAAATCTGACACAGACCGGACAAATCGGGCACGCAAGACCGGACAACCCCGAACGACCGGACAAGCCGGGCAGCCCGGGCAGGCGACAATCAACCGACCCTCTCGGCTGAACACATCGGTCCGGACCGGCAATGCCGGCGCAAACAACCTGCCCAACAAATCCGCCCAACATCTCGCACCGGCCGGAACTCCCGACAGCACTCCGGTCCGGGACCGAACAACCAAAGGAGGGCACACTCCGCCCGCCGCACATTGTACGGGAGGTGGTGCGTGTCACGCGAAGCCCCGACATTCCTCCACCGCGATACGCTCCTGACACTCCGGCATCCGGCGCCTCGCAACCCTGTCCGCCCGACAGAGGGAACCAGGCATTCCATCCTTCGGAAGCTGCCGTGCGACAGAGCGCAAAGACCCCCGGAACCCGTTCCCGGGGAGGGAACGCCCCAAAACCGATCCGACCGTACAAACAGCCACAAACGTCCACCCGACACGCATCTTTCAATCGGGTCAGCCCCTCAAACCGGGCGTTTTCGGCTATTATTCCCTCTTTTTTGACAAAAAATCCGGGTCGGCGCATCAAAGAAAGAGTACCTTTGCAGCCGAATTTTATATAGGTTAAAAAAGTTACCATCATGCAAACCGCTACCAAACAGATGAACCTCCGCATGGGGGGGGAGACCTTCTGCAGCGGATGCCGTATGAAGCACCCGACATGCAGATCATGCACGTACAAATCGAAAAAGGCTTTGCCCAGAGCACCACGGCAGGAACCGTTGAAGCCGTATCGTGGGAAGACACCGACTGGCCCGAATAGCAAACCGTCAAAAAACCGCATGACCATGAAACAGCTTATATTTCTGCTTGGAGTTCTGACCGCTTTCTCGTGCGCCAAGGAGCCGGACGTAACGCCCGAAGCTCCCGAACAGAAGGGGACGCCCATCACCGTTACGGCCCACAATGCGGGCTACGACACCTCCAGCCCGTCGAGCCGCGCCGAGTTTACCGGCGACGACTTCGGAGCCCTCACATGGAACGGAAAGGAGCGGCTCGGCGTCTATTACCACCAGGCAACCGGCGACAACTGGGGCATTTTTAATTATGGCAACGCCACCGAGAGCGGAGGCGCCATCTTCACCACTCCCGACGGCTTTGTCTGGAACGAGAGCGCCGAGACCCACGACTTCCGCGCCTACTATCCTTACAACGAGACGTCCCACACCATCCACCAGAGCAACAACTCGGAGGCAGTGACCTTCACGCTGCCGGTCAACCAGGGCGAGTTCTCCTATGCCGAAAGCCAGCTCTGCATCGCAGAGAAGACCGGAGTGGCCCTCTACGGCCAGGTTCACTTCCAGTTCGAGCCGGTGCTTGCCTACCTGCAGCTGAAGCTCTACACGACGGATCAGGTGGCCGAGGGCGAGAAGATCTACCTCTCGCAGCTGAAGATGTACACCGAGGATCAGGACGGTCCCATCGCAGGCAACTACACCGTCAACATGGGTACGGGAGCGATCATCGACGGCTCGTCGCACACGATCAACTTCCAGCTGGGCAGCAGCACTTCGAGCGGCCTCGACATCACCGGCTACACCTCGAAGGAGAACGCCTATAAATTCTATGCCGTCATGCTGCCGGTCGATCTGAGCGACCGTCCGCTGCGTTTCCGTGGTCTGGTCACGCATGAGAAGGACAACGGCGACGGGACCAAAAGCTACACATCCTATTCAATGGTCGCACGTGCCAAGGCCGGTACGGCCTTCAAGTCCGGCAAGGGCTATGCCATGACCATCGAGGTACAGTCCAATGATTCGATGGTATTCCCTGCCGACGCCGACTTCGCCGTCCGTCTGGGTGACAGCTGGGTCGATTTCAAGGACATCTATAGCGAAGACGCGGAGGGGAACATCACCATCACGATGAGCGAAGAGCAGCTCACGAGCATGGGCAGCGACCTCTACTTCGCGGCCAACGCAACCAAGGACGTTCAGTTCGACAAGGACGGCGGACAGCTGGCCGTCATTGACGCACTTGTCAAAAGGATGTACGCCGCACAGGGCAGCACGGACCCCATCGACGTCGATCTCTCGAACATCCGCTTCGACGGCGAGTTCGGTCTGGGAGGATTTTTCGAGGGCAACACCGCGCTGGGCAGCATCATCCTGCCCTCGGGCATGACGAAGATCAACAACCCGGGATTTGCCGGCTGCACGAAGCTGACTTCGGTCACCCTGCCCGAAACGCTCAAGATCATCGGCGGCAAGGCCTTCAAGGGCTGCTCGTCACTCAAGAGCATCATCATCCCGAACAGCGTCACCTCCATCTCCGGCATCGCCTTTGACAGCTGCACGGCCCTGACCTATGTGAAGCTCCCGGATGGCATCACGGCACTCAATGACTCGACCTTCCGCGGCTGCACGGCCCTGCCCACCGTCACGGTACCCGCATCCGTTGCAACCATCGGCAGCGAATGCTTCCTGGGTTGCACGGCGCTGGCCGAAATCACGCTGCTCAACCCCGACGCGGTCGTTGAAATCAGCGGCGACACCCTGGAGAATGTCGGCACGTCCGCAGCCGAAGGCACGACGAAGAAGCTGCGCGTACCGGCCGCTCTCGAAGAGCAGTACCGAAGCGACGCGAACTGGAGCAAACTGCTCGGAAACAACAACGGTTTTGTACTGGAGACCTTCTGATCCGGGAGATCCGAATCCGCATACGAAAAAACCGTCTGCCTCCGCAGACGGTTTTTTTCATGCACACGGCGAGCGCACCACCACCTCCTAAAACGGCAATCCAGAAGACACGGCTCCCCTCACCAGAACCCGGCCGCATAAAACAAGGTTCCGCCAAAACCGACAGCAGGTGGAGGGGGCTCGGCGCTCAAGAGGCGGAGGATGGCAGGAGGCGGTTCCCGCGCCCAAGCGACAGTCCAAAACAACAGGTTCACTGCACCGCCGCACCGCCGCACGAAAAAGAGGCTGCTCCCGACGGGGCAGCCTCTTTGACGGTGCAATCCGGAAACCGTCCGATCCGTTACTTGCCGAGACCCATCTTCTCGATCAGGGCGCGCGTCTCGGGCTTGTGGCCGCGGAAGGCGACGTAGAGCTTCATCGGGTGCTCCGTACCGCCCTTCGAGAGGATGTTCTCACGGAACGAGTCGGCCACCTCGCGGTTGAAGATGCCCTTCTCCTTGAAGAGCGAGAAGGCATCGGCCTCGAGCACCTCGGCCCACTTGTAGCCGTAGTAGCCCGCGGCATAGCCGCCCGAGAAGATGTGGCCGAAGGCCGGCGCCATGGCCGTGCCCGGCACGACGGGCAGCACCTGCGTCGGGGTCATCGAGGCTACCTCGAACTGCTCGACATCCCCCTCGAAGGGTTCGGTCAGCGTATGCCAGGCCATGTCGGTCATGCCGAACGAGAGCTGGCGCACGTTGGCATAGGCCGCCAGGTAGTTCTTCGCGGCAACGATCCGCTCGACGAGCTCGGCGGGAATCGGCTCGCCCGTCTCGTAATGGACGGCCCACAGGTCGAGGAACTCCTTTTCGGTAGCCCAGTTCTCCATGATCTGCGACGGCAGCTCCACGAAGTCGCGGTAGACGTTCGTTCCGTTCAGCGACTCATACTTGCCCTCGGCGAGCATGCCGTGCAGCGAGTGCCCGAACTCGTGGAGGAAGGTCTCCACCTCGTCGAAGGTCAGCAGCGAGGGGGTCTGCTCCGTGGGCTTCGTAAAGTTCATCACCAGCGACACGAGCGGGCGCGTCTCCACGCCGTCGACGGTCTTCGTGCCGCGGAACTCGGTCATCCACGCTCCGCCGCGCTTCGACTCGCGCGGGAAGAAGTCGAGGTAGAGCACCGCCATGAAGCGCCCCTTCTCGTCGGTCACCTCGTAGGCCGTCACGTCGGGATGGTAGACCTCGATCGCCGGATTGGGCGTGAAGTTCAGTCCGTAGAGCTTGTTCGCGAGCAGGAAGACCCCCTTGCGGACATTCTCCAGCTGGAAATAGGGCTTGACCGCCTCGTCGTTCAGGGCGTACTTCTCGTCCTTGTACTTCTCCGAATAGTAGGACCAGTCCCACGGCATGAGCTCGCCGCGGAAGCCCTTGGAGGCGGCGTACTCGCTCACGGTGCGGTAGTCGGCATCGGCATACTCCTTCGTCGCGTCGAGCAGCTCGTCGAGGAAGGCCGTCACCGTCGGGGTGTTCTCGGCCATGCGTTCCTCGAGCACGTAGTCGGCATAGCACTTGTAGCCGAGCAGGTTGGCGATCTTCAGCCGCGTGTTGGCAATCTGCTTGACGATCTCCGTATTGTCGAACTCACCGCCCAGCGCCCGCGCGTTGTAGGCCTTCCAGAGGCGCTCCTTCAGGGCGCGGTTCGACGAGTAGCGCAGGAAGGGGGCGTAGCTCGGCGCCTGGAGCGTCACCGTCCACCCCTTCTCGCCGCGAGCCCTAGCATCGGCGGCCATGCCCTCGCGCACGAAGGCCGGCAGCTCGGCCACGACCTTCGGATCGGTGATGTTGATCGTAAAGGCGTTCGTCGCCGAGAGGGCGTTCTGCCCGAATTGCAGCGTCAGCGCCGAGAGTTCGGTGGTGTACTTGCGGTAGAGTTCCTTGTCGGCATCCGACAGCGCCGCGCCGTTGCGGGCAAAGCTCTTGTAGGTATTCTCGAGCAGCTTCCGGTCCACGGCATCCAGACCGCGGCCCGGATGTTCGTAAACCTGCTTCACGCGGGCGAAGAGCTCGGGGTTGAGCATGATGTCGTTCGACAGCTCGGTGAGCTTGGGCTGCACGCGCAGGGCGATCTGCTGCATCTCGTCCGACGTGTCGGCCTCGAGCAGGTTGAAGAAGAGGCCCGCAATGCGGTTCAGCAGCGCCCCGTGGCGCTCGAGCGCCACGATCGTGTTGCCGAACGTGGGTTTCGCTGGGTTGGTGACGATGGCCTCGATCTCGGCGCGCGAGCAGGCGATCGCCGCATCGAAGGCGGGTTCGTAGTCCGAGAGTTCGATCTCGGAGAAGGGAGGCGTCTCGTGGGGTGTGTTCCACGCCGCCAGCAGCGGATTCGTCATGTCCAGTTCGGGAAGCTGGGCCTTCGGAATCGAATTGTCGGCACAGCCGGCCGCAAGGGCGGAAAATGTCATGATTACAATTGCTTTTTTCATATCCGTTCGTTTGTGGGTTTCTTCTCGATGGGAGAACCGGCGGCAATCAGCGCGCCGCCTGCATGTCGTCGCCGGGGCGGGGCTCCGTCTCGTCGGCCGGTTCGGGGTCGGGCTCGTTCCACAGGCCGCGTCCCTTGAGCATGGCCCGCTTGTCGGGGTCCTTGCCGCGGAAGGCGCGGTAGAGGGTCATGCCGTCCTCCGAACCGCCGCGTGCGAGGAGCTTGTGGCGGAAGTCGTCGGCGATGCGCCGGTTGAACAGGTCGCCGCTCTCGCGGAAGGCCTCGAAGGCATCCTTGTCGAGCACCTCGGCCCACGTATAGAAGTAGTAGCCGGCCGAGTAGCCGCCGTCGAAGATGTGGCTGAAATAGGGATAGCGGTAGCGGGGTTCGATCTGCGGGATGAGTCCGCGCTTTTCGGTGAGCGCCTCCCGCTCGAAGGCCATCGGATCGAAGGGCGCGTACTCGGTCATCGAATGGATGTCCATGTCCGAGAGCGCCGCGGCGATGAGTTCCGTGGTCATGAAGCCCTGGTTGAAGAGCTCGCTGCGGCGCAGCTTGTCGATCAGATACTGCGGAATCACCTCGTCCGAGCGGTAGTGCACGGCATACTGGCGCAGCATCTCCGGCTCGAAGGCCCAGTTCTCCATGATCTGCGAGGGCAGCTCGACGAAGTCTCCCTCGACCTCCGTAAGGCCGCGGTACTTCACGTCGTGGAAGAGGAAGTGCAGCGCGTGGCCGAACTCGTGGAAGAGCGTCTCCGTTTCGTCGAGGGTCAGCAGCGCGGGGTCGCTGCGCGTCGGGCGCGTGAAGTTGCAGACGATCGACACGACGGGCGCCACGCGCTTGCCGTCGCGGTAGGTCTGCTCGACATAGTTGCCGCACCAGGCTCCCTGGCTCTTGCCGTCGCGCGGGAAGAAGTCGAAGTAGATCACCCCGAGGTGCGACTCGTCAACGTCGAGCACCTCGTAGGCCACGGCCTCGGGATGGTAGAGCGGCACGGCGACCGGACGGAACGTAATACCGTAGAGACGGTTGGCAAGGAAGAAGATGCCGTTCTGGACGTTCTGCAGCGAGAAGTAGGGGCGCAGCATCTCCTCGTCGAGGGCATACTGCTGCTTGCGGAGCTTCTCGGCATAGTACCACCAGTCCCACGAGGCGAACTCGCCGTCGGGGTAATCCTTGCGGAAGAGCTCCTCCATCCCGGCAAGCTCCTTTTTGGCGCTCTCGAGCGCCGGCGTCCAGATCTCCTCCAGCAGGTTGTAGACGGCACCGGTCGTCCCGGCCATCTCGTCGGCCACGACGTAAGCCGCATAGGAGGGATAGCCCAGCAGGTGGGCCTTCTCCGTGCGCAGGCGGATGAAGTCGTTGATGAGCTGCTTGTTGTCGTATTCGTCATCGTGGTTGCAGCGGTTCAGATAGGCCGTGTAGAGCTCCTCGCGCAGGCCGCGCTCGGAGGAGTAGGTCAAAAACGGCAGCATACTCGGCTTGTGGAGCGTGAAGACGTACTTGCCGCTCTTGCCCATCGACTCGGCCTTCTCGCGCGCCAGGTCGCGAACCCCTGCGGGCAGCCCGTCCAACTGGTCGCCGTCGAGCACCAGCGCATAGTTGTTGTTCTCGGCCAGGAGGTTGTTGCCGAACTTCACGGCCGTGAGCGCCAGCTCCTCGTTGATCTGCTTCAGGCGGGCCTTTCCGTCGGCGTCGAGCAGCGCTCCGGCACGCACGAAACCGTCGTAGGTCTTCTCCGTCAGCCGCAGCTGCTCGGCATCCAGCCCGAGCGTTGCCCGGTTGTCATAGACCGCCTTCACCTTGTCGAAGAGCTGCTCGTTGAGCCGGATCTTGTCGGCGTGGGCCGTCAGCAGGGGCATCACCTCCTCCTGCAGGGCCTGCATCTGCGGCGTGTTCTCCGCCGCGCAGAGCATGCCGAAGATCAGCGAGGTCTGCGCAAGCATCTGCCCCGAGTTGTCGTAGGCGAGGATGACGTTCTCGAAGGTCGGTTCGTCGTTGTTCGACGTGATGGCGTCGATCTCGGCGTCGTGCAGCGACATGCCCCGCTCGAAGGCCGGCATGAAGTGCTCGGGGCGGATCTTGTCGAAGGGCGGAACGCCGTAGGGCGTCTCCCACTCTGAAAAAAAGGGGTTCTCCCCCGTCTGTTTCGCGGAATCGCAGGATGCGAGTGTCATAAACGTCAAAAGTGTGAATAATCCGGTTATGCGTTTCATGGATCGTGTTATTTTGTTTACCTTTGCGGCAAAGTTAATAAAATTACGGTCAGAGCCGCACTTCCGCGCGTTTTTTTCTGGGCGGATGCGGACCCAACAAGGACAGCCATGCAACTCTTCTACGCCCCCGACATCCGTCCGCCGCAGTACACCCTCTCGGAGGAGGAGTCGAAACACTGCGTGCGCGTGCTGCGCCTTGCGTGCGGCGACACGGTGCACCTGACCGACGGACGGGGCACGCTCTACCGCTGCGAGATCACCGACGACAACCCGCGGCGGTGCGTCGTGCGCGTGGTCTCAGCCGAGGAGGAGTTCGAGCGGCTCCCCTACCGTCTGACGATGGCCGTGGCCCCGACCAAGAACGCCGACCGCTTCGAGTGGTTCCTCGAAAAGGCCACCGAGGTGGGCGTCACGCAGATCATCCCTCTCGAGACGGCCCGCAGCGAACGGCGGGTCTTCAAGCCCGAACGCGGCGAGAAGGTCATCACCGCGGCGATGAAGCAGTCGCTCAAGGCCTACCGGCCGCAGCTCGACGTCCTCACGTCGTTCCGCGACGCCGTGGCGGCGCCCTTTGCCGGGCGGCGGATGATCGCCCACTGCGACGCGGCCCGCACGCCGGAAGGCAAGGCCTACCTCGCCTCGACGCTCCGCGCGGGCGAAGCGGCACAGATCTTCATCGGTCCCGAAGGGGACTTTTCACCCGAAGAGATCGCCTTTGCGCTCGACAACGGATTCGAGGAGATCACCCTCGGGCCGCAGCGCCTGCGCACCGAGACCGCAGCCCTCGTGGCGGTGGTGATGGCCGCCACGGTGAACGGACAGGCGACGGCCGGAGAGCCCCACGAATCATGACCCGGAAAGACACGAAACAGATTTTGCCTATAGACCCGAATTTTACCTTCACGACATGTTCTTCCTCTACACCTTGTTCGCCCTGGCCGCAGTGGCGACGCTGATCTTCGCCGTGCCCCTGCGGGCCAAGGCGTGGGCGGCGACAGCCGTCGTGGGGCTCGGCGCCCTTGCGGCCTCGGCCGCAGCCGTCGGCGTGCTGGCCGGCAAGGCCGGGCTATCGCTCTGGTCGATGCCCGGCACCCTCTTCGGCGGCGACAGCGGCTCGATGGACCGCCTCTCGGCCCTCTTCGTGCTGCTCGTCTCGATCGGCTCCGTCGCCTCGGTGCTCTACGCCCGCGGCTACCTCGAACACACGCTGCGCGAAAAGTCCCCGGCCCACGTCTCGCTGCACTACACGGCGCTGACGGTCATGTCGCTGGCCATGCTGGGCGTCGTCACCTCCGACGGCGGCTACTCGTTCCTCTTCTTCTGGGAGCTGATGACCGTGGCGTCGTTCCTGCTGATCCTCTACGACGCCGAGCGGCGCGAGGTGCGGCGCGCGGCCCTCGCATACCTCATCATGATGCACGTGGGCTTCGTGCTGCTCGTCGTCGGCTTCGTCACACTGGACAGCACGTGCGGCGCCGCGACGTTCGGCGCCCTGGCCGAATATTTCCGCACGCAGCCGGCCCTGCCGCTGCTGCTCGTCTTCCTGGCGGGCTTCGGCATGAAGGCCGGCATGTTCCCGCTGCACGTCTGGCTCCCGGAGGCGCACCCGGCGGCCCCATCGCACGTCTCGGCCCTCATGTCGGGCGTGATGATCAAGACGGGCGTCTACGGCATCCTGCGCGTCGTCGCGGCGCTGGGCGACCTGCCCGTGCTGCGCACGGCGGGCTACCTCCTGCTGGCCCTGGGCATCATTACGGGCGTGTGGGGCGTGATCCTCGCCGCGCTGCAGAACGACATCAAGCGGCTGCTGGCCTACTCCTCGATCGAGAACGTCGGCATCATCCTGCTCGGCGTGGGCATCGCGGCGCTGGGCAAGGCCTCGGGCAACCACTACGTGGCGCTCTGCGGCCTGGCCGGGGCCCTGCTCCACACCTTCAACCACTCGCTCTTCAAGTCGCTGCTCTTCTTCGGTGCGGGCAACGTCCTCTCGCAGACCCGCACCACGTCGCTCGACGCATTGGGCGGACTGGCGCGCCACATGCCCCTGACGGCTATCCTCTTCCTGACAGCCACGGCCGCCATCTGCGCCCTGCCGCCCCTGAACGGCTTCGTCTCGGAGATGCTGCTCTACCTCGGGCTCTTCGACGGCATCGCCTCGGGCAGCGACGTGCTCTGCGCCGCGGCCGCCGTCGCCGCGCTGGCACTCATCGGCGGGGTGGCCGTCATGGCCTTCACCAAACTCTACGGCACGGTCTTTCTCGGTGCGCCCCGCACGCACGAGGTGGCCGAAGCCTCCGAGGTCGACAACGGCCGCATCGCCGCCATGGCCCTGCCGCTCACGGGCATCCTCCTCGTGGGGCTCTTCCCGCAGCAGGCCGCGGCCGTCGTGACGCGCTCGGCGGAGTTCTTCCTGCACGTGCCGGCCGACGCCTCCGACTACCTGCTCGCAGCGCCCCTCGCGGGCATCACCCGCACCGTCTGGCTGCTTGTCGCCGTGGTCGGCGGGCTGCTCTGGCTGCGCCGCCGTGCCCTTCGGGGCCGCACGATCACCGAAGGCACGACGTGGGGCTGCGGATTCACCGCCCCGAACGTGAGGATGCAGTACACGGGCGAATCCTTCACCGAAGGGTTGCAGTCCATCGCCTCGACCCTCACGCAGGAGAGCGGCACGGGATCGTCCGTCGGCAAGGAGGAGACCTTCCCCTCGGCCCACGGCTTCGCCTCGCGCCACAACGACCGCATCGGACGTCTCTTCGGCGCCTGGTGGGTCGAGCTGCTGCGGCTCATCAACCAGCGCGTCATGCGCCTGCGCACGGGCAAGATCAACCACTACGTCCTCTTCGCGCTGGCTTTCCTTGCGCTCGTATTCCTGCTTTCGATCCTTAATCTGATCTGACGATGGCACTGCTCAACACCCTGCTGCTGCTTCTGGTGGCCGTGGCCATCCCGGGGCTCATCAACCGCACGCGCGCCCGGCTGGCCGGACGCCGCGGCATCCGCTTCACTCAACACCTGCGCGACATAAGGCTCCAACTGCGCAAGGGGGCCGTCTACTCGACGACCACCTCGGCGCTTTTCCGCGCCGCGCCGTCGGTCTACCTCGGCGCCACGCTCGTCGCCGCGCTGCTGATCCCCGTCGGCGACCTGCCCCCCGTGCTCTCGTTCGACGGCGATGTGGCGGCCTTCGCCTACCTGCTGGCGCTGGGCCGCATGGCGCTGATCCTCGCGGCAATGGATACGGGCAGCTCGTTCGAAGGCATGGGCGCCAGCCGCGAAGCCCTCTACGGGGCGCTCGCCGAACCGGCGCTGCTGCTCACGGCCGGCACGCTGGCCCTCGTCTCGGGCTACACCTCCTTCGCCACGATCTTCGCGGCCGACGCCGCGGGCGACGCGCAGGTGGCCATCATCCTGCTGCTGGTGGCCTACATCCTGCTGAAGCTGCTCTTCACCGAGAGCGGCCGCATCCCGGTGGACGACCCCCGCACGCACCTCGAGCTGACGATGATCCACGAGGTGATGTGCCTCGACTACTGCGGCGTGGACCTGGCGACGATCAAGATCGCCGGCTGGCTCAAGAGCGCTGCATTCGCCGTGCTGGCAGCCAACGCCGCCACGGCACCCTTCTGCGCACACTGGTGGGCCGCAGCCCCCGCGGCGATCCTGCTTGCCGGGCTGTCGGTCGGCATCGTCGAGTCGACGCAGGCCCGCAACAAGCTCGTGCGCAACACCACGTTCATACTCACCATCGCCGCACTGGCCGCCCTCGTGCTCTTCACGGGCTACCTGCTGCGCCTCAACATCGGACTCGCATGATACTCCCGCTGGTCATCCTCTACACCGTGACGCTCGTCTACCTGGCGATCACCGAACGCTTCCGCAACTTCGCCTCGATCATGGGCGTGCAGGGCTGGCTGCTCTTCGCCATCGCGCTGCTGCGCCTGCATGCCAACGCCCCCGCCGAGGTGATCTTCGTGGGGCTCGAGACGCTCCTCTTCAAGGGCATCCTGGTGCCGTGGCTCCTCTTCGCCGTAATCCGCCGCACGAAGACCAACCGCGTGCGCACCTCCGGGTCGTCGCAGGCCGGGTCGCTGCTGCTCTCGCTCGCCGCACTGGCCGTCAGCGCCTCGATCACCTACTACGTCGCCGACACGACGATCGACCTCGTCTTCTTCGGCGTGGCGCTCTACGCCCTGTTGAGCGGGCTGATCCTGATCGTCATGCGCCGCCGCATCTTCTCGCACATGGTCGGATTCCTGGTCATCGAGAACGGCGTCTTCCTCTTCTCGACGGCCATCGGCGTCGAGATGCCGCTGCTGATCAACTTCGCCATCCTGCTCGACATCCTCATCTCGGTGCTCATGCTCGGGATCTTCTTCACGAAGATCGACGGCAAGATCCACGCCGACGACGCCGACGCCCTGACCAACGTAAAAGACTGACGCCATGCTCTGTTACCTCGCATTCAGCATCCTTGCCGCGGCGGCGGCCTTCGCCTCGCGCAGCGACCGGCAGCTCTTCGCCGCCGGCATGCTCTTCTACGCCGTGCAGACCGCCTTCGCCGTGTGGATCGTCGCCGCGGGCTACGGCACGACCTCGGCCGGGCTCTTCACCTTCGACGCCACGGGCACGCTCTTCTACGTGCTGCTCACCGTCGTCTCGTGCTTCGCCTTCATCCACTCCGAGCGCTACCTCAAGGGCGAGAACCCCGCACAGGTGCGCATCTACTCGGCGCTGCTCCTGCTGCTGACGACCGCCATTGCGGGCGTCTACTTCGCCAACAACCTCGCCGTGACGTGGATCTTCCTCGAGGCCACGACCCTCTGCTCGGCGGGCATCATCTACCACCGCCGCACGGCCGCCTCGCTCGAAGCGGCCTGGAAATACGTCTTCGTCTGCTCGACGGGCATCGCCATGGCCTACCTGGGCATCCTGCTGCTGGCCGCCGCCACCGAGTGCGAGACGCTCACCTACGACGCCGTGGCCGCGGCCGCTGCCCACGGCAAGCCGCTCTACCTGAAGACGGCCTTTCTGCTGATCCTCTGCGGCTACAGCTGCAAGGTCGAGCTCTTCCCGCTCTATACCGTGGGCGTCGACGCCAACTTCGCGGCTCCGGCCCCCGCCTCGGCGCTCATCTCCACGGGGCTGGTCAACGCCGGCTTCGTCGCCCTGCTGCGCATCTACCGCACGCTCGCCCAAACGGAGGTCTTCCCGTGGGTGCGCTCCGTGCTGCTGATCGTCGGCGTGCTGTCGCTCGTCATCGGCGCCCTCTTCCTGCGCCGCACGAACAACTACAAGCGCTTCCTCTCCTACTCCACGGTCGAGAACATGGGCATTGCCGCCATCGGCCTGGGCATCGGCGGCGCGGGCGTCTGGGCCGCGGTGTTCCACGTCGTCTGCCACACCTTCATCAAGAGCAGCCTCTTCCTGCAGATGGCCGTCGTGCGGCAGATCTACAACGGCTACCGCATCAACCGCATCGGCGACTACATCCGCATCAACCCCGTCGGGGCCGTGGGACTGCTCGCGGGCATGGTCGTGCTCGTGGCCTTCCCGCCCTCGCCGCTCTTCCTCTCGGAGCTGACGATCCTCGGCGAGGTCGTCACGGCGGGGAAATGGTGGCTCGTGGCGGGCATCACGCTGCTGCTCTGCATTGTCATCTACTCGTTCTGCTCGCGCATGATCCGCCTCTGCTACCAGCCCAACCAGGACGAACTCCACCCCTCGAAGGCGGACCGGGCCCTCTCGTGGTCGGCCCTCACGCTGCTCGTCGCCGCCATGGTGCTCGGGTTGTGGCAGCCCGACCTGCTGCGGCAGCTTCTCGATCAAATCGCATCGCTATGAATTACCGGATAACCGACAACCTCGCGGGGGCCGTCCGCCTCGACGAGATACCCGAAGTCTCCTATGCGGAGTTCTACGACGACGTGACGGCGCGTCTGGCGGACGAACGCTGCCACGTGGCCCACTACTTCGCCCTGCCCGAGGGCGGGCGCCTGCGCTTCTACTGCCTGCTGCTCGACGACGCCGAGGGGCGCGTGCTCATTACCTCGCACGCCATGGAGTATTACGACGACACGGTGCTGCCGTCGCTCACGGCGCGCCATGCGCAGTTGCACCCCTTCGAGCGCGACATCATGGAGCGCTACGGCGTGCGCTTCGACGGCCTGCCGTGGCCCAAGCCGCTGCGCTTCCCCTTCGACCGGCGCGACCGCAGCAGCTCGATCGACAACTACCCCTTCTACACGATGGAGGGCCGGTCGCTGCACGAGGTGAACGTCGGGCCGATCCACGCGGGCATCATCGAACCGGGCGCCTTCCGCTTCATCTGCAACGGCGAGCGGGTTCTGCACCTCGAAATCGCGCTGGGATACCAGCACCGGGGCGTCGAGCACGCCTTCGAGACGACGCACAACCGCCTGCGGCAGGTGTGCCTGGCCGAGGCGGTGGCCGGAGACAGCGCCGTGGCGCACGCCACGGCCTTCGTCGAGGCCGTCGAGAAGCTCTCGGGGCGCGAGCGCACGGCCGAGATGGAGCGCGAACGGGCCGTGGCGCTCGAACTCGAACGCATGGCCATGGGCATCGCCGACACGGGCGCCCTCTCGACGGACGTGGGCTACCAGCTGGGGCAGGTGGCCTGCGAGGCGCTGCGCACGATGACGATCAACACGACGCAGGCCTGGTGCGGCAACCGCTTCGCCAAGGGGCTCATCCGCCCGCACGGCACCGACCATCCGCTCACGGCCGAGAAGGCCGCGATGATCCGCCGCAACGTCGCCCAGATCGCGCGCCGCTACGACGAGGTGCGCCGCGACCTGAAATCCTCGCCCACGCTGCTGGCCCGCTTCGAGCAGTGCGGCGTCGTGCCGCGCGACGAGATGCGGCGCATCGGCGGTGTGGGGCAGGCGGCCCGGGCCAGCGGCTTCGCGCGCGACATCCGCGCCTCGCACCCGTGGGGCGTCTACGCCAAGCAGCTGCGCCACGAGCCGATCCTCAAGCGCCACGGCGACGTCATGGCACGGTTGATGATCCGCTGCCGCGAGGTGCTCCAGTCGGCCTCCTACGTCGACCGCCTGCTCGCAAGCTACGAGCAGAAGTACGCCGCCGTCAGGAACCCCTGCCCGGCCCCCGACTACGAAGCGCCGCTGCAGGCCTCGTCGCTCGCCTTCGGACTGGTCGAGGGGTGGCGCGGCGAGACGTGCCACGTCATGGTGACCGACGCGGCGGGCGAGATCGCCGCCTGCCGCATCAAGGACCCGAGTCTGCACAACTGGCTGGCGCTGGCGCTGGCCGTGCGCGGCGAGGGCATCTCGGACTTCCCGATCTGCAACAAGAGCTTCAACCTCTCCTACTGCGGACACGACCTCTGACACACGGACAGGACAACAAGAGACAAGCATCATGATACTTCCGAAAATACGGGTGCTGCGCAGCCACGGGACGCAGTACATTCCCGATCTGGACGCCGTGGAGCTGACCTCCGAGTTCCGGGGGCGGCCCGAACTGACCGACACCGAGGACCACGCGGCCCTCGAGCGCGCCGCGGCCCTCTGCCCCACCGGGGCCCTCACGGCCGCCCCCTTCGCGCTCGACCTGGGGCGCTGCCTCTTCTGCGGCGAGTGTGCGCGGCGCGCCCCGCGCAACATCCGCTTCACGAACGACTACCGCCTCGGCTCGCCGACGCGCCGGGGGCTCGTCCTGCACCCGGGCATGGAGCGCGTACCCTTCGACGAGAGGGCCGTGCGCAGCGACGTCCGCCGCTTCTTCCGCCAGTCGCTCCAGCTGCGCGAGGTCTGCGCCGGAGGCGACGGCTCGGTGGAGATGGAGCTCAACGCCACGGGCAACGTCAACTTCGACCTCGGGCGCTTCGGCATCGGCTTCACCGCCTCGCCGCGCCATGCCGACGGCGTGGCCGTCTCGGGCCCCGTCACGGCGGCCATGGCCGAGGCGCTGGCGATCTGCTGGGAGGCCGTCGCCGAGCCCAAGCTGCTGATCGCCTGCGGTACGGAGGCCTGCTCGGGCGGGCTCTTCGCCGAGAGCCGCGCCATCGACCGCCGCTTCTTCCAGGAACACCACGTCGACCTCTGGCTGCCGGGCGCCCCGATGCACCCGATGGTCTTCATCGACGGCATCCGCACCCTGCTCGGACACAAAAAACGCGACTGACCATGCAACGCCTGCGCACCATCTTCTTCTCGTTCTTCAAGATCGGGCTCTTCACCTTCGGCGGGGGCTACGCCATGATCTCGCTCATCGAGCGCGAGATCATCACACACCGCCGCTGGATCGAGCAGAAGGAGTTTCTCGATCTGCTCACGCTCGCGCAGTCGGTCCCGGGACCGATTGCCGTCAACACGTCGGTCTTTGTCGGCTACAAGCTGCGCGGACTGCGCGGCGCCGCGGCGGCGGTACTGGGCACCGTGCTGCCGTCGTTCACGATCATCCTCCTCATCGCGCTCTTCTTCGCCGGCATCCGCCACAACCCCCTTGTCGACGCCGCGTTCAAGGGGATGCGCCCGGCCGTCGTCGCCCTCATCATCGGCCCCGTGCTGTCGCTCTCGCGCGGCATGCACCCGGCCATGCTGCTAGTCATCGCCGCCACGGCCCTGCTCATCTGGGGGCTGGGCTGGTCGCCGATCTACCTGCTTGCCGCAGCCGCCGCGCTGGGCATCGCCTGGGAACTCTACATCGCAAAAAAGGCTGAAAAATGATACTCTGGCAACTCTTCGTCAGCTACCTGAAGATCGGATTCTTCGGATTCGGCGGCGGCTACGCCATGCTCTCGCTCATCCAGCACGAGGTGGTCGTGCGGCACGCCTGGATGACGGCCGGCGAATTCGCCGACATCGTCGCCATCTCGCAGATCACCCCCGGCCCCATCGCCATCAACTCGGCGACCTACGTGGGCTACACCGTCGGCATGCAGACCGGACATGTCGGACTGGGCATCCTCGGCTCCGCGATCGCCACCTTCGCCGTCTGCCTGCCGTCGTTCACGCTCATGGTCCTCGTGGCGCGCTTCTTCATGCGGCTGCACAACAACCGCCTCGTCGAGGGGGCCATGCGGGGCATGCGGCCCACGGTCATCGGCATGATCGCCGCGGCAGCGCTGCTGCTGATCTTCCCCCACGGCAGCGACCCCGACGAGCAGAACTTCATCGACCCCTGGAGCTGGGCGCTCTTCGGCGGGGTCTTCGTCGGGCAGTGGCTGAAGGTCAACCCCATCCTGCTGATCGTCCTCTCGGCCGTGGCGGGCATCCTCATCTACCACGTCTTCTGACCGGCAACCGGCCCGAAAGCACACGAAAACGGCCCGACGATCACCTCGCCGGGCCGAATCATTCTTATCTTCTCCCGTCAGAGCGTCACCGCCACCACGCCGAGCGCAGACAACAGCAGCAGCACAAAGAGCGCCAGAAAGACGAAACCCAGCACGGCCACGACGGTGCCGATGCAGCCCCAGCGCTGCTCGCCGCCCGGCAGCGGATCGGTCAGCAGCGCGACGATCAGCCCCACGAGGGGCGTGAAGATCACGCTCACGAGAAAGGCCCAGCCGAAGCCGATGCGGCGACGGCTGCCGATGATGCCGACCAGCACCGAAAGAAAGCAGCCGCCCAGCAGTCCGAAAAGAATCACAAGAGGAGCCATACCGAAGGTGAAAGGTGAAAAGTGAAAGGTAAAAGGTGATAAGAAAAGGGGGACGGGGATCAGCGCGTGAAGCGGTAGTAGGTTCCCAGGGGCAGTTCCTTGCCGCCGCGGTCCGTGAAGCATAATTCGCCCCACTGCTCCTCGCGCGGGGCGCCGAAGGCCTGCCGCACGGCCGTGCGGGCGAGCGTCGACGAGAGCCCCATCGAATAGAGGTTCAGCACCAGAAACGCCCGCGCGGGTTCGAGCAGCTGCGCACAGCAGGCCAGCATCTCGCCGATCGAATCCTCCAGAATCCACTTCTCGCCGTTGGCGCCGCGTCCGTAGGCGGGCGGATCAAGAATGATGCCGTCATAGCGGTTGCCGCGGCGCACCTCGCGCTGCACGAACTTCAAGGCATCCTCGACGATCCAGCGCACCCCCTCCAACGCGCTCTGCTCCATGTTCTCGCGGGCCCACGTCACCACCTGCTTCACCGAGTCGACGTGCGTCACCTCGGCCCCCGCGGCCCGCGCCGCGAGCGTCGCGCCGCCCGTATAGGCAAAGAGATTCAGCACGCGCGGCGCGGCCGTCCGCCCGTCGCCGCCCAGCGCGAGGCAGTTGTCGTAGATGAAGTCCCAGTTGGCCGCCTGCTCGGGAAAGATGCCCACGTGCTTGAACGAGGTGAGCCCGAGGCGCATGCGCAGCCGCATCCCGCGGTAGCGGTATTCGACCGTCCAGCGCGACGGCATACCCTCGCGCAGGCGCCATTCGCCGCGCTCGTCGCTGCGCGCATCGCGCAGGAACGACGCATCCGAAAGGCGCCGCCACTCCTCCTCCGCCAGCGACGGCCGCCAGATGGCCTGCGGCTCGGGGCGCCGCGTCACATAGCGTCCGAAACGCTCCAGCTTCTCGAAATTTCCCGTGTCGATGAGTTCATAGTCCCGAAAATCGGGGGTCAGTTGCTCCTGCATAAGGCGTTTGTGTGCTCTATTTCGTACTCTTTTTGCAATCCACCAGGCTCATTTCGCACCGCGCACAGTCGAAGACCAGCCGGTAGCGCTGCGCACCCCGCTCGAGGTAGAGCTCGCCACGCAGCCGCGGCCGTTCGCGCAGGCACTCGCCGATCTCGCGGCGGATGCAGTAGGCCGACCGCATGACGGTGTGCCCCGCGGTCGTGGGGGCGAGGTCCAGCCCGCGCTCGATCTCCGTGACCCCGTGGTCGCGGTAGAAGGCCTCGGCCAGGCGGTTCGTGACGTTCTCCTCGGCCGTCAGGCGCGTAGAGGGGTAGCGTGCCGCAAGGTTTTCGGGCAGAATCCGGTGCGGAATCGGCCGCGCGGCACGTGCCGCGGCCAGCCGCTCGAGCCCCTCGCGGCGCAGCTCGGCCGCCAGTGATGCCGGGACGAACCATTCGCCGCCGCACACCTCGACCTCACCGACCGCAAAGATCGTGTCGCCGCTGCGGGCCGCCTGCGTGCGCAGGGCCGCGGCATTGGCCTCGGGGTTCTTCGCCCGTTCGGGCGTCAGCGCGCGGTGCGCCTCGGCCGCGACACCCTCGCAGTCGACATAGCGGAAGGTCACCCCCGCGTCGGTCACCTCGACACGCGCCGTGGCGGGTATCACGCGCCGCGTGCGGCTCGCCTCGAGCAGCCGGTTGAAGCGGTGGTCGTAGTTGCGGTAGACCTCCGCCCCGGGGGTGATCCCCTCCATGCGGTTGGGCGTGATGCGCGCCCCGTCGACGGCGTTGACGTTCGTGCCGACGAGCGCACCGCCCGTGCGGAAGCAGAGTCCGTCGCCCGGCGAGAGCGCCGCCGTGCCCTTGAGCGTGAAGCTCCGCCCCTCGACACGCCCCACGCGCCCGACATACTCGCCCACGGCCTTCGGCGTGTCGAACGACGCGACACCGGCCCGCCGCCCGGCGAAGAAGTATTCCGACTCGCCGCGCGTGAAGCTCTTGGAGGGGTCGGGCTCGAAATCCGGAACGCTCACCCCGACCGAGGCGCGGACGAGCTGCGGCCGCGCGGCGAGGGCCTCGTCCACGACGCGGCGGTAGTAGGCCACGACGTTGCGGATGTAGCCCGTATCCTTGAGACGGCCCTCGATCTTGAAGCTCGTCACGCCGGCATCGAGCAGCTCGCCGATGTGTGCCGAGAGGTTCAGGTCGCGCACCGAGAGCAGGTGCCGGCCGCTCATGTAGGTGTGTCCGGCGCCGTCCGTGAGGTCCCACGGCAGGCGGCAGGGCTGGCTGCACGCCCCGCGGTTGCCGCTGCGCGCCGAGAGCGACCGCGAGAGGAAGCAGCGGCCGCTGTAGCCGACACAGATGGCCCCGTGGACGAAACATTCGACCTCGGCGGTCGTCGCGGCGCAGATCGCCCGGATCTCCTCGAGCGAGAGGGCCCGCTCGAGGATCACGCGCGCGAAGCCCGCCTCGGCCAGGAAGCGCGCCCCCTCGGCCGTGCGGTTGCACATCTGCGTCGAGGCGTGCAGCTCGACGGGCAGGTTCATGCGCCGCAGGGCCATGTCCTGCACGATGAGAGCGTCGACCCCGGCGTCGATGAGCGCGCGGGCCTGCCGCTCGGCCTCCTCCAGTTCATCGTCCCACAGCAGCGTGTTGAGCGTGGCATGGACCCGCACGCCGTAGCGGTGGGCATACTCCGCGACGCGGGCGATCTCCTCGGTGCTGTTGCCGGCGGCCTGCCGCGCCCCGAACTTCGCGCCGCCGATATAGACGGCATCGGCGCCGTAGTCCACGGCGGCGACGGCCGAGCGGTAATCCCTGGCCGGGGCCAGCAGTTCGATACGCTTCATCTCCATAACTTTTCCGCAAAAATAGGCAAAAAGCACCACAATCGCCGCCCGGCGGAGGGGAAAAATGCACCGACTGGCGGCTGCGGCCGCCGTTCGCTGCCGCAGCCGCCCGTTCCGTCACCCGCTCCGCCGCCCGCCCCGCAAAAAGCGCAAAAAACAGCGCCCGCATGCAACAGTTTGCCGCGAAATTGTTAATTTTGCACTCCGTAACGTGCAACATCAAACAAACCAGATACCATGCTTACGTTAAAGCAAATCCGCGACGACCGGGATGCCGCCGTCCGCAAACTCGCCAAGAAGGGCGTGGATGCCGCCCCCGTCATCGACAAGATCATCACGCTCGACGACCGCCGCAAGGCCATTCAGGTCGAGCTGGACAACACGCTCGCCCTGCAGAACAAGGCCGCCAAGGAGATCGGCATGCTCATGGGTCAGGGCCGCCGCGAGGAGGCCGACGAACGCAAACACTTCGTCACGGACCTCAAGGAGAAGTCGGCGCACCTGCAGGCCGAATCGAAGGACGTGCAGGAGGAGCTGCAGTCGGCACTCGTCTCGCTGCCCAACTTCCCGGCCGACATCGTGCCCGAAGGCAAGACCGCGGCCGACAACCTCGTCGTGAAGCTCGTCGAGAACTACACGAAGCTGCCCGAAAACCCGCTGCCGCACTGGGAGCTGGCCCGCAAGTACGACATCATCGACTTCGACCTGGGCGTCAAGCTCACGGGCGCCGGATTCCCCGTCTACAAGGGCAAGGGTGCCCGCCTGCAGCGCGCGCTGATCAACTACTTCCTCGACTGCAACACGAAGGCCGGATACCTCGAGGTCGAGCCGCCCGTGATGGTCAACGAGGCCTCGGGCTTCGGCACGGGACAGCTCCCCGACAAGGAGGGGCAGATGTACCACGCCACGGTCGACAACTTCTACCTCATCCCGACGGCCGAGGTTCCCGTGACGAACATCTACCGCGACGTGATCCTCGAGAAGGAGGACTTCCCGGTCAAGATGACGGCCTACACCCCCTGCTTCCGCCGCGAGGCGGGCTCCTACGGCAAGGACGTGCGCGGCCTGAACCGGCTGCACCAGTTCGACAAGGTCGAGATCGTGCAGCTGTCCCTGCCCGAGGTCTCCTACGAGGCGCTCGACGGCATGGTGGCCCACGTCGAGTCGATCGTCCGTTCGCTCGGCCTGCCCTACCGCATCGTGCGGCTCTGCGGCGGCGACATGTCCTTCACTTCGGCGCTGACCTACGACTTTGAGGTCTACTCCGAGGCGCAGCAGCGCTGGCTGGAGGTATCGTCCGTCTCGAACTTCGAGTCGTTCCAGGCCAACCGCCTCAAGCTGCGCTACCGCGACGAGAACAAGAAGACGCAGCTGGCACACACGCTCAACGGCTCGTCGCTGGCCCTGCCGCGCATCGTGGCCGCCCTGCTCGAGAACAACCAGACCCTCGAAGGAATCCGCATTCCCGAGGTGCTGATTCCCTACACGGGCTTTGATATTATCAAATAAGTTTTTATATTTGCCGTACACAAACACACACTAACAATAAATTTACAAGACAATGGCTTACAAAATTACCGACGCATGCGTTGCATGCGGTACCTGCATCGGCGAGTGCCCCGTAGAGGCTATTTCGGCAGGCGATATCTACGTGATCGACCCTGACAAGTGCATCGACTGCGGCACCTGCGCAGGCGTTTGCCCGAGCGAGGCAATCGTTTCGGAGTAACCTTTTTCCGGCATACACCGAAACAGGCACATTCTCACCGAATGTGCCTTTTTCTTACCCCTCCACAGCCATGATCCGCACCGCACTCCTGCTCTCCGCACTACTGCTCCTTTCGTGCGCCTCCCCGCACGCGCAACTCGGACGGCGGATCGACCGCATCCTCGCCACGACCGACGCCCGCGTCGGCGTGGCGGTGATCGCCCCGGACGGAGAATGCCTCGTCCGCTGCGACACGATGCTGCCGATGCTGAGCGTCTTCAAGTTCCCGGCGGCGGTGGCGCTGCTCGACAAAACCGCCCGCGAACGGACGCCCCTCACCACCCCGCTCCGCATCGGACCCGAATGGCTCGACCGCAACACCTACAGCCCGCTGCGCGACTCGCTGCCTGCGACGGGCGGCACGCTGACGCTCACCGATCTGCTGCGCTACAGCATCTCGCAAAGCGACAACATCGCCTGCGACATCCTGCTGGAGCTCGCGGGCGGCCCCGCAGGGGTCGATGCCTACCTCCGCTCGCGGGGTATCGACGGCATACGCATCGTCGCCTCGGAGCGCACGATGCACCTCGCGACGGAGAACCAGCGGCTCAACACGGCACGTCCGGCGGCCGTCTGCGCGCTTTTCGACCGGCTGCTGCGCGGCGAGCTGCTCCCGCCTGAGGAGACCGCCCTGCTGCGCCGCCTGCTCGAGGAGAGCGAAACCGGCCGGGAGAAGCTGCGGGCGGGACTGCCCGCGGGCACGACACTCGGTCACAAGACCGGATCGTCGGACCGCACGGCGGAGGGCATCCGCCTGGCTGACAACGACGCGGGATACGTCCTGCTGCCCGACGGCCGCAGCTACTGCATCGCCGTCTTCGTCACCGATTCGCGCGAGGACGATGCCGCAAATGCCGCCGTGGCGGCCGAAGTGTCACGCGCCGCCTACGAATGTTTCATCGGAAAGTGATATGAAAAACGAAACCATGGACGATCTCGAACTGATGACCGCGAGCGCCTGGCTGCGGGCCACGACGCCGCAGATCGGCGAAGCGCTGCTGCGCACGCGCGAAGAGATATTCCGCCTCAACGCCCTGCCGCCTTCGGCTGCGGCGGAGCGTGACGCAATCCTGCGCCGCCTGCTCGGACGCCTTGGCACGCACTACAGCATCCTCTCGCCCTTCTACTGCGACTTCGGCACGCAGATTTCGATCGGCGACCACTTCTACGCGAATTTCAACCTCACGATCCTCGACGAGGCACCCGTCACGATCGGCGACCACGTCTACATCGGGCCCGACACGGGCATCTACACCGTAAGCCACGCCCTGCGCGCCGAGCAGCGCAACGAGGGCATCATGCGCTCGCTGCCCGTTGTGATCGGTAGCAACGTCTGGATCGGCGGCCACGTGACCATCCTCCAGGGGGTGACGATCGGCGACGGCGCCGTGATCGCTGCCGGAAGCGTCGTCACGCACGACATCCCCGCCGGGATGATCGCCGCAGGCTCGCCGTGCCGCGTGCTGCGCCCCGTCGGCGAGGAGGACCGCGTCGTGCCCGTGCGCTGACGCGCCGCGGGATTTTTCGCCGCAACACCCAACTGTTACAAAGCGGCAAGCCGAAGTTTGCCGCTTTGTCGATTTTGTGCTCTGATGATGGAATACGGGGCCTTTTATTCGAGGCTCTTCAGGCACTCGGAGACATTTTTTTCGATGCGCCGCAGAATCGTCTCCGTGTCGGATGTCTCCGCGGCCTTGACGAACCGCTCGCCGGTGATTTTCTCGTACAGCTCGACATAGCGGTCCGTAATGCCCGCGACAATCTCGAGCGTCATCTCGGGAACCTGCTGCCCGGCCTGTCCCTGGAAGCCGTTGGCCATGAGCCATTCGCGGACAAACTCCTTCGAAAGCTGCCGCTGCCGTTCGCCCCGTGCCAGGCGCTCCTCGTAGCCCTCGGCGTAGAAGTAGCGCGACGAATCGGGGGTGTGAATCTCGTCCATGAGGTAGATCACCCCGTCCTTCTTGCCGAATTCGTATTTCGTGTCCACGAGGATCAGCCCCATGCGGGCGGCGATTTCGCAGCCCCGGCGGTAGATC
>ERZ856578.1862-NODE-1862-length-37244-cov-5.047650_pt1 | contig 37244 bp, 33 predicted proteins | sample MGYA00514384_ERZ856578 | MGnify/ENA primary metagenome ERZ856578 (study PRJEB29103, sample SAMN06111958) | human gut metagenome | biome: human gut; feature: ankylosing spondylitis patient; material: healthy_person | host: Homo sapiens | place: China:Hangzhou...
ACAACCTGACCCGGAGCCTTCGGAGCCGGTGTGAAGGATCTGAATACGTTTGTCGGGGAAGCTTCCAGACCAACCTTCTTCAGGTCTACTTCGATATCTTTTGCGTTCCAGATTTTGATCTTGGATTTGGTGTCACCATACAGGTTGACCATATTCATAAATCTCGGCTCATTGAGTTCCTTGATTGCGGTCAGCATGCAAGGTGTCTTGATGCCGATCAGTTCATAACCGTCTTCGAGCTGTCTCTTTACTGTGATATCATGCAGATTGTCATCAATGTGGAATTCTTCCACATAGGTAACCTGAGGAAGATCTAACTTTTCTGCAATCTGTGGACCTACCTGTGCGGTATCGCCGTCGATCGCCTGACGACCTGCGAAAACCAAGTCTACCGGGCCGTTTTCTTTTTCCCATTTTCTGATAGCGGCTTCCAGTGTGTTGGAAGTAGCCCATGTATCGGAACCGCCGACTGCTCTATCGGATACCAAGATACCTTCATCGGCGCCCATCGCAATGCATTCCAACAACAAATCCTGTGCTTGCGGAGGTCCCATGGAGATGACAGTAACAGTGACGTCATCATATTTGTCCTTAATTTTTAATGCTTCTTCTAGTGCGTTTGCGTCATCATGGTTCAAAATTGACGGAACACCGTCTCTAATCAATGTCCCTGTTTTAGGGTTAATCTTAATTACATTAGTATCCGGAACCTGCTTTGCGCATACGATAATCTTAAATGCCATTGTCCATGCCTCCTGTCTATTTAAAAATGTTGTTAGAAATAATCAACTTCTGTACTTCGGAAGTACCTTCATAGATTTCTGTGATCTTGGCATCACGGAAGTAGCGTTCGATCGGATAATCCTTCGTGAAACCATATCCACCGTGGAACTGTACGCATTTTACAGCTGTCTGCATTGCCGTATCTGCCGCATAATATTTTGCCATTGCAGAGTTGACAGCATGCGGTTTATGCGCATCTTTCAGACAGGCTGCTTCATATACCAGCAGTCTGGAAGCATGTATCTTTGTTTTCATTTCCGCCATTTCAAATGCAAGGTACTGGAACTGAGAAAGTTTCTTGCCGAACTGTTTTCTCTGTTTCATATATTCGACGGTCAGATCAAACGCGCCTTGCGCAACACCGACCGCCTGCGCTGCGATACCGATACGGCCTCCTTCCAACGTTGCCATTGCAACCTTGAAACCGCCGTTCAACTCTCCAAGCAGTCTGTCCTTCGGAATCTTGCAGTTCTGGAAAATCAGTTCTGTCGTGGAAGAAGCTCTGATGCCAAGTTTATCCTCGGTTTTGCCGATAGAAAAGCCCTCATCGCCCTTTTCAATGATGAAAGCAGAAATTCCATGATTTCCTTTAGATTTATCGGTCATAGCAAGGCACATAAATGTATCAGCATACGCGCCGTTTGTGATGAATACTTTCGCACCATTGAGCAGCCAGTAATCCCCCATATCTTCGGCTTTGGTCTGCTGTGCCGCAGAATCAGATCCGGCATTTGGTTCGGTCAATCCGAATGCACCCAGATGCTCACCTTTTGCCAATGGAACAACATATTTTTCTTTTTGTTCTTCGGTACCGAAAGCCAAAATTGGCCAAGTGCAAAGTGATGTGTGCGCGGCCACGATCGTTCCGATTGCGGTATATGCTTTCGAAAGTTCTTCGATTAGAATTGAGTAAGCCACATAGTCTGCCCCTGCACCGCCGTATTCTCTCGGTATCGGCAGACCCATTATACCTAATTTAGCCATTTTTTTGACGACTTCCAATGGAAATTCCTCTGTCTCATCGATTTCTGCTGCAATCGGAGTGATTTCCTTTTCCGCAAACTCTCTGATCATTTTGCGAAGTAGTTCGTGTTCCTTCGTGAGTTCAAAATTCATACTTTTTTCTCCTGGCTTTGAAACTTTTGCTTCAAAGCATTCTCCTTTCTACTTTCAATTTATTAAAAATGCATATCTTGCATTCTGGACGTTTTCTAAAAACTTTTATATTTCTGAAAGAGTAGAGAGGAAAGTTTCTCTGAACTTTCCGCTCTACTCTAAATCCAAAGAAATCCATGCTGTCTAAGTAGGTGTTTTATTGTTTTTTATATAGGTGTTTCGATGTCATATGTGTGATGTGTAATTTAATGAAAAAAGTATCGCAGTTTAAGATTCCTTTGGAGGCATGGCGAGTGCTTCGCCAGCTACAACGACCTGTCCATTTTGATTTGTGCAGGTTGTTTTTAATTTAACACGATTTCTTTCGATATTTTTCTCAATTACTTCTACCGTCGCGGTGATCGTATCACCAAAATGTACCGGTGCGACAAATTTGACCTGCTGCTGCAGATAAATTGTGCCTTTGCCCGGAAGTTCTGTACCGAGAACCGTAGAAATCAAGCTGGCGGAAAGCATGCCATGAGCCACTCTTTCATGGAACACACCTCCTTTTGAGTATTCCGCGTTTAAGTGCGCCGGATTCATATCGCCGGTCACACCCGCAAACAGATAAACGTCACTTTCGCTGATTGTTTTAGAAAATTGTGCATTCTGTCCGATTTGCAATTGATTGATCGTATAACTCATCTTTGCCGCCTCCTATTTGAAGTTTGCTTTTCGTTTCTCCACGAACGCGTTCATACCCTCGATTTGGTCGTCCGTGCCAAAACATAACGCAAACAGATTTTTTTCTAAATTCATTGCTGAGATGATATCAGACTGCATCCCATTGTTGATGGACTCTTTTGCGAGACTGACCGCGGAGCTGCTATTCTTCAAAATTGCCGCTGCCATCTCTTCCGCTTTCGTGTCTAATTCTTCCGGTTCGCAGACTTCGTTCAAAAGACCTATATCATATGCCTGCTGCGCCGTAATCGTTTTTGCCGTATAGATTAGCTCTTTTGCTTTTGCCGCGCCGATTAGCCTCGGCAGACGCTGTGTACCGCCACCGCCCGGAAAAATACCCAGCCCGACTTCCGGCAGTCCCATTTTTGCTTTTTTGGATGCGATCCTTAAGTCGCATGCCAGTGTCATTTCGCATCCGCCACCAAACGCGAAACCATTGATCGCTGCAATGAAAATCTTTTTGGAGACTTCCATGCGCCGGTACACTTCGGTCGTGACTTTGGAGTATTCTGCTGCTTCGGCAGGTTTCATGGTGCGCATCAGAGTGATGTCTGCACCTGCGATAAATGCTTTGCCTGATCCGGTGAGAATGACGACTTGCACTTCGTCGTTGCTGTCAATCTTGTTCAAAAGATCTGTATATTCCTGCAGAAAGGTATCGGTTAAAGCATTTAATTTTTCCGGATTGTTAAAGAGGACCTTTAATACGCTTCCGTTTTGTTCTATCAATATTGTCTGATATTCCATTTCCATTCTCCCAAAATCATAAAGCCTGCCTTCCCCGGAAGGCAGGCTTCGTTTTAATTCATACAAAATCGCTGAGTGCGCTTCTATTCTGACTCATTATCCTGCGTAACCGCACAGTCTCGGTACCCAAAGAACAATGTCCGGAACGTAGGTGATGACCAAAAGTCCGACGAGCAAGGCTATCAAGAACGGTATAATCTTCTTGCAAAGCTCTACAAACTTGATGCCGCCGATGCCACACGCAACGAAAAGATTGACGCCTACCGGCGGTGTGATGAAACCGATGGACAGGTTTACAACCATCACAATGCCGAAGTGAATCATATCCACACCGCATGCCGCGACAACCGGATATAGGATTGGTGATAAAATCAGGATCGCCGAGGTGGTTTCCATCAGGCAGCCAACGACGAGAAGCAGAAGATTCATCAAGATCATCATAATGATCCAGTTATCAGTTACACCGAGCATTGCCTTCGCGACCATCTGCGGAACCTGTTCAATCGTCAAGACGCGACCCAAGATGGTACCTGTACCTACGATGATCAATATCGTTCCGGAAGTATTTGCTGACTCCGCAAGTTTGATGTAAATCTTCCGAAGATCAAGCTCTTTGTAGATGAACAGACCTACGATCAGACCGTAGAATACCGCGATAACCGCGGCTTCCGTCGGGGTGAAAAAACCGCCATAGATACCGCCGAGGATGATAACCGGAACCAGAAGCGCCCAAACCGCCTCTTTGAAGGATGCCCAAACTCTCTTGCCAGAGAATTTAAGTCCGTTTCCATGGTAGCCGTTCTTCTTACAGTAACGAATTGCGATAATGATTAAAGTCAGACCGCAGATAACGCCCGGCAAGAAGCCTGCCATGAACATCGTACTGATGGAAGCCCCTGTGGATACACCGTACATAACCATCGGAATACTTGGCGGGATAATCGTTCCCAAACAACCAGATGCCGCTACGAGTGCCATGGACCAACGCTTTTCGTAGCCCATTTCGATCATAGAAGGAACCATGATGGTACCTATCGCAGCTACCGTTGCCGGTGCAGAGCCGGAAATCGCGCCGAAGAACAGGCAGGCAACAACCGTTACGATTGCCAGTCCACCGGTAAAGTGTCCGACCAGCGTATCAAAGAATCCGACTAGACGCTTGGAAAGTCCGCCTCCTTCCATGAGTGCGCCACTGAGTACGAAGAATGGAATTGCCATCAACGGGAAGGAGTCGCAGGAGGTGAACATCCCTGTCGCGATATAGTTAAAGTTTATGTTTCCTGTAATTGCTGAGTAAATGACAACTGCAAGTCCAAGGGAGATGCCGATTGGAACACTCAGGAATACAAAAATGAAAAAGATTGCGAAGATCAATAATCCTGACATTTACTGCACCTCCTTTGCTTGCTTTGCAGTTCTATATTCTTTGCTTCTCAAGATTAAATCCTGAATAATACGAATCGCCATCAGGGTGCAGCCGAGAGCAAAGGACATATAAGCCAAACCCATGTTGATGTGCATGGACGGCGACTGCTGTACGTTTACGAACGCAATCTTGTAGGTCGCGATCCATCCATAATAAGCGATAACGGTTGCAAATACTAAAAATGCTAAATCGGCAATTAAATCTAAGATAAAATTCCCTTTTTCTTTAAAAAGCAAGGACAAAATTTCTACTTTAATGTGAGATCTCTTTTTAACCGCATAAGATGACGCAATATAGATCAGCCAAATAAACATGTAGCGTGCCATTTCTTCGGACCATGATAACGGCAAATGGAACCATTTCAAAATGATCTGTAACAAGACGACAACTGACATTGCGGCTAAAAGAATTGCGGATAAACCTTCTTCAAAATGCTTGTCTAACCAATGAATGACTTTCATGTGTTTCTCCTTTTAGCTCATCCGGAGACTGCCCCTCCTAGAGGCGGTCTCCGTCATAATTGTTAACTGTTTCTTACGAGTAATAGGGAATAATTGTTTTTTGTTGGATACTGCGGAATTGGCTATTTATCGATTTTTGCGATTTCGGCTGTAATAGCGTCTAAGTCGATATCTGTGTATGCCGTCTTGTACCAGTCATATACAGAGGAACACGCGTCCTTAAATGCTTCTCTTTCGGCATCTGTCAAGTGTGTGATCTCGCAGTACTTTGCGATTTCTTCTTCTTCCTTTTCGCCGTTTACGTCGTAATCTGCTCTTTCTGCAGCAACCGCTTCTGCGATGCAGTCGGTTAAGATTGTCTTCAGATCATCCGGTAAGGACTGATAGAATTCTTCACTGACGAGGATCGGAGCCATATCGATGACATGATGCAAGTCCGTGTAATATTTCTGTACTTCGTGGAACTTCTGAGAAACGGTTAAGGCTGTACCATTGTCCTGTCCGTCGATATTTTTTTGCTGCAGTCCCGTGAACACTTCCGCGAAAGACATGGAGATCGGGGAAGCGCCTAATGCTTCAAACGTCTTAATATATACATCAGACTGCATCGCACGAATCTTCAGTCCCGCCATATCTGCAGGCTTCTTAATAGCATGTTTTGAGTTGGTGATGGTTCTTGCATCATTGTAGTACCAACCGATAATTCTAACGCCTGTATCCTTGCAGAACTGGTCAGCAACAGCCTTCGCCTGCTCGGAATTATCGAAATATTCAAAAGCTTGTTCTTTGCTGCTGAACAGGAACGGCAGGGAATACGGGGTATACAAATTTGTGAAGCTGGATAATGCTGCAGCACTTAATTCGCCCATCTGTACGCTTCCGTTTTCCTGCATCTGCTGGAAGTTGGAAACAGAGTCTCCAAGCTGATTATTCGGGTAAACTGTCATCTGCAATCTGCCACCGGACAATTCATTCATTTTTGTTGCTGCTTCGTTCATACGAATCATCATGGAAGTTGTATCTGCTACGGTACCTGCATAAGAGATCTTGTAAACTTCACCATCAGCACTGCCGCCGTCGTCGCCGCAAGCTGTCATTGCAAATACCATAACGAGACATAATAATACCGCTAATACTTTTTTCATTTTTCTCCTCCGTAATATTTCTCTTCTTTCACGTTAACGATTATTTTATGAGTTTTCTGCGCTTCGACTTTATTTCTGTTTTGGTCTTGCGCATTGTATGTAAAGCGGTTCGTGCCTTTCGACCTATGAAAAGCGCGAAACCGGTCTACGCGATTCTTTTTTGGGGAATTACTTGCTTCCCATCTTTCTCCAGATTTCATCCCAGTCGTTCTGCAGCTGATCTCTGAAATCAGGATGCGCGATGCTGATCAAGGCATCGCCTCTCTGCAGCAGGCTCTTACCGAACAGGTTCACTGCGCCGTATTCGGTAACAACCCAGTGTACATCGCATCTTGGCGTGGATACCGGTGTTCCCGGCGCCAATGTTGGTACAATCCTGGATACGGCACCGTGTCTTGCCGTAGATGGTAAGCACAGAATTGGTTTTCCGCCCTTAGAGTATGCCGCGCCTCTGAGGAAGTCCACCTGTCCGCCGATGCCGGAGAAAATTTTTCCGTTCATCCATTCGCAGTTTACTTGACCTGTTAAGTCGATCTCAATGCAGGCATTAATTGCACATACTTTATCATTCTGAGAAATGATTGCCGGATTGTTGGTATACCAACCCGGTGCGATATTGATCATCGGATTTCTGTCTACAAACTTATATAAGTCGTGAGAACCCTGAATGAACATCGCTGTGATCTTGCCTTTATCAATGTTCTTGTTCTGTCCGTTTACCACGCCTTTTTCGATCAGCGGCAACAAGTTGTCGGAGAATACTTCGGTATGAACACCGAGGTTCTTCTTGTCGCCGAGGTATTTTAAGATCGCATTCGGAACCTTACCCTGTCCCATCTGCAGACAGGAACCGTCTTCGATGAGTTCTGCGATGTTTTCGCCGATCTTCGTGGATAACGGGTCGGTATCATCGATAGGCGGAATATTTAAAAGCGGGGTATTTTCTTCAACAAATGCCAGGATCTGCGACACGTGAATGGTGTTATGCTGACCGAATACCCATGGCATGGAAGGGTTCACCTGCGCGATGATCTTCTTGCCATGCGCGATCGCAGATGCGCCAAAGTCTACAGAAACGCCGAGGTTGCAGTAACCGTTTTCATCCGGTGGGGTCACATGTGCCAACAAACCGTCAATCGGAACGGTGGTTTCAAAGGCACGGTCGATCATGGATACATGCATTGGACCATAGTTGCCTCTCTTTTCATTGACTGCTTGTCTGGTCGCTGTGCCGCAGAAGATGGTATCTACATCCAAGTGACCGTGATACTGCGGTTCACAGTACTGAGCCGTACCCCAGTTCAGACCCTGCCAGAGCTGTACGTTTTCCAGCTCCATCGCTCTCTTGCAGAGTGCTTCGGTCAGAACCCAGGATTCCGCAGTTGCGTGGGTAGTCGCCCATCTTTCTCCGGACTGCACGAATTTTACTGCTTCGTCCGCAGACATTAATCTTTCTTTGTAAATCTGTTTCCAATCTTGCATTTTGTACTCCTTATATATACTTATCTTATTTTGTTTTGTCAAGTTTTAATATATTAGACAAATATTTCTCTCTGGCGTAATCTGCCGCGCCGATCGCCCCCATAACCTGTGGATTCTCCGGAACCAAAATATCGAGTTTGATTTCTTCTGCCATCGCCTGCACCATGCTGGCATTCAATGCGACTCCACCAGTCATGACCACCTGCGGTACCATACCTAAGCGGCTGCACAAACCTGTAACACGTTTTGCCACGGATTGATGCGCACCTTTCGCAACATCTTCCGGCTTCGCGCCGCCGGCGAGCTGAGAAATCACTTCGGATTCCGCGAATACGGTGCAGACACTACTGATCGGCACAGTATTCTGTGCCTTTGCCGCAAGTGTTGCAAGCTCGTCCAAACTGCAGTTCAGTACTCTCGCCATGACCTCAAAGAATCTTCCGGTACCGGCCGCGCATTTCTCGTTCATGACGAAATTATCGACTCTGCCCTTATCGTTCAGCCGGATCGCCTTGGCATCCTGTCCGCCGATATCGATGATGCTGCGCGTCTGCGGATAGATTGACACAACACCCTTTGCGTGACAGCTGATCTCTGTAATCTGCGCATTGGCTTTCTTATAAGTCATTCTGCCGTATCCGGTTGCTACCGTGTACAGAATATCCTCTTCGGTGCAGCCCTGCTCCTTGAGAAGTTCGCTGAGTGCGATTTCGATGCCGTTCGTTCCGGTGCCGATATTCACAACCTTAGTTCCTAAGAGTTTCCCATCATTGTCCATCAACGCTGCTTTGGAGGATGATGAGCCAATATCTATTCCTAAAAACATGTTCTACCTGCCTTTGTTTATGCCAGTATTTCCGCAAAGCTCTGAATTCTGGTTCTGAGCTGTTCTACAGAATCCATCTGCTGTTCGATTTCCACGTAGAGTTGCTGCACGCCTGCTTCATCAAGTTCTTTCTTAATGATCGGATAATCAAATTCATCCGGATCACAGAACTTCATCATGCAGATAATGATACCGTCCGCGTGATATTTTTTCGCAAGGTTCTTAAGTATCGTACCTCTGGATTTGTTTTCTTCATAGAAGAAGGTACATCCCTTAAGATCAATGATCCTACCGGCCATTTTTTCGATGGCTGTGCCGCTCGTTCTTGCCGGCACGCGGAACTGTCTGGATTCGTGAGCCAGGTCATCTGTAACAAAAGTATAACCGTATTCTGTAAAGAGATCCAAGAACTTTTCTGGTTCTGTCATCAATCCGGTGATGATGACGCGCGGTCCTCTCTTTTCTTCTTTCGGTTCTTTTTTGAGCGCTTCCATCAACGTCTTCAACTTTTCCGTATAGGTCTTTTTATCTTGGAAATAAGCCGCCTTGATAATCATATGTCTAGTCTTCGGGTCAAGCGTCTGCGGGTAATCATTGACCAGTTCCACGAATTCTCTCATCGTAGCTCTGTAATCTTCATAAATCACAAATGCGGTTTCGATATCTTCGTCTTTGATTTCATAGCCAAGCAGATTCTCAAGGTCTTTTTTAAACCCCTTGAACTGTGCGACTAGGAAATCTTCGCTTCCGGAGCTTTCTCTATTCTGTGGATATACGAACGGGATGGCTTTGCAGTTTGGTACCGCGATCGGCCAGTTTGCGAGGATGGCTTTCATGGTATCGCAGTAAGTCGGAATGAATACGCCCTCTAAGAAGTCATATTCACCCTTCATACCGAGCTCCATATTTGCTCTCATGATGGAGCAGCAGAAGCTCTGAATGAACTTGTCTACGTTTACCATGGTCGTCTGTCCGCCCCACATGCCGACAGGAAGAAGTCCTGCGGCATAGATGATTTCTTCCGGTGTATAAATAGGGAATACACCAAACGCTTTTTTGCCTGTTTCTTTCATGGCTTTCGCAATTGTTTTCTTTGGATATCTTGCTTCCTCTACAAAAGCTTCTACCATAGCTTTGATCTGGTCGTTCATCCTATTTATCTCCTTTCCGAGCTTTTCTTTCTTCCATCATTTCTACGAGGGCCTGTACTCTGGTTTCGTACTGTGCTTCGGAGAACGCACTTGGGTCAGCCATATCGCCGTCGAACATGACGGACGGAATGCCTAGCTGTTCTTTGAGTCTTCTCTGGATTTCATACTGCTTGAAATCCATGCCCTTGCAGCTTCTGTTGGAATGGAAGATTGCTCCGTCTACATTGAAAGCGCCTGCCAGCTTGATGAATCTGTCGGCAGCATATTCTACGTTTCTCTGGGTATAGATCGCATCATAAGCTCTTGCCATATCGTGCAGATCGCCCGGCTCATAGAAGATTGCCCAGCTCTCCGGATAAGTAGAAGTTACCATGTTGATGCCGTTCTTCTTTAAGATCTTGTAGCAAGGTCCCAAACTGTGCCAACAAGGAATGCCGTCCCAAAGAATTCTGTATTTTTCTTCGGAATCATCCTTCCATGGACCTTTGCCCTGCTCTGCTTTTTCCTTGAGTTCGTCGTACCAGAGTTTGAACAATCTTGCTCCGTCCTTCTTGCCTCTCATACAGACAATCATCGCCATGTAGTTGAACATGTCGAATCCACTCAGCGGAGATGGATTATGCATCGCCATATTGGTAGCTTCGACCCACCATTTTGCGGTCTCGTTTGAAGTCTTCATGATGTCTTTGAGCTTGTCATAATCCATCTCTCTGCCTGTGAACGCTTCCAGCTGTCTGATGGCGTCCTTTAATTGTGCTTCAAGGAAGTTGATGTTGTCTTCCCGCACTTCGTAAGAAGAGTTAAAAGGTGCGTCCATCATAATCAGCGGAACGTTCAACTTCTTAGCCAGATTCTCGTACCATTTAATTACAGTGCAACAGATATTGCTGCAGCAGAAAATCAAATCTGGCATCGGGATATCCTGCGCTTCGGAGTGCTGTAAATCAGCGTATCCGATATTGACACGTGCATAGGAGCAAATGTCCGCGGAGTAGCCATCCCCTTCTGATTTATCGATAAACTGCGGTGCGTCTTTTCTGGACGCAACGGCTGCCGCATGATTCTCCGGATAAACTACGGTCAAATCCATAGCTTCCAGAAGTTCCTGAGGTGCAATCGAAGTGGACCATACAACGGGTTTGCCTTGTGCTTTTGCTTCCATCGCCTCAGCATAGTGCTTTTGCAGGAGTTCGCCAAGCAGCTGTTTTGATGTTAATTTTTCTTCTGCCATAATTTTCTTCTCCTTGTCATCCATCTTTCACATTGTGTTTATTTCGCCACGCCGGATTTCTTATTGTCTGTCCAGACGTAGAAACCTTCACCGACTTTTCTGCCAAGTTGTCCCGCGTTGACTTTTTCCTTCAGCAGGCTTCCCGGTCTGAATCTTTCGCCATAGTTCTCAAAGAGCTCTGTTTGAACCTGCAAATTCAGGTCAAGCGCGGTATTGTCATACAATTCAAACGGGCCGACCGGATGTCCCATACCGAATTTACAAGCCTTATCAATATCCTCTACCGATGCAACTCCCTCTTCTAGGAGCTTTAGGGATTCGATCATGATCGCGTGGTAAATTCTGTTTACTACGAATCCGGTTACATCCTTCTGCAGTCTGACGGTTTCCTTACCCATCTCCTGCAAAAGTTCGATTACATCGTCAATGACTTCTTCGTCACAGAGATGTCCCGGGATGACTTCTACCAACTTCATGACAGATGCCGGTGAGAAGTAGTGGGTGCCGAGGAATCTTGCTTTTCTTTCTCTTTTAACCGCCAGAGACAGTTTAGTAACAGAAAAGGTTGATGTATTTGTGAGGAATACTGTCTCTGGCTTACAGATTTCATCGAGTTCTTTGAACAACTCTTCCTTTAACTCATAGATTTCCGGAACTGCTTCCGTGATATAGTCGTAATCCGCAAGGTCTTTTTTATCTGCGGTTGGAATGATCCTTGCAAGAATCTCTTCTTTCTGGTCTGCGGCAAGTCTTCCCTTCTTGATCTCTCTGTCTAGAATGCCTGCCTGTTTTTCTTTTGCGGTCTGTGCAAGCTCCATCGTCGCATCTACGATCGCAACCTGGTGTCCTGCTCTCGCGTATACGATGGCGATCTCACGTCCCATCATGCCCGCACCGACTACTGCAACTTTTTTCATATCTATTTCCTCTTTTCGTCTTTTGTTTTAGTCTTCGTAAATGTTTTCAATCAGGCAGGATACGCCGAGTCCGCCGCCGCAGCAGCTGGAGAACATACCGTACTTGCCGCCTTTTCGGATGAGCTCTTTCATGGTGAAGATGCAGACTCTCGCGCCGGATGCGCCGTTCGGATGCCCGAATGCAATTGCGCCGCCGTTCGGGTTCCAGTTTTCCATATTCATCTTTTCGCCGGTCTGGTTTTCCATTTCCTTGATGACGGCAAGATTCTGCGCTGCGAACGCTTCGTTACATTCATAGATGTCAATGTCGTTCATCTTCAGGTCCATCTTCTTAAGGATTTTGATGTTGGAGTAAACCGGTCCGATACCCATGATTTTCGGATCAACACCTGCATCTGCGCCCCATACCCATCTTGCAAGCGGCTTGTAGCCGAGTTCCTTTGCCTTGTCTGCGCTCATCATCAAGATGAATGCCGCACCGTCGTTTCTGCCGGATGCGTTGCCTGCTGTCGTAACGCCGCCTTCATTGACTGCTCTTAACTTTGCAAGTCCTTCTAAGGTTGTATTTGCTCTTGGATGCTCATCAGTGTCGATAATAACCGGATCTGCCTTCTTGGAATATTTCACTTCGACCGGAAGAATTTCATCCTTAAAATATCCTTTTTCCATAGCGGCAGCTGCTCTCTGCTGTGATCTTAAGGAAAAAGCATCGCATTCTTCTCTGCTGATGTTCCACATCTTAGCCATACGGTCGGAAACTTCAATCATGCTGATTGCGTCTTCCTTGACCGGGCTCAGTGCCCAAGGAACTGCTGCCGGTGCAATGTCTTTATATGGTTCAATGGAGGTCGGAAACTTAACATATGCCTGGCTGTAAGTTTCTGCGCCGCCTACAACTGCGGTGTCAATCATACCTTCGCCGATCTGAAGCGCTGCTGCGTTGATTGCTGCGATAGCAGAACCACACTGCATTTCGATAAAGGTCGCGGAGGTGTCGTAAGGTAATCCGGCTGTTAATGCCGAGTATCTTGCGAAGTTGTTGGATGCGATATCTCCGAATGCGCTGCCTGCAAAGACCGCATCAACCTTTCCTTTCTCTAGGATCTTCGTTTTTTCGCAAAGTCCTTTGATGGTTGTTCCTGCGAGCTGTGTGGCTGTCATGTTTCTGAAACCGCCACCCATGCGTCCAAATGCTGTACGCATACCGTCTACGATAACTACTTCTCTCATCGCTATTCATGTCCTTTCTTTTCTGGTTGTTCATAACTTGTACGATTGATGCCACCATATATAGCAAAGGGCATGCCATTTTACACCAAGAATTTACGAAAATCGTTTTTTATTTATCAAACTTGTTCAAATTTCAATGTTTTTTTGTGAAGATATTTTTTTTATGTTGTGTACACTGCGTGATCAAAAAGTGACATTTTTTATTTTTGTCTATTTTTTGCACTAATTTTACGACTATTTTTTATACACAATGTCTATTTCATGTACGTATTTAGGCGTAACAAATGGAATGTATATTTTTTGTTCAATTTCATAGAGATGATGGTTGACTTTCCGATAGCAACCGTCTATAATTTGTATATCAAAGATTCTCAGCACTGTGCGATTGCAAACCGAAAACATTTCAAAAGTATTCAGACACTTAACATACAAGAGGGGGTATCATGGCTTTTAACAACAAAAAGAACTTTCAGCCTAATGACAAACTGACGCTTACTGAAAAGTTCATCGAAAACCTGGGTGCGAATGTTTTCGTTGCCGACAAAACCGGAGACGTCATTTTTGCAAATCAAAACAGTGCGGACACCTATCAATGCACCCTAGATGAGCTTTTTGAGTTTAACGCTTTTACCATGCAGGAGAAGGGTTATACCGACCGGCAGCCTGCTGTCAAAGAAGTGTTGTTAGAGAAGAAAGAAATCAAACGCTATATCAAAACCGGCAAGGATATCGGCATGATCATCAGCTGCAAGCCGATTTTTGATGAAAACGGCGATGTGGAATATGCCGTAGCCACCAGTTATCGAGAGGAAGATTTTCTCTATTTGCTGAATCAGGTCGATAAACAGAAACGGAAATTGCAGGAAACTGTCGCTTATTTGAACAAGCTCGGACAAAAACCATTTTTCATCGCGTCTTCCAACGAAAAGATGAAGCAAATGTATGCCTTGGCGCAAAAATCCGCCTCGATGGACAGTGCCGTTATGATTTATGGGGCTTCCGGAACTGGCAAAGAGGTGCTCGCGAACTATATCCACTCCATTTCCACTCGCCAAAATGAACCGTTCATTCCGGTAAACTGTGCTGCGATTCCGACAGAACTGATGGAATCCGAGTTCTTCGGTTATGAAAAAGGCTCATTTACCGGAGCCTGCGAAAATGGGCGCATGGGTCTTTTCGAAGCAGCATCTGACGGCACCTTGTTTTTGGATGAAATCGGCGAATTGACACTGCCGATGCAGTCCAAATTACTGCGTGTACTGGAATCTGGCGAGTATAAACGCATTGGTTCCAATAAAATTTCCACAACCAATGCCCGCATTATCGGCGCAACCAACAAGGATTTGTGGAAACTCGTGCAAGACGGAGGTTTTCGCAAAGACTTATACTACAGGCTGAACGTCATCCCGCTGCACTTGCCGCCGCTATGTGAACGCCGTGAAGACATCCTTCCTTTGGCCTATGCTTTTTTGAATAAATTTAACACCAAAATGGGAACAAAAAAAGTGTTCTCTGAAGATGCCTGCGATTTCATGCAGTCCTACTCTTGGCCAGGCAATATCCGAGAACTTAAAAATTTCGTAGAGCGTTTGATGGTCATTTCGACTGGCACGATTCTGAATCTTACAAAGGAATACATGTCCATTTTTGATACCGAAACCTTCGGACAAGATTTCGATGTAAATACTCTTGAGCATTCAGAAACTGCAAGCCTGCCCGATGCGGATGCCGCCGAAACTGGTTCGTACAAAATGATGCGGATTGATTACTCCCTTCCATACAAAGAAGCACTTCGCCGTTTTGAGCAGGAATATACGGGGCATGTCCTAAAAGAATGCGGAGGCAACATATCAAAGGCTGCAAAAGTGTTGAACATGCAGCGTTCTAGCCTGTATAACATCTTAAACCGTGCCCAGAATGCCAGAACTATAGAAAAATAAACGGAGAAACAAGAAATGGAAAGATTACCGGACAGACCCGATGCAATGCGTGACGAATCACCTGCAGCAAATACAGATGCAGGTAATACAAGAAAGCAGTCCAAAAAGGATAAGTTCAAAACTTACAGTTTTTTAATTTTAATTGTTGTTCTGATTTTTATCCTAATGCAAAAGAATGAAGTACCGCTCGATCATATTGCGGTGAATGACTGTCGCTACGATGAGACTCGAACCTCCTATTTTGTGGCTGGCACCTTACTTGAAGGCGAAAAATTCGCAAAAGCCCAGGTTATTTTTAACGAAGAAAGCGGTATCGCTGAGATTACGCTTTATGAATACACTACCCCGACTTTTTTGGGAACGCGCAATTTTGTAGCAATGATTGATACCACTACGGCAGATAGCAAAGAGAGTTGGCTAAAGACAGAAGCAGGCAAGCTGCAGATAAAGTGATTTACCGCAGCTTGCTTTTTTGTAAAATCTGTCGGTCGCAGTTATCGACCACTTCCCACGACGGCGCCATCACATAGAAGAACACGCTGCTCTCCCATTCTGCAAAGTAACGGGCATAGACTCTGCCGTTCATCGTGACCGGTGCAAAATCTCCGCCTGCAATCGCATCGTATTTAGGCGTTCCGTACTGCAGATAGGACTGGCGGAAGCTGTCCGCGTGGTGAAAGGCGCCGCTCACCGTCATGTCGGCATTCACGCAGCTCCAGCCGTCATAGCCTAAAAAGCCATCCACAGTTTGCACCGTCTGCACAGACCAGCCGAACTGCATATCCTGCGCGCGAAGACCAAAGTCACGCAGCACAAGCTGTTCAAAATCATACTGCGGCACCAATCCTGTTTTGGCAAGATCGAGGCTGCCGTCCGCGCGAAAGCCGAACGGCGGTCGTGCTCTGTTTGAAACCTTCGCGTCGGCAGGAAAGGTGCGCGCGCGTTCCGCTGCTGCTGAAGTGAGGTCAGTATCAGACGCACTTGCGCACGCAGGGGCATCAAACCCGCATCGCGAAACAGCCTCTCCGGCAGCAACGCCTTCCTGCCGTTCGGGTTCCGATATGTCCGCGGCATCTGTCAGGGAAGTGTAGCCCTTTTCCGATACGTCCGAGACATCTGTCACCAGATACGCCCCGTAGAACGCATTGTAATAAGGCGATGTTGGATCGTATAAGCGGCTGCAGCCCTTGCCCCAGCGCAGATCGAAGGCAGGAAAATTGTATAAGATCGTCAATTTGCGATTCGTTTCTCCGATAAATCGGCAAAAGCTTGCCTCCGATGGATTGAAGGTCATCACAAAGGGATACCAATCCGTTTCTTTGGTCGCGCTGCCGCCCGGTATCGCAAGCTCGATGCCCTTTTCGTGCATAATGCTTTGTCGTTCGTGCATGCCGCTGTAAACGGACATGACGCTGAGGCTCAGGATATATTTGGAAAACGGCGACAGCATGAAGCTCACAAGCAGCAAAAGGATGCCAGCTGCCGCAAGCCGTCTCTGCCCTCGTTTTCCGTTCGTGTTGCCTGTTTGCTTCGCGCTTTCAGTCATGCCGCATTTTTCCCTTATCGCACTTCTACTTTTTAGGCTGCCTTTCATCTGTTTTCTCCTGTTCTGTCAGCATCGTTTCCTCAGCGCCAAGTCTTCCACGCCGCAGCTGACGAAAAACGATCTGCTTATTTTCCTTCTGTTTCTGTTTTCTTCCCTTGCGGAGCTGCGCTTTGTCCGCTATAATTTTAGCAGTACAGACGATCGCACGTATCGCGCGTTTACAGTCACAGAAAGGATCTATCATCTATGAACATTTGCATTTACGGGGCAAGCAGCCCCGATATCGACAACAGTTATTTCGCGCCTGTGGAGGCGCTCGGCCGCGCGATGGCAAAGCGCGGCTTCGGTCTGGTCTTCGGCGGCGGCGCCCAGGGCCTGATGGGCGCCGCGGTACGCGGTGTCATCGCAGAGGGCGGCTACAGTCTGGGGATTGCCCCGAAATTTTTCGACAAGCCCGGTATCCTCCAAAAGGACTGCAGCGAGTTTCTCTATCCGGAGACCATGCGCGAGCGTAAGCAGCTCATGGAGGACCATGCGGATGCTTTCATCGTGCTGCCCGGCGGTATCGGCACGTTTGAGGAATTTTTCGAAATTCTCACGCTCAAGCAGCTCGGCCGTATGAATAAGCCGATCATGCTGTTCAATCTGAACGGCTACTATGACCCGCTGCTTCGCCTGCTGGATGAGACCATCGCGCAGGGTTTCATGAAGCCGGCATGCCGCAGGCTCTACGCCGCATTTGACGATAGCGAGGCGATGCTCGCTGCAATACAAAAGGAGCTCGCAGAGCCCCTTGATCTCACCGGTCTGAAAAATATCTGACCACCTCGCCTGCGATCATCAGTCCTGCCGCAGAAGGCACAAAGCTGATGCTTGCAGGCGTTCGCATGCCTGTCTTGATAGGCTCTTCCTCCGAATAGAGCACCTGTACGCCGCGCACGCCGCGTTTTTTGAGTTCCTTGCGGATCACCTTAGCCAGCGGGCAGACCTTTGTCTTTTCGATATCTGTGATCCGGAATCGTCCCGGATCCAGCTTGTTGCCGGTTCCCATGGAGGAAATGATCGGCACGCCTGCCGCCTTGGCGCGGCAGATCAGGTCGATCTTCGCCGTCACGTTATCAATGGCATCGACGATATAGTCATAGTCGCCGAAGCAAAACTCCGCCGCCCGCTCCGGCAGATAAAAGCACTGCATCGCCTTGACCTTGACCTTGGGATTGATAGAACGCATGCGCGCCGCACAGACCTCCACCTTTGGCTGACCGATGGTATCGTGTGTAGCGATGATCTGCCGATTCAGATTCGTAATGTCGACCACATCCTTATCCACAATATCGATCTGCCCGACGCCCGCGCGCACCAATGCTTCGCAGACATAGCCGCCCACGCCGCCCACGCCGAACACCAGCACCTTCGCAGCATGCAGGCGCTGCAAAGCTTCCGCGCCGATCAGCCTGCGCGTACGCTGAAACTGATCTGCAGCTTCCTCAGGCGCAGGTTCCTCGTCCGCAGCCTCTTGTGCTGTTTCTAATGCCTGTTCTGCTTCTATTTTATCGCTCTGCTTCTCTTCTGTCTCTCTCATCCTGTCTCAACCTTCCTAAAATGTCGTAAATCACGCTGCCGTCATAGCCCAGACCTGCCAGCCTGCGCCCGACGCGCGCAAGAAACCGGTCGTCAACCGTTTTGCCGTCATCCCACTGATTCCGCAGCATTTTACGTGCGACTGCAAGCGCTGTGGCGTGGTCATCCACAGCCCTGCCCTCATCATCTGCCTCTTCTGCGCGCAGATCCTCGATCACATTTCGCGCGGTTTCTGCGGAGATCCCTTTCTGCGCAAGTTCCCGCACGATCCGCGCATCGGCCTTTCCCCGGGCTTTCGCATAGAGAAAGTATTCCCCGCAATAGCGTTCGTCATTCAGATAGCCATAGCCAACAAGCTCTGCGATTGCAGCTTCGATCTCTTCATCATCGTACGCCGCCCGTTTGAGGATATCCCGGATCTCCTGCTCTGTCCGCATGCGCGCCGACAGCTTGCGCATCGCCGCCTCAGACGCGGAACATCTGCGCCTTTCTGCCTTTTTTTCTTCCATAGATATAAATCCTCTCATGCGCTGCACAGCCTGCTCCGTACCGTCAGCCACATTAGCCACATCAGCCGAAAAACTCGATATCGTCTTCCTCTCTGCCGGTACAGTAAGTGCAGATAATGTCGTCGGCAATCGGAAGGTCCTTCAGGAATCCCTCTTCGACCCAATCAATCAGTCTTCCGTCCGCATCCACGAAGGCCGGCTTCTGTCCGTAAAAGCCCTCTCCGGTAAACTTGCCGAAAGCCTCCCGTCTAACCCAGAGGCGGAAGAATCCGCTCATGCCGTAGGTTCGGATATATTCCTGCTCGTCCGGAGAAAAATAGCGGCGCGAAATCTGTTCAAATTTGCAGTCTGTCACGCGCTGCAGGTCGATGCCGCACTCGCCCGGGCCGACGATGGCGATCCACAGATTGCCGCTGTGTGAAACATTGCAGTAGACCGGCTCCGCGGTACCGTAGATATAGGGTTTGCCCTTCTCTGCGCGCTCGACGGTAATCCCCGCATATCCGATGTCGTGCGTGCCGCAGTAGGCGATCACTGCGTCTGTCATCAAATTTTCTCGCAACTCCGGAGATGACAGATCTCCCTCATAAATATAAATGCTGTATTTCATCTCTCTCACCCTTTCTGTTTGACAGCCCGCGCTCGCGGCTGGCGATGAAGTTGGAGAATCATGATTCCGGAAATATCGCATGGCGATATTTCCATCAAAAAGGGACACCTTGCGGCGTCCCTATCGTGCATGTTTCTCGCTATGCTTCTTCTTTTTCCTTGAGACGCTCCAAAACTCTCTGATAGCCGTCCGCCCCGTAGACCAGACATTTGTTGATACGGCTGATCGTCGCGGTGGATGCGTTGGTAATTGCTTCGATCTCACTGTAGGTTTTCTTTTCGGAAAGCAGCTTCGCGACCTGCAGGCGCTGCGCGATCGCGTGTATTTCGTTGATCGTACAGATGTCCTCAAAGAAACGGTAGCAGTCCTCCAAATCCCGCAGGGTCAGCACTGCCTCAAACAATTCATCGATATCTTCTTTTTTAAACTTCGATTCGTATGCCATATCCGTCTCCTTCTTTTGCAGCATTGCGCATACGCCGCGCTGCTGCATCGCTGCACTGCCGCCTCCGCGCACCCGTTGCTTTGCAAAGCTTTACCGTATAAAAGTATTATACCTCGCTTTTCCGATCTCGTCAAATCAATCTTACAAAATTTCCTCTACCATGAACTGCAGCTGCTTGCGACCCTGCCAGGTACGGCATTCTAAACTGCCGAGGACTTCATCGGCATAACCGCTACGCAGCAGTTCCATATAGCGTTCTGCCTTGTTGAACAGCACGCAGGCGATTTCGCAGCCGCTGTGGTCAGCGATGGAGAATCCCACATGCTTCCCATCGGTACCGAGCGGACGAATGCGGCTGATGCGCACGTTCCGCACGCGCAGCAGCGGTTTTGGATTTTGGTTGCCGAACGGCGCCAGCAGTTCCAGTTCCTCCGCGAAGGGAATGGTCAGCGCGCTGCACGGCAGATCCAGATCTGCGTCATAATGCTTTTCGAAAAGCTGCGGATTTTCTGCAAGCAGAGCCGCCATGTCGTTCAGCAAGCCCCCACGCAATGCGTCGAAGTGCTCTGCGGGCATCAAAAAACCGCATGCGCCCGCGTGACCGCCGAATTTTTCAAACAGATGCTCGTGATGCTTGAGCAGCGCATATAAATTCACACCCTCAATGCTCCTACCGGTGCCCTTGAGGTACTGCTTCTCCTCACCGGATGGGGTCACGATCACCGTCGGGCGGTTGTAGGTTTCTTTGATCTTGCCGGCTACAATGCCTGCAATTCCCTCGTGCGCATGCTCCGAACGGATCAGGATAAAGTCCTCCGGAATCAAGTCTGCCGTACACGCCTCGAAGGTCTCCTGCTGAAGCCGTCTGCGCTCTTTGTTTTTGCGCAGCAGATCTTCCACGATGCTCGGCACTTCCGGATCGTCTTCCCTGGCTGTCAGCAGCCGGACCGCCGGGTAAGCATCCTCCATGCGTCCTGTGGCGTTGAGGTGCGGCACGATCACAAAGCTGATGTTCTCTGAAGAAATGTGTCCGAGCGTAAGTCCTGCGCCCTCGGCAAGCTTGCGCAGCCCGTAGCGGCTGCCGCTGTTGATCATCTGCATACCGTATTTGCAGATGGTCCGGTTTTCGTCCAACAGCGGCATGATGTCGCCCATCGTGCCGATGGCTGCCAGGTCCAGCACCTCGCTGAGCACATGCTTGGGGAGTCCGCAGCGTTTTTGCAGGAGCTGCGCCATCTTAAAGGCGACACCGCAGCCGCAGAGCTCGCGGAACGGATAGCCGGAATCGGCGCGTTTCGGGTTGACCAGCAGGCAGTCCGCCATGCGGTCGGTGATCGTATGGTGGTCGGTCACCAGAATCGCAAGACCCAGCTCCTTCGCGTAGGCGACCTCTGCGGCAGATACGCTGCCGCAGTCGACTGTGATAACTGCTTGATAACCGCGCTCGGCAATCTGACCGAGTGCTTCCCGGTTCAGTCCGTAGCCTTCTTCAAAGCGCGATGGGATATAGTATCCCACACACTCCGGCGGCACCAGATACCGCAGGACATGCAGCATCAGGCTGGTCGCCGTAATGCCGTCCGCATCGTAATCACCGTAGATGCAGATGCGGGAGCCCTTTTCGATTTCCTGCAATATAAAATCCACCCCCGCATCTGCGTCTGCAAGCAGGAATGGGTCATACGTCCTGCGCGGCTTTTGGGAGAGGAACTCTGCGATCTCGTCCTCTCCTGTGATGCCGCGCTGATGTAACAATTTTGTTAATGTACTGCTTAACTGCATAATCATCCTTCCTCGGAAGCGTTTTAGAAGTAGCTCATCGGATCGACGTAAGCGCCGTCCTTGCGCACTTCGAAATGCAGATGCGGTCCCGTCGATCTGCCTGTGGAGCCGACCTTCGCGATCACATCGCCGCGCTTGACCACCGCGCCGTTGCTCACGCAGAGCCTAGACGCGTGTCCGTACAGCGTTACGATCCCGCCGCCGTGGTCGATCATCACGCAGTTGCCGTAACCGCCGTAGGTCGTCGCCATGATAACCTTGCCGGACGCAGCTGCCAGAATATCCTTGCCGCTGGACGCACCGATATCCACACCGGTATGATACTTCCAGGTCTTGAGGATCGGGTGCAGACGATTGCCGAAGGACGAAGTGATATAATGGCTCGATGGGCAAGGCCAAGTAAAGGTGCCGCCGACATACGGGCTGCTCTTATCCATCAGCTTGACGATCTCGGCCGTCAGGCGGTCAGCCTCTGCCTGCAGTTCGTCCTCCTGCTTCTCAAGTTCCTTCTTTTTGGCATCCAGCTTGACCTTTTCGTCTGCCATTTCCTGCTTCTGCTGTGCAAGCTCTGCTTTCTTGATTTTCAGACCGGCCTTAATCCTCTCCAGCTCTTCATGCTCTCGTTTCAAGGTCTCCAGAACATCCATGTCGTTCTGGTATATCTTCTGGATCATGCCGACATTGGAAACAAATTCCGAAATGCTGTTGGAACCGAGCAGCACATCGATAAAGCCGACCGAGCCGTTCTTGTACATGACCCGTAATCTCTGGTTGAGATTGTTTTCCTGAGACTGCATCTCCTCTTCTTTCTTCTGGATCTTCGTTTCCGTCTGCGTAATCTCCGTGGATGTCTTGCTGATCTTGGCGTTCAGCGCATCGACATCGCTCTGCAGGGACTTGATGTCCTTGGAAAGCTGCGTCATCTGTCTGCTCAGTTCATCCTGTGCGGATTCTACGTCATCCAGATTGTTGCGCAGCTCGTTCTCGGTCGCCGCAAACGCAAAGACACTGCTCAGCATGCTCAGCGTAAAGATGACCGCGATTGTCAGAATGAAAGATTTCCTCCTATGTAACTTCATCTCATTTCCCCTTTGTATCTTTTTTCTTTATCTTCTATGTTTTGTCATAGTGGTCCTAGCTCTTGTCTTGGTACACAGAACTTGTCTGCCGATGCACCCAACGCACCGTTCTAAGACCGGCTGCGCCGCGCCACGCTTGCATGCCGCGCATCGACCGTTTTATGGCACCGCGCTCTAAGTATCCAGGAATTTTCTCATGGAAATGATGCTGCCCCATGCACCGATGCTAGCCCCCAGCGCTAGAAAGATCACGACTAAGTTCTTCGTCATGTAGCTGACTGCGATCAGCGGACAGGATACGATCGCCAGCACCTGCGTGCCGACGGCGTCGATCATGCGGTCATAGATCAGTGCGATGCAGCCGGTCGATAATAAAGCTGCCAGCACACCGATGATGATGCCCTCCGCCAGAAACGGTCCGCGAATGAACCAGTTGGTCGCGCCGACGTATTTCATGATGGCGATCTCTTTTGCTCTGGCAAATACTGTCAGTTTAACCGTGTTGGAAACGACTACAACCGAAACGATGACCAAAAATCCCATGATGATCAACGCCCCGATCTGCAGGAAATTCGTGATCTTCGTCAGCTTCTCGACGGTTTCCTGATAGTACTGCACATCGTCGATACCGTCCAGACTACCCGCATAGGCTGCAATATTCCCCGCGTTCTCCAGTGAGTCCACGCTGATCAGGATTGAGGCCGGCAGCGGATTCTTGCCGAGCGAGTCCAAAAGATAGCCGCTCTCGCCCCAGCGTTCCTTCATGATTTCAAGCGCCTCATCCTTGCTGCGATAAGCCGCGTCGGTGACGCCCGGCTGTGCTTTGATCTGCGTGATCAGCTCTTCGGCTTTCGCCTTGGACGTGCCGTCGAGCAGGAAGACCTCCACCTGGTCATAGTCCTGCTTGACCACTTCCGTAAACAGGTTGATATTGACCGTAATCACAAAGAACAGACCAAGGATCAGCAGCATCGCCAGAATCGAAAAAATCGACGCCAGACTCATGCCGCGATTTCTGAAAATCTGCAGGAATCCCTGCTTGATGTTGTACAATAAACTGCTCAATCCTGCATACCCCCTTTTGCGTAGCCGTATTGTCCGGCAGAATCCCGGACGATCTTACCCTTTTCAATGGCAATGACACGTTTCCGCATCTTGTCGACGATGTCCTTGGCATGCGTGACCATGACGATCGTCGTGCCGCGCAGATTGATCTGGTCCAGTAAGTCCATAATCTCCCATGCGGTATGCGGATCGAGATTTCCGGTCGGTTCGTCCGCGATCAGAACCGCCGGATTGTTGACGATCGCGCGCGCGATCGCGACTCTCTGCTGTTCGCCTGCCGAGAGCTCATCCGGATATTTATGTGCCTTGTCGCTAATGCCCACCAGACTCAGAATCTGCGGCACCTGCTTGCGGATCTGCCGCGGGGTCTTATGCAGTACCTCCATGGCAAACGCTACATTCTCAAATACTGTCTTTTTTGGCAGCAGACGGAAATCCTGGAACACCGTCCCCACCTTACGGCGAAACTGTGGGATCTCCCTGTTCGACAGTTCAGTGACCGTAAAATCACCGACCTGGATCGTTCCCTCATCCGCATCGATCTCTTTCAGAATCAACTTGATAAACGTTGACTTGCCGGCGCCGCTCGGCCCGACCAGAAATACGAAGTCGCCTTTATGGATATGCACGCTGACATCGTCCAAACCGATGTTGGTGCGATATTTCTTCGTTACATGCTCAAATGTAATCATGAGTTCCCCTTTGATATGTGATATTTGTGCTGTGATAATACCATTGGTCCGGTCGCTGAGCGGCTCTGTCGTCGCCTTCCGGCTCGCCAGTCGCCTTCGCTCGGACATCTGTCTTGCATCTGCTCTGCGTTCGCTGTCTCTCCGCAATCGCAGTGCCAAGAACATTATACGACAAGTTCATAGCCAGCTCGCCGTAAAACGCCACGCGCTGAAGCGCTGCGTTTCTGGCATGAGACCTGCCTCGCTTCTGCCATCGCCTTGCGGCTCGTCCCTTAAAGTGCCACGCGCTAAAGCGCTGCACTTTTTGGCGTGAGACCTGCCTCGCTTCTGCCATCGCCTTACGGCTCGTCAATCAGCGGGCTAGGGCTGCAAATCAGCGGGCTAGGGCTTCAAAGCTGGTGAACTTCAGCATAAGGTTTGCCTAGCCGCTCGCGCTTCGTTTCTACTCGCGCTTGCGGGGCAATACCATTATACATCATTTTGACAGAAAATTAAATAACAAATTGTGGTAATCTGGAGAAAATTGCCGAAGAAAGCGTTTCTATGGTGTCGCGGAAGTCATCGGTTCGGGCGTCGCGTTTTTGGAAAAGGGTTTCTTTGGCGTATAAACTCCGAATCCATGGCATCTCTTGGTACGCAGCCTGATAAAAGAATTCCGTCGGCAGGAGAGGCAGCGCGGCGTCAAAGCGGATCTTGAGAAATCTTTCCAGCTCTCGCCTGTCGACCGCCGGATTCTCCTTGTTCATGACCCACAGCAGGGAATGCTCGCCGCGGCTCTCTCGTTCTTTTTGCTCTGCCCGCAGGCAGTGATGCCGCGCAAGTCCTGCCAGCACCCTCGCAGGCAGCGGATCGACGACACAGACGAGCACATCGCAGCGCTGCCACTGCGCCTGCGGCGGCTCATCCAAAATCCAAATGCCGCCCGCAGGCGTCAAAGCGGCTGCATCGCGGCTGACCGCCCCGCCGGTACCCTCACAGGCAGCGCCACACGCAAGCCTGCCGCAGTTTTCAAAGCCATCGCGTGCCCGCCCGCCGAACTTCTCAAAACTGCTGCCGCGTCCCTGCCTGTCGGAATCCGCAAAACCGCCGCGCGGCGACTCGTCAGTTCTCCTACGGTTTACGCCACGCCCCTGCCTGCCGCCGTCCCCGAAATCATCGCGCGCCCGCCCGCCGAATCCGGCAATCTGCCAGTTCACGTCTTGATAAATCGGCAGCTTGCCCTTTTTCAGCACCTGTTCCAAACCCAAATAGTCCAGCGTCCGCATTCTGCCCGGCTGCGGGCGCTGTCCCTCCGCAAAAACAGTGCGTCCATGCTGCCTGCCGATGGCCGCGGCTGCAGCCGCAGCCACCGTCGTCGCGCCCGCCCCCTCACAGATCCCCACAAACCCGATCTGAAACAGCCGTGGCTCCTGCAAGATGCCGCGTGCAAGCGGCTCCCAATCCGCCGCGGCTCTCATCTGATTTTCCATATTCTGCTTTTCAAGCTTGTTTTTCATCCTCTCCGTTTCCATTTTGCATTAAATTATATAACTGTTATATATTTACTATATCACAAGTATTCTTACATTTCAAGCGCATTTTTATATATTTTTACAATACATGAAAAAACTGCGCGCAGGCATGAATCGCACAGACCATCAGACCCGTAAGCGATCCCCCGTGCGTGCAGCATGGTTGACTCTATCTTATAATTGTGTAACTTCTTCCACCGTCAGTCCGGTATATTCTGCAATAACTTCCGGCGGCATGTCCGCTGCTTTCAGTTTTTTGGCAATTTCCTTTTGTGCCTTTGCGGCACCTTCCTCATATGCCTGTGCAGCCTTCTCTTTTACATAATGCTCAAATGTCATAAACTTTCGCCTCCAATCATCCGTATTGAATTTTTTCACACGTTGATCGATTTTCTCTACGAGATCTGAGCCTTCGCAGTCTGCTGCACCATTGACATAAGCGAACAATGGTCTGAGCTTATCCGGTACTTTTGCCTCAGAACACTTTGTATTTATGATCAGTTTATACGAAAAATCATCTAATTTCAAGCCTTTTTCATAGTCCCAGTTTTGAAAAAAATAAATCGGCTCATCTTGATGAAACGGATCAAAAGTACAGAAAAAAATCACATAACTTTTTTTCAGTTCGTGATAATCACGTCCTTCTTCCAAACAGTCAAGATCCATATTCGATTGATAAAAACGACTGCGCTTGCCTAAATGCGGATCATTTCCTGTTTGCATTTCGATTTCTGCCCACGCCTTATCTGACTTGATATACACATCCAATCGAACCCCGTGCATATCCGGCACAAACTTCATCGTCTTTTGTGGCTCTGAGGTAAGTTGATTTCCTCCTTCACTTTGGTATACCGAAGCGTTTTTTGCATCTTCGCGTTCGCCGAATAATGGATCTTCCGGCGAAGCGATTTTAATTTCCCCAAACTCCTCCGGCAATATCAGCCGCAAAAATTCCCGGCAAATTTCCGTATCACGCATGACAAGAGCAAACATCAAGTCGTCGGTAAACGGGATCAAGCGCTGTTCCGCTGTATTCTTCATTATTTCTTGTTTTTTCATTTGATTCCTCCTGTGATTTCATCAGGAGAATGGCGCCATTCTTTACGTATTTGTTTTATATTCTGTAATTAGATTACTTTTATTCTCTAGAAATGGCAAGAATATTTTTATATATTTGTACAACACATACAAAAACTGCGCGTAGGCATGAATCGCGCAGACCATCAGGCCTGTAAGCGATCCCCCGTACGCAGCACAGCAAAACACGCGCGGCATCATGCCGCGCGTGTCCGCAACGCCCCCTACTTTGCCTTAAACAGCTTCCAGTAGCGGCTGTACATATCGTCACCATCATTGCCAAGGTTCGCCAGTGTTTCACACTTGGCGAGTACCTCCGCGGGCGGATTGAGAATCGGATTATCTGTCAGATCCAAAATCTCCTTGTTCGGGATTCCATAGGTCAAATACTCAAAATTGACGCGCGCGATCTCGCCGTCCAGCATAAAATTGAGCCATGCCTCCGCGCCCGCCTTGTTGTTCACCGCGCGCGGGATCGCCCAGCAGTCTGTCCAGACCTCAGTGCCCTCCTCCGGCACCACAAAGTCCAGCTTGTCGTTTTCCTCCTGCGCATAGAGAACGTCACCAGAGGTGATGACCGCCAGCGTCGCCGAATCCCCGATCATCAGATCACGCGCATTATCATTGGCATAGCTGTATACCAGCGGTTTCTGCGCAATCAGAAGATCAGTAATCTCCGACAATTCGTTTTCATCCAGCGTGTTCATCGAATAACCGAGAAGCTTCGCCGCCACCATGTCGCACTCGCGGATCGCGTTCGGCATGATGATCTCTCCGGCGTACGCCTCTGACCACAGCTGTGACCAGCTCGTGATCGGCCCATGGATCATCTCCGTATTGTAGATAATCCCATAAGTGCCCCAGGTGTGCGGCACACTGTAGCGCATACCCGGATCGAAATCCTCAATGAAAGCCTTGACATTATCTGTGAGTTTTTTACTGTTCGGTACATGGTCGAAATCGATCTCCGCCAGCAAGCCCTCCTTGCGCATCTTGTCGATCATGTAGTCCGATGCGCAGACCACATCGTATTCGGCGGTACTGTTTTTGATGACCGGATACATTTCCTCGTTGGTATCAAAATAATCCACGATCAGCTCATAGCCGGTCTCCGCTTCAAAGCGGTCAATCAAATCCGGATCGATATAGTCACCGAACATATAGATATAGAGCCGCCCTTGATTCTGCGCGCCGACCAGTGAACCCGCATACTGGTTCAGTCCCAGCACTGCGACCAGCAGCACCAGCACAAACGCGCCGGCGGTCCGCATCGAAAGCCCTTTCTTTGCGGATGCGTAATAATCCTTCTGCGCCCTGCCGCCCGCCGACATCAGATTGAACACAATCAAAACCAGCAGTACCACGACGAAAATCAGCGTCGACAGTGCGTACAGCGTCGGCCGCACCCCGACCTTGACCTGGCTGTAGATCAGCGTCGACAACGTATTGATGCCCGCGCCGCGCGTAAAATGCGTAATTACAAAGTCATCGACCGACATCGTAAACGAAAGCAAAAATCCGGAAATGATCCCCGGCATAATATCCGGCAGCACAACCTTAAAAAACGCATAGGCTGGTGTTGCCCCCAGATCCAGTGCCGCCTCATAGGCATGATTCTCCAGCTGCTTGAACTTCGGCATCACTGACAGGATCACATACGGGATGCAGAAGGTAATGTGCGCAAACAGCACCGTTCCGTAGCTCAAGCTGATGCCGAACAGCAAAAAACTCATCATGATCGAGATACCGGTCACAATATCCGCATTCAGAAGCGGAATATTGTTGGCTGCCATAAAAAACGAACGGTTTTTTTCGCTCATCGCCTGCAGCCCCACACATGCCAACACCCCTACGACCGTTGCCGCCACCGATGCCCAGAGCGCAATCGTGAGCGTATTGCCGAGCGCCTCCATGATCTCCTGATTGCGAAACATCTCCGCATACCATTTCGTCGAAAACCCCTGCCACGCGTTCATGCTCTTGCCCTCGTTGAACGAAAGCACCATCAGTGTGCCGATCGGCAGATACAAAAAGAGGAGAATGAGGGCCAGATACAGCCCGCCAAGAAGCTTTTTCATATCATATTGCCCTCCCCATTTCTGTCAAATTTTTCAATCAGCGCCATGCTGATCACAATGAAGATCATCATCACCAGAGAAAGCCCCGAGCCGAGGTTCCAGTTGGAGCTGGCGGTAAACTCCTGCTCGATGATGTTGCCGATCAGATTGACCTTGCCGCCGCCGAGCATATTGGAGATCGCGAACGTCGTCAGAGACGGCACGAAAACCATCGTCACCCCGCTGACGATACCCGGCACACTCAGCGGAATGATGATCTTCGCCAGCACCGTCCGCTTCTCTGCACCCAGATCATAGGCCGCCTCGATCAGATGTTTGTCAATTCTGACGATCGCGTTATAGATCGGCAGCACCATGAAAGGCAGATAGTCGTAGACCATGCCCAGCACCACCGCCGCCGCGGTGTTGATGATTGTCAGCTGCGGCAGCCCGATCGCCGCCAAAAAGCTGTTGATGATACCGTTTTTTTCAAGCAAAACCTGCCATGCCATCGTGCGAAGCAAAAAATTCATCCACATCGGCAGGATAAACACAAAAATCATGAAGCCTTTTCTGCCCAGCTTCGTTCCCTTGAGAATCAAACCCAGCGGAAACGCCAGCAAAAGGCAAATGGCTGTACTGATAAATGCCAGCAGCAGTGAAAGCCCCAGCGCCTTGGCGTGCTGCCCGGTCGCCATCGCGACCACATTCGTCCAAGTAAACGCTCCGCTGCGGTCCGTAAATCCGTAATAGGCGATGACACACGCAGGGATCAGCGTACCGCAGATCATAAAGACGATGAACGGCGCCGAAAAAAGTTTTTTTGTCATATTCTTCCCTTTCCTCCTGTCTGTCTCTCATCCTACTCAAAATCTTCCAGCACGATCGCCTGCTCATCCTCGGACTGCGGCTTGTGCATAATCTGAATATTTTCCGGCAATACATCGATCGACACCTGCGTGCCGACCGGATAGCTGACCGTATTCTGCGCCAGCCACTCGAAGCCGCCCGCCTCGATGCACATCTCATAATGTACCCCGATGAAAACGTTGGACGTCACCACACCGTCCATGACGCCGCTGCCGGGCCTCGCGATGATGATGTCCTCTGGCCGGATCACGACGTCCACCGGTTTCTTACGCCCAAAACCCTCGTCGATACATGGGAAAATATGATCGCAGATCTTCACCACGCGGTCCTCCATCATCATGCCGTCGAGGATATTGCTGTCCCCGATGAAGTCCGCCACGAAAGCATTCTCCGGTTCGTTGTAGATCTCCTCCGGCGTCCCCATCTGCTGGATATAGCCCTGATTCATGACCACAACCTTATCGGACATCGTGAGCGCCTCCTCTTGGTCGTGGGTGACGTAAAGGAACGTAATTCCAAGTTCGTTTTTCAGTCTGATCAACTCGTACTGCATTTCCTGCCGCAGCTTGAGATCCAGCGCCCCAAGCGGCTCATCGAGCAAAAGCACACGCGGCTCGTTGACGATCGCTCTGGCGATGGCGATGCGCTGCTGCTGCCCACCGGAAAGTGAGTCCACCGAACGCTTTTCGTAGCCGCTGAGATTGACCAGCTTCAGCGCATATTTGATTTTATCATTGATATAATCCTGGCTCTTTTTACTGATCTTGAGCCCGAAAGCGATATTGTCAGCGATATTCATATGCGGAAACAGCGCATATTTTTGGAATACGGTATTGATTTGCCGCTTGTTTGGGGCCAGATGGGTGATATCCTGTCCCTGAAACAGCACCTTGCCGGTATCCGGCGTTTCAAACCCGCCCAAAATTCTGAGCGTCGTCGTCTTGCCGCAGCCGGACGGTCCGAGCAGCGTGATAAACTCGTTTTCCTTGATCTTGAGGTCAAACTCGTCGAGCACCAGCTCTCCGTCGTAAGATTTTGAGATATTCTGCAATTCGATCAATGCCATGCGTCCTGTTAGAAACTCGGCGGGGTGCTGACCCACAGAATTTCCGCTCCTTTCTTCGATATGATATAGTGTTCCTTATCCGCGGTGTAATAAAACGCTTCTCCGGCACGCGCGTGATACTGTTCATGACCGAGTACGATCGTGATCTCACCCTTGAGGACGTAGCCGAATTCTTCACCCTCGTGCGGATTGTCCGGGTAGGCCTGCCCGCCGGACCGGATCTGCATGCGGATCGGCTCCATCCTGTTCTTCTGCGCGTTGGGAATGATCCACTGCGTGAAAGTCTGCAGCTCCGCGTCCTCCTTCTCAAAATAGTCTTCCTCACCGAATACGATCTGCGGCGGCTGCGGTACCTCCGCGAAAAACTCGTTCAGCGTCATGCCCAGACACTGCAGAATATCCTCGAGGGTCGAGATTGACGGCGAGGTCACATCGTTTTCGAGCTGCGAGATAAAGCCCTTGGAAAGCTCGCTGCGATCCGCCAGCTCCTCCTGCGTCAAACCGTTTTTCATCCGCAGCTCCTTGATTTTACTACCGATTTCCATGAAACACTCCTTCCGTAACGCCGCGCAGCGCGTGCGCAAAAACGCCGCGTGGGGCTTTTGTTTTCCCTTCGCAGCATTCTGTGTTTTCGGTCTTTGAAATATTAAACTTTAAGTTTAGAAATACTAAACACTCTATAAAAAAATTATATCGAAAAACAGCGAAAAGTCAAGACTTTTCAAAGAAAAAATGCTATAATGTTTATATCTGTTTTTTGTTATTCCTTTGAGAGAAAACAGGCAAATCACATACCACACAGAAAGGCAGCTTAGAATCACATGGGTTTGATTGTAGAAAAAATCGTATCTATATTTTTGATCATGGCGGTCGGCTTCGTCGCCAACCGTACCGGCGTTCTTCCGCGCGAGGGGAACAAATTCCTGACCAACTTACTGATCAAGGTCATCGCGCCCTGTATGATCTTCTCATCGATCACTTCCAAAGAATTGACCGATGATACCTTCGCGGCGACTCTCTATACGCTGCTCGGCGCCGCGCTCTTTTCGGTTTGTGCGGCAGTACTGGGCTGGGTGCTTTGCAAGTATCTGCTTCGCGTTTCTCCGCTGGAGGACGTCGGCGTTTATGCCTTTGTCTTTGCCTCGCTCAACAGCGGATTCATGGGCTTTCCGATCACACTGGCCCTCTTCGGTCAGGATATTCTGTACTTCATGGTCGTGCACAATATCACGCTAACGCTCTATTTGTACACATTAGGCCCGATCATCCTGTCGATGGGTTCGCAGGATCCGCAGAAAAAGAGCGCGTTCGACCTCCGCTCGGTGCTTGCTTCCCTCTTGAATATCAATACGATCGTTGCGTTCGTCAGCATCATCCTGCTGTTTGCCGGTCTGCATCTGCCTGCGCTGCTCTTTGAGTCGATCGAGACCATCGGCGACGCGACCGTTCCGATTTCCATGCTGCTCGTTGGCGTGCAGCTCGGAGAGAGCAATCCGCTCAAGATCATAAAGAACGGCAAACTCGTCGCGATTTCTGTCCTCAAGATGCTCCTGCTTCCGGTTTTGACCTTTCTGGCAGTCAACTGGCTGCCGATCCTGCCGGAGGTAAAATTGTGCATGACGTTTGCGGCAGTCTTTCCGGGCGCGGTCGCAGCCGTTCCGGTCGTTGCTATCGAAGGAAAAAACTCACTGACCTGCGCCGAAATGGTAGCCTTTACGACTTTCTTGTCCGTCGCGACTGTTCCGCTGTTCGCAGCATTCCTGATGCACTGGTACGGTTTCTGAGACCGCTGTGCAGTGCGCCGCCGAGCGCATCCAAAAAATCACCCCGATCCATTCCACATGAATCGGGGTGATTTTTATTTAAGGATGCATTTATAGGAAATCAGTTAGAAATAAATTCTGCCTGCTTCTCTCTGATATTGTTCGAAGTCCTTTCTGAGCTGATCTCTGAACTTCGGATGCGCGATGTTGATCAGCGCCTCTGCTCTCTGGTTGATGGACTTGCCGAACAGATCCGCGATACCGTATTCCGTAACGACATAGTGCACTTCATTTCTGGTCGTGGTGACCGGTGTGCCCGGCTTCAGACCTGCGACGATACGGGAAATCGTGTCATTCTTTGCCGTAGACGGCAGCGCAATGATCGGCTTTCCGTTTTTGGACTGCTCTGCACCTCTGAGGAAATCCTGCTGTCCGCCGACACCGGAGAACATCTTGCTGCCAACGGAATCTGCAACGACCTGACCCATCAGATCTACTTCGAGTGCGGAGTTGATCGCTACCACGTTATCATTCTGGGCGATGATGCCGACATTATTCGTGTAGTCGACTGGCATCAGCTGGATCATCGGGTTATTGTCCACAAATTTATATAAGTCTTTCGTCCCTTGTACAAAGGTCGCAACGATCTTGCCTTTATCAATCTGCTTCGCCTGTCCGTTGACCACGCCCTTCTTGACCAGTGGAATCAAGTTGTCGGAGAATACCTCAGTATGAATACCTAAATCTTTTTTATGCTCGAGGAACTTCAGAATCGCATTCGGCACCTTGCCCTGCCCCATCTGCAGGCACGCGCCGTCTTCGATCAGCGTCGAAATGTGGTAGCCGATTTTTTCGGAAACCGGATCATCACTGGTGATGAACGGCAGCTCGTAAATGTCCTCGTCATATTCCACGAAATAATCGATATCTGTAACCTTGATTTTGGTCTGTCCGCAAAGGTGCGGCATATTCTTATTGACCTGCGCGATGGTGATCCTTGCAAGCTTCACGATCTCTGCTGTCTGGTCGCAGGAGGTTCCCATGTTGACATAGCCGTCTTCATCCGGCGGTGTTACCTGAATCAGACCGACATCAACAGGCACCGCATGCTGTCTCATCGCGACTGGCTGCGCATAGAAATGGATTGGAATCGTTTCTCCTCTGCCCTCCTGCAAACATTTTCTGTTGTTCGCGCCGTAGAAGAAAGAGTTGATCACAAAATGCTTGTAGCAATCCTCTGCTGCATAAGGTGCATCACCGATATTCAAACCCTGCAGAATGCCTACATTATGAAAACGGTCTTTCATCTCTACCATCTTGTAAGTTAAATATTTCGGCTCTGCTGCCGCATGCGAAGGCATTACCATTTCACCGTCTCTAATCTGGCTGAGCGCCTCTTCTGCTGTGACAACTCTGCTTTTATAATACTCTTTCCAATCCATGTTTTATTTTTGTCCTTTCTCTTTGGTTTTCGTCATCTGTCTCAAACAGAATTCTCTTTTGTCTATTCTTATATGCATGAATCGTGCCAAAAGATATGACCCAACAAAGCATTGATTTTTCAAGCTTTTTTACGTGGTTCCATCGCTGATTTTGCCGGATGCGAGATGCATCACATAAGAACGATGCATTTTCACATCGCTCGCGCATAGCACTTCTCTCCACACTGTACCAAAATAAACGTGCTCCGAGACGCGCGCTTAAAATGCAAAAGGATGCCAACACGCGGCTTTTCGCAATGCTGACATCCTTTTACGGTTGATGTGCCATATGTGAGGAAAATACATAAAGAAAGGTTTCATTATGTATGAGATTTGCGGCAATATTATTTTACAACGGTGCTGCGTTCTCTCCAGATACCCATCTTCTTCGCGGACTCAATCAGTTCATCTCTGAAATCCGGATGCGCGATGGAAACAAGCAGCTCCGCTCTTTCCCAGGTTGTCTTGCCCTTCAGATTGACAGCGCCGTACTCGGTTACGATGTAGTGCACGCCGCTTCTCGGAGTGGAAACAATAGAGCCTTCCGGAAGGGTTGCGCGAATCAGAGATTCCTTGGTTCCGTCCTTTAAGGTTCTGGTGGACGGCAGGCATAAGAAGCTCTTGCCGCCATTGGACTTGAACGCACCCATAACGTAGTCGAGCTGTCCGCCGGTTCCACCGATATGCTGCAGTCCTGCGGATTCGGAATTGACCTGACCAAAGAGGTCTACCTGCAGGCAGCTGTTAACCGAAACCATCTTATCATTTTGGGAAATGACATCCACATCGTTAATGTACTCAACAGGTCCGACCTGCATCATCTGGTTATCATTGATCCAGTCATAAAGCTCCTGCGAACCCATCGCGAAGGTATAGGTCATCTTGCCCTTGTTGATCTTCTTGTTGCCGGTCAGCTTGCCTGCCTGGAACAAGTGCAGATAAGCGTCTACGAACATTTCGGTGTGAACGCTTAAGTCGTTAATATCGGATTCCGCGATCAGCTTACCCACATAATTCGGGAAACCGCCGGTGCCGAGCTGCAACGTGCTACCGCTTTCGATCAACTTTACGATATGCGCCGCCATCTTCTTTTCTACATCGTTTGCCTCTTTCGCGTTGATGGTCGGAAGCGGGGTATTAGAGCCTTCTACAACATAATCGACCTGGCTGATGTTGATATAGTTCTCAAATCCATGGTTAACGATCATATTCTCGTTGACTTCCACGATGATCTTCTTGGAGTTTTTGAGGATGCCCCAGTATTCCGCTACCTGCGGTCCGAGATTGAAGTTTCCGGACTTGTCCATCGGCGCGACCTGCAGCATCGCGACATCGAAGGTTGGTCTGCATTCCTCGTAGAATTTTGTGTTTTCGCGGAACTGAACCGGCAGGAACCAGCAGTTGCCTGCTTTATTGCACTTTCTTTCAATCGGTGTAAAGTGGCTGCTCGCGTAGTGGAAATGCTCTGCCTTTGGATCTGCCTGCAGCACTGCAGGTGGTTCAGCGTAACTCCACATGGTTGTGCAGATGGTAACATCCTCGAGTTCCTGCGTTCTCTTGGCAAGTGCTGTATCGAGATCGACAACAACACCCGTAAAAAGGCCATAATGGAGATAGTCCCCGGATTTTACGATTTTGACTGCTTCATCCGCCGTCACTAATTTTTTCTTATATTCTTCCTGCACCTTTGCTACCGGAAGCCATTCTTTTACTACACAGCTCATAATTTCCTCCTGATTTTTATGATTTTTATGCATCCTTACTTTTGTTGATTTACGAATAAAGTTTAAACTGCTTCGATGATCACGGTCGTTCCCATGCCGCCGCCCGCGCATAAGGACGCCAGTCCGTACTTGCCGCCGCGTCTCTTCAGCTCATGCAGCAGGGTGACAACCAGTCTGGAGCCTGTCGCACCGACCGGATGTCCCAAGGAAATGCCGCTGCCGTTGACATTCAGCTTATCCTCGTCGATACGAAGGGTCTTCGCGCAGGCGATGCACTGAGACGCGAACGCTTCGTTGATCTCAAACAAATCGATATCGTCAATGGTCAGACCCGCCTTTTTGAGCGCCTTTTGGGATGCGCTAATCGGTCCGATGCCCATGACTTCCGGTCTGACACCGGTGGTGGCTACCGATACGATTCTCGCCAGGATCGGCGCGCCGACCTCCTTGGCCTTCTCTTCACTCATCAAGATCACACCGGAAGATGCGTCGTTCATGCCGGACGCGTTACCCGCGGTGACTCTGCCGTCTTCTTTGAAGGTTGGTTTCAGCTTTGCCAGCTTCTCCAGGCTTGCGTCTCTTCTCGGATATTCGTCTGTATCATAGGTGATATCGCCCTTCTTACCATGTACGGTAACCGGAATAATTTCTTCCTTGAACTTGCCGGCGTCGATGGCCGCAACCGCTCTCTGTTGGGAGCGCAGGGAGTAAGCGTCCATTTCTTCTCTAGTTACGTTATATTCATCTGCGACATTCTCCGCGGTGATGCCCATCGCCGGACCTACGCCGAGGTTGGTCAGGGAATCCCACATGGAGTCGCGCATTTCCATGTGCCCATATTTTTTACCGTATCTCGCGTCGAATACCATATGCGGCGCGGTGCTCATGCTGTCAGCACCGCCGGCCATGATACAGTCTGCCTCGCCTGCCATGATCTGATAGAATCCAAATTGAATGGATGACATGGAGGAGGTGCAGTTTCTGTGAATGGTAATGCCCGGTACAGTCACAGGCAGCCCCGCTTTTACCAGAGCGACTCTGGCCAAATTGTTTTCTTTATATGTTCTTTGGTAGTTGCATCCCCAGATCACATCATCGATAATTTCCGGATTGATACCGGCTCTTTCGACTAAACCCTGCATAACAGGAATAGATAAATCCAAAGATGTAATGGTTTTAAATTGTCCGCCGATCGTTCCGATTGG
>ERZ856578.1865-NODE-1865-length-37199-cov-4.781881_pt1 | contig 37199 bp, 31 predicted proteins | sample MGYA00514384_ERZ856578 | MGnify/ENA primary metagenome ERZ856578 (study PRJEB29103, sample SAMN06111958) | human gut metagenome | biome: human gut; feature: ankylosing spondylitis patient; material: healthy_person | host: Homo sapiens | place: China:Hangzhou...
ACATAACGCCGGCTTCAAAAGAGAGGAAAGTATGAAAAAATCTATCAAAAATCTGTTGTTGTTTTTGATGGTTTTATCATACTGTAGATTTGTGAACAGCTTGTGAGCAAAGAATAAAGATAATCTGACAAAACAGAAATCACTGACGTTTTTCTGTAAGAAATAAGAAATGGAATGAGTCAGTAGTATTAAAAGTAAACCGTTAGTTTTGGCAATTATACAGGAGTGAGTGTCAAACCTAATGGAGTTTTCCATAATTTAACAGTGTGAATTTCTTAATAAACTAAGTTTACCAACCCAGTAGATAATGCTGGTATAAACGCAATACCTAACATTAAAATAAATAACATCATATAAAACGGCATCGATTCCTTAATAAAAGCCTTGATATCACATTTCGTCACTCCGCAAGTTACAAAGATAAGTGTTCCCATCGGTGGTGTTACCCCTCCGACTGCCATAACGAAGATAAATAACATAGCAAAATGAATTTCATTGATACCGTATGCCTGTGCTACCGGTGCTAATAACGGAACTAATACGATCATTGCCGCATTTCCTTCTATAAACATACCGACAACAAGCAAGAATAAAATAACAATAATAAGAAAGACATATTTATTTGAGATATTAGATGTAATAACTTCTGTTAACTGCTGAGGAATTCTTTCTTTAGTTAATACCCATGCAAAAGCGGATGCACCACCAACAATCATCATAATGGAGGCTGTCGTTGCTACACTTTCTTTTAAACCGTCTACTACATCTGACATTTTAAGTTCTTTATAAATGATTCCTAAAATTAATGCATAAACAATGGCTACTGTACCAGCTTCCGTTGGTGTAACAATTCCAATACGGATACCTCCAATGATTAAGATTGGTAAGCATAGTGGAAGGATTGCCTGTTTGACTGCTGATTTTACTTCTTCTGGATCCTGTTTTTCTTTGGTTGCTGGCTGGTAGCCACGTTTCTTAGAGATAAAATGTACCATGATCATCAAACTGATACATAATAAAACACCGATTCCAATTCCTGCGACAAATAACTTTCCGATAGATACGTTGGCGATGGAACCATATAAAATCATTCCAATTCCCGGTGGAATCAACGGTGTAATCATCGCGGACGTTGCTGTTAATACAGAAGAAAATTCTTTGGAGTACCCTTTTTCTTCCATTTCTGGAACAAGGATTTTTGCTTCCATTGCTGCATCAGCGAGGTTACTTCCGGAAAGACCACCCATTAATGTGGATAATAAAACATTTACCTGCCCAAGACCGCCAGTCATTCGTTTCGTCACTACGTTACAGAAATTCATAATTCGTTTCGTTACACCGGAAGAGTTCATAAAGATTCCCGCACAGATGAAAAACGGAATTGCCAGTAATGGAATGCTCTGGATTCCACCGCCGATTCTCTGTGCGATGATTGCCGGAGAAGAACCTGTCTGAAATAAAAAGTATGTAAGAGCCGCTGCAAATACAGAAATATATACAGGTACTCTGAAAAATAGACACAACAGTAAAACAACACATGCAATTAAAACGATATATGTCTGCATTTACGCTTCCTCCTTTATGTTTATGTTCTTATTTGTATTTTTATTTATGTTTTTATCCATTTTCTCATTTGTATTCTTATCTAAATCTTTTAATTCCTTCTTTGTATTAATCCAGTACTGAATCATCATCAAAATACAGCTTACCGGAATTGGAATATATAAGACTCCGCAAGGGATGGAAAGAATACTGGTACTGATTGAATATTGAAGCATTATTTTTATATAGTCTATTGAATAAAAGCAGACAAACGCTAATACAACCGTTACTACAACTGCTATAATCATCAGCAAAACTTTTTTTCCTTTATTTGGAAACATATCATAGATCATGTCTATTGCCACATGGCTGTTCGTTTCAAATGCATATCTGCCTCCACAAAATACAATCCATATGATTAAGGCAAGCTGTACTTCTTCTAACCAGGAAAATGGTGTTCCAAGTACATAACGGAAAACAACTCCTATAAATGTGATGCATATGAGTACGATCAATGCAATAACCGATATCATCGTATCAATTTGTTTAAATATATTATTATTCTCTTTCATAACCCCATCCTCATTCCTTGATAATCGATTTTACCGTTTCTATCAGGTCAGGTGTCCAGCCGTATTTCTTTTCTGCATTTTTGTAAAAAGATTCGGATGCCTTTTCCCATTCATCTTTTTCTTCATCGCTGACTTCCTGCACCTTAACGCCCTCTTTTTTCAATTCTTTCAAAGATTTGGCTTCGGCTTCCTCCACAATCTCATTATTGTAGACTCCTGCTTCCTCACAGGTTTCCGTCAATATTTTTTTCTGCTTTTCACTAAGGGAATTGTAGAATTCATCTCCACAGCACCAAGTTGTCAGGTCATATATATGGGCGTCTAGAAGAAGATATTTTGCTACTTCCTGGTATTTTCCACTTTCAATTACTGTAATTGGATTCTCCAGTCCATCGATGGTTCCCTGCTGAAGTGAAGTATACACATCACCCAAACTCATCGGTGTCGCTGCTGCTCCCAATACATTAATACTGTCTACCTGTAAAAGGTTACTTGGAACTCGAATCTTCTTTCCTTTTAAATCAGACGGACTTTCCACCTTTTTTCTTGTCAATGTGTTACGCACTCCGTAATGCCAATTCTTTCCAACAATCGTAAGTCCGGTTTGATTCTTTACATTTTGTTCCTGTTTTTCCCACCAGTCGCTCTGTGCTAACTTTTCGATATCGTCCCATGACCGGAATAAATATGGGGCAAATACAACACCGAAGTCCTTTACTCCAAGATCTGAGTAAAATGCTCCATTTGCAAGGGTAATAACAGCATCTCCGGCAATCGCCTGATTGATAATATCGTTCTTCGTTCCTAACTGACTAGAAGGATACAAATCCACCTGAAATTCTCCATTACTTTTTTCTTCTAAAAGCTCCTTCCACTTCTCGCAGGCCTTACTAAGTGGCTCATCTGTATTATTTTCATAAGCAATCTGTATATGTATTACTTTCTTGTCTTTTTCTTTTCCCCCACAAGCTGTCAAAAGGAAACTCATTACTAATAAACATACTGCTACTATATAATATCTTCTCCTCATTGTCTTTTCCTCCTCAGCCGTTCAGTGCATTCTGCAGTTTTTCTCTGTTTGGGAGTCCCTCATTATCTCCTTCTACCTGAATCTGTAAAGCACCGATACAGTTGCCCCGTTTTACATATTCTTCAATTGGAAGCTGTTCTAATCTTCCACTGATTACACCAACTGCAAATCCATCTCCTGCTCCTACTGTATCCACTATTTCTTTTACCGGAAAACCTTCTACAACACCTTCTTTTTCAGAAGTCTTATAATAGGCACCTTCCCCGCCCATTTTGATAATTACATCTTTTACGCCATGCTGCAGATAAAAGTCCGCAATCTTTTCTTTTTCTTCAAATCCGGTGAGAATTTTTCCTTCTTCAATTCCCGGCAATACAATGTCACTCTGAAAAGCTAAAGAATTCAAGGACTCTACCATAACTTCCTGACTTTTCCACAATGCAGGTCGTAAATTAGGATCAAAAGAGATTGGAATATGGTTCTCTTTTCCTTTTTTAATAATTTCTTTTGCCGCTTCCATACAACTCTCGCTTACTGCACAACCAATTCCCGTTAGATGAATATGATCGACTCCTGTAAAATCAACTTTATCGATATCTTTCGGACCTACCATAGATGCTGCACTATTCTTTCTATAATAAGCAATTTCCGGATCACCATCTTTTACTTTATTTTTCAACATGATTCCTGTTCTGTAAACAGGGTCAAATGTAATCTGTGAAGTATCAAATCCTTCTTTTTTCATTGTTTCATAAATATAGGTACCAAAAGGATCGTTTTCTCCAAGTTTTGTTATAAACAGTGCCTGATGCCCTAATCTATTTAATCCAATCGAGACATTATAATCTGCTCCTGCAATCTTCTTGCTAAATAAATTAACTTCTTCTAGTTTACCATATTCCTGGGCAATTAACAGTGCCATCGGTTCTCCGAATAATACTATTTTGGACATATTTCTCTCCCTCTCTCCATTTTTACCAGAGCGTATCTGAAAAATACTTTCTGATTTTTCAAATATGCTCTGTCAATATCCCTTACAATTGAATCATTCTTTCCATTCAGCTTACTTTTATCGCCATATGCTTTCGCTCTACTTACTTTCGCTTACTCTTCTCTACCTCTGTCTGAGATGGATGGCATATCCAGCAAATTCATCTTTCAAATACACAACTTTGGTCTTTCCATCCACCATCACTCGACTTTCTTCGTTCATCTCTATATTATCTTTTTTCAGATAATACTCCGCAGATTCGATGCGGTTTGTATCAATTGCCACATGACCATATTTTCCAAGACCTTTAAAATTATTGACTTCAAATCCGGTTCCGACAAAGTTAGATAACTCGCCTTTATAGACTGGCATTTTGAATACATTTCCTATACTTTCAGCAACGAATTCTCCTTCGGCTGTATCTGCTGTATTGATACCAACATGAACTACTTCATATCCAAGGAACTTCTGCAGAGCTTCTTTTGCTTTATTTGTGATGCCTTCATAATCTGCTTTTTCTAAAAGCATCTGGCTGCAAATCCAGCCTCCACCGACCATTGACACATTACTATTTGCCAGATAATTTCCCATGTTTTCTGTATTGATCCCACCAGTTGGCATAAAAGAGACTTCTGGAAATGGACCGGCAAGTGCTTTTAATGTTTTTGCTCCACCATAATTTTCTGCCGGGAAAAACTTCAATGTTGTAAATCCGTTGCTAACTGCCTTTTGTATCTCATACGGAGTTGTCACACCTGGAAGTAATGGCATATCATTTTCCTTACACCAGTTGGCAATTGCTTCATTGTAAGCTGGAGTTACAATATAATCTGCCCCGGCTTTCCTTACTTCTTTTGCCTGCTCTAACGTTTTTACTGTGCCTGCCCCGGCAAGAAATCCGGGACAGTTTTTCTTTATTTCTTCAATGGCTTTTACACCTTTTTCAGTTCGCAATGTAACTTCTAATGTATCAATTCCAGCTTTGCTTAATGCATTGGCAACTGGAACCGCCTGCTTTTCATCCTTAAAAACAGCTAATGGAATGACTCCAATTTGTTTTAATTTTTCAATTACTTTATTCATCGATATCCCTCCAGTCAATTTTCTCATTGATGCTATCTGCTAATTTTAATAAGCTATCTGCTACATCTTCAGGAATTCTTACACCGTTTGCTTCATCCTTATCGTATTTTTCCCACTCTCTCTGTCCAGGTACCATTAAATGGTCGGTGCCTTTTGCCTTTGGTGAATTCAAAATGTACTGAAGATAATCTTCTTCAATATCTTCAAAATGTCCATCTGGGTTAACTTTAGAAATATCAATACATATAATTGCATGACTTACTCTATTTTTATTCGGAAGATTAAAGCACCAGCTTTCGATGTCCTTACATGTATTTCCTGATGTCATAAAACCAGATAAAGCATCTACGAGTAAGGAGAATCCGTATCCTTTATGTCCTCCCATTGGAAGTAAAGCTCCACCTTCCTGATAGTACTGAGGATTTGTAGTTGGAATACCGTCTGGATCTACCATCCAGCTGTCCGGAATTTCCTGATGATACATTTTCGCTTTATTAATCTTTAATGCTGCTACCACTGAAAGAGCAATATCGAATGTGATTGGATGTTGTCCTTTTCTTGGGAATGCGTAAGCAATTGGGTTATTTCCAAGTGTCATTCCCTTTCCCCCAGGAACTGCCATATTCGGATCTACATTACTCATAATCATTCCAAACATTCCCTGTTTTGCCATCTCTGCTACATAAAATGTTCCTGCGCCAAAATGGCAGCTATTCTTTACACCTACATAAGCAACACCAGTCTCTTTCGCAAGTTTGACTGCTTTGTCAATAGCAATTCTTGTACCTTTCATTCCGATACAATCTTTAGCATCTAATACAGCAAATGCCGGACCTTCCACGATAAATTCAGGATCTGCTTTGATATCAATTCCACCCTGTTTCATTTTTTCAATATACATATATAAATTCTTTGTTCCATGAGAATGGATTCCAAACATATCCGTAGCAATCAATACTTCAGATATTCTTGCTGCATCTTCTTTAGAGTATCCCTGTTTCTCCAAAGCTGCATTGCAAATTCTTTCTAATTCTTTCTTCATTACTAATTTCATAATAGTCCTCCCATATTAATATTTTATTGATATATTTCTGATATATCAGTTTGTTTTTTTTATATGGCTGGTTAATAAAACATAACCAACCACATAAATTTTATTTTACTTTTTAAATACTTTTGCGATTTATGCTTCCATCAAATCTCAAAGAAACTTCCCTGAATACTATATATTTGTTTATATCCTTTTACGGTATTCGATATATGCTTCTTTACTGCTTCCATCACCTTAACTTCATCACCTGATAACATCATGTCGATAATTTCAATATGTTCTTTATAAGAATCGATATAGCGTTCTTGATGCATTGTAGAAAAACTTCTAATTCTCTGACTGTGCGTCATTAGCAGGTGCATCATCCTGTAAAGATATTGATTATTCGCCTTCTCTGCAAAATACATATGAAAGCTATAATCAAAGTCTTCTTCTAAAGAATCCATCTTCACCTTCTTGTGCACAATCATATCATTCAGTTGATTCTTCATTCTTAACAGAACATCCTTCTCCACATTCGGAAAAGCATTCTGGAAAATATAAGGTTCTAACAATGCTCTGGCATTCAACATATCTTCTACATCCTTAAGGGAAATCTGTGTAACAACGATTCCTCTCCTTGGCATGATTGTAACCAGCTTCTCTTCTGCTAATTCACTAATGGCTTCTCTTATTGGAGTTCGGCTGAATCCAAGTTCTTCTATAATCTTCTTCTCATCCAAAATATCTCCTGGCTTTAACTCACAGAAAACAATCTTGGGTTTTATATAGTCATATGCTATCTCTTTTCTACTTTTTCCCATGTAATTTTTAGCTCCCTTTTCTGATATATCAGTTGTATTTATTATATATTCTCAATGTTTTTTGTGCAATACGCAATATTCACTAAAATTATGTCCAAGAAATTAGTAATAATCACCAATTTCTTATTTCTTTTTCTATTATATTGCATTTTTTATATGATAATGCTACACTCGCCTTGTGAATACTCTTTTTCTACTTTTTCCATAACATTATTATATGAGAAGGAGTATAGCATGAAAATGACATTACGCTGGTATGGTTCCAGCTTCGATACCGTAACTTTAAAACAAATCCGACAGATACCTGGTGTTACCGGGGTTATCTCAACTCTATATGATACCTCTCCAGGAGAGGTATGGTCTCGTTCTCGCATCCATGCACTAAAAGAAGAAATCGAACAGACAGGCCTCTCTCTTATGGGAATTGAAAGTGTAAATGTTCATGATTCCATAAAGATTGGAGATTCCGACAGAGATGTTTACATTGATAATTATATTGAAACACTAAAGCATCTCGGAGAAGAAGATATTCATCTTGTCTGCTATAACTTTATGCCCGTTTTTGACTGGACCAGAACAGAACTTGCGCGCGTTCGTCCTGATGGTTCTACCGTCCTTGCCTACAGCCAAAAAGCCGTTGACGCACTAAATCCGGATGAGATGTTTCAATCTATCTCTTCGGATACTAACGGCACAGTCATGCCTGGTTGGGAGCCAGAACGATTAAAAAATATCCATGCTCTTTTTGAAATGTACAAAGATGTAGATTCAGAAAAATTATTCTCTAACTTAGTTTATTTTTTAAATCGTATTATGCCTGTCTGCGAAACCTATAACATTGATATGGCAATTCATCCAGATGATCCGGCTTGGAATGTTTTTGGACTTTCTCGTATTATTACAGATAAGGAACATCTGCTTCGCCTAATGAAAGCCATTGATAATCCACATAATGGAGTAACATTTTGCACTGGCTCTCTTGGTACGAATCCAGAGAATGATCTGCCTGATATGATACGTTCATTAAAAGGACGTATCCACTTTGCACATATACGAAACTTAAAACATAATTTTCCAGGAGACTTTGAAGAAGCTGCACATCTTTCTTCGGATGGCTCCTTTGATATGTATGCCATTGTAAAAGCACTTTATGATATTGGATTCGATGGACCTGTGCGGCCGGATCATGGAAGAATGATCTGGGGGGAAAAAGCGATGCCGGGGTATGGGCTTTATGACAGGGCTTTGGGTGTTGCTTATTTGAATGGGCTGTGGGAAGCTGTACATAAGAGCACATGCCTGTTGGACAAATAACCCAAAAAGGCTCAACTAATAAATAAGGTTTTATTCTGTTGCACTAAATATTCCATTCTATCTCAAAAAACGGAATATTTAGCACAACGGAATAAAACCATTCTTTTTTATTTTTTGACTTTTTCGGTCACATATAAGATTGAAGCATCTGTATACGATACCCTTATTCGATTTTCGTCAGCTTTCTAAAGCATCTTAAACATGTTTCTGTCTATGTCCAACCCGAAGTCTCGCCATCGCACGGGAAAGGGAAGCCTGTGTATGATAATACTCCTGAATACTCTGTTTCTGACGTATTTTTTCCAAAGCTCTCTCCTTTGCTTCCTGTGCTCTTGCGATATCGATTTCCTCTGGGCGTTCGACACTTTCTACTAAAAGAGTGACACGGTTATTAACAATTTCGATAAAACCGATGCCGACTACAGCATACTGCCATTCCTCTTCCCCTTCTGGAAGGAAACGCATCTCTCCTTCATTGACAGCAATAACCATGTTTTCATGATGTGCCAGTACTTCTTTTTGTCCGTCATATCCCGGAACGATAACAGACTGGCATCTTCCTGTAAAAAATACACGGTTGGCGGATATGATTTTTAAACTAAATGTATTTGAAGCCATATCTACCCCTCCTAGTTTGCTGCTTTCATTTCCTCAGCTTTTTTCTTTACATCCTCGATTGTTCCGACATTGAAGAATGCATTTTCCGGATATTCGTCCATCTCACCATCAAGGATTGCCTTAAATCCACGAATGGTTTCTTTTACTGGTACATAAACACCTTTGATACCGGTAAAGTTCTCTGCTACATGGAATGGCTGGGAAAGGAATTTCTGAATCTTTCTTGCTCTGAATACGACTGTCTTATCTTCGTCAGATAATTCTTCCATACCAAGAATAGCGATGATATCCTGTAATTCTTTGTATTTCTGTAATGCTTCCTGTACCTTTCTGGCTACTTCGTAGTGTTCTTCTCCTACGATATCGGCCTCAAGGATACGGGATGAGGATTCGAGTGGGTCAACGGCAGGATAAATACCCTGTTCTACAATCTTTCTTGAAAGTACAGTTGTTGCATCCAAGTGAGCAAATGTTGTTGCTGGAGCCGGGTCAGTTAAGTCGTCGGCTGGTACATATACTGCCTGTACACTTGTTACGGAACCGTTCTTTGTAGAAGCGATTCGCTCCTGTAATTCACCCATCTCTGTTGCTAATGTTGGCTGATAACCAACGGCGGAAGGCATACGTCCAAGTAAGGCGGATACCTCGGAACCTGCCTGTGTAAAACGGAAAATGTTATCAATGAATAATAACACGTCCTGTTTCTTTTCATCTCTGAAATATTCTGCCATAGTCAGTCCGGTTTCTGCTACTCTCATACGGGCTCCAGGTGGCTCGTTCATCTGTCCAAACACTAAGGCTGTCTTCGCAAGAACTCCGGATTCTCCCATTTCTGTCCAAAGGTCATTACCCTCTCTGGAACGCTCTCCTACACCGGTAAAGATAGAATATCCGCCATGTTCTGTTGCGATATTACTGATCAACTCCTGAATCAGTACGGTCTTACCTACACCGGCACCACCGAACAGACCAATCTTACCACCTTTTGCATATGGCGCAAGAAGGTCGATAACTTTAATTCCGGTTTCAAGAATCTCTACTGCCGGGTTCTGTTCTTCGAATGTCGGAGGTTCTCTGTGAATTACCATCTTTGGAGCATCTTTGATAGGCTCTCCGTCATCGATTGTCTCACCAAGTACGTTAAAGAGACGGCCTAATGTTTTCTCTCCAACAGGTACTTTGATACCGCTTCCCTCAGCAGTAACTTCCATATCTCTGTGAAGACCTTCACTGGCTGCCAGCATAATACATCTTACAACGTGATTACCAATATGCTGTGCAACCTCCATCACACATTTTTTATCTCCATTTTGTACTTCGAGAGCATCTCTGATTGCAGGCAATTCTTGATTTTCAAATTCAACATCGACTACAGGTCCAAGAACCTGAATAATTTTTCCTGTTTTCATCAAAAAAGCCTCCTTATATTATTTCCGCTTTTTATTTCTTCTTTTTCTTCTGCGACTTCGCTCCGGCTATTACCTCCGTAATCTCCTGCGTGATCGCAGCCTGTCTGGCTCTGTTATATTCAATATCCAGTTCTTTTAACATTTGTTTCGCACTGTTTGTCGCACCTTCCATTGCCATCATTCTGGCATTCTGCTCACAGGAAAATGCTTCTACTAACGCACCATACACAAAACCTACTACATAGTTTGGAACGATGTGGTCCATAACCTCTTCAGCAGAAGGTTTTAATGCAAGTCCCTCTAATGGGATATCAATCGGAACTGGAATCTTAAAGTCTGTTTTTTTCAGTGGCAGGAGCTGGGCAACCTGTGCCTCCTCCTGCATTGCATTTACCATGGTTGTATATATAATGTAAAGTTCATCAAGTTGATTTTCATGGTAAAGCTTTAATAAATCCTCGGCAATTCTTCTGGCACGGCTTAAAGATGGATCCTGAACAACGAAATGGAACTGTTTATCAATATTAATTCCTTTCTGTTCAAAATAATGCCGTCCTAATTCACCGAGAACAAACAGTTTATAATCATCTCTTTTTTCAAGTTCTTCTTCTGCAAGTTTTAAAATATTATGATTATAAGAACCAGCCAGTCCCTTATCTGCTGTAATGACGATATAACCGGCTTTTCTTTTTCTTTCCGGAATTTCTGCATTTGTCTTAAAATAAATGCTGTTCATATCTGGAAGATGTCTTAAAATTCGGCTCATTTCAGACTGAAGGGTATAGAAATACGGCTCTGTGTCCGCTAACATTTTTTTTGATTTTTTCAGTTTGGAGGAAGAAATCATATACATTGCATTTGTAATTTTCAATGTATCTTTGATACTTCGCATCCTGTCCTGAATTTCTTTTGCACTTGCCATACCAACACCTGCCTGTTATTTATCAGTGTATTCCTTTGCTGCTTCTATAATCTTTGCAATCAATTCATCAGTTAAATCTTTCTTTTTCTCAATTTCTTTTCCGATTTCAGGATGTTTGAGATCAAGATAAGAAAGAATATCTTTTTGATATTTCTTTACTTCTTTTGGCATAACGATATCAAAGATACCATTGTTTGCAAGACATAATGTAATTACCTGCTCATGTAAGGATAATGGATGGCATAATGGCTGTTTTAACAGTTCCATGATTGCACGTCCATGTGCTAACTGTGCCTTTGTTGCATCATCAAGGTCTGATGAGAACTGGGTAAATACCTCCATCTCTCGATACTGTGCCAGGTCAATACGAATACTTCCGCATGCCTTCTTCATTGCTTTTGTCTGTGCTGCTCCACCTACACGGGATACGGATAAACCAACGTTTACCGCCGGACGCATACCTTCGAAGAAAAGATTACTCTCTAAGAATATCTGTCCATCTGTAATAGAAATTACGTTTGTAGGAATGTAAGCAGATACGTCACCGGCCTGTGTCTCAATGATTGGAAGCGCTGTGATAGAACCTCCACCAAGCTTATCACTAAGACGGCTGGACCGCTCTAATAATCTGGAATGTAAGTAGAATACATCTCCAGGATAAGCCTCACGTCCAGGAGAACGCTCTAACAGCAGGGAAATCGCACGGTATGCTACCGCATGTTTGGATAAGTCATCATATACGATTAACACATCTTTTCCCTGATGCATGAAATATTCTGCTAACGCTGTACCTGCATATGGTGCAATATACTGCAGGGATGCAGGTTCACTTGCTGTAGAGGATAAAACGATAGAATAATCCATTGCGTCATATTTCTCTAAGGTATTTACAATCTTGGCAACGCTGGATGCCTTCTGTCCAATTGCAACGTAAATACAGATACCTCCTTTTCCTTTCTGGTTAAGAATCGTATCCGTTGCAATAGAAGTTTTACCAGTCTGACGGTCACCAATGATTAACTCACGCTGTCCACGTCCGATTGGGAACATGGAGTCGATGGAAAGAATACCCGTTTCCATTGGGGTATCTACTGACTTTCTCTCAATGATACCAGGTGCTTCTTCTTCAATCGGACGATAACCATCTGCCTTAATCTCTGCACCGCCGTCAATTGGCTCACCTAACGCATTAATTACTCGTCCAATGTATTCGTTACCAACAGGAATACCTGCTTTTTTCTTTGTTCTAACTACTTTTGTTCCTTCTTTGATTCCAGTATCACGTCCGAAAAGGATTACACCAATCTCGTTCTGACGGATATCCTGAACCATTCCTTTTACTCCATTATCAAAAACGACAACCTCACCGTACATCGCATGGTCAATACCATAAACAGTAACGATTCCGTCACCTACATATATGACCGTACCTGTCTCTTCACTTGTGTTGTCCACATCAAAATTTTCGATTTCACTCTGTATAATAGAGATTATATCTTCTGCACTGATTGCGCCCACAAGATTCACCTCCCTGTTAATTTTCTTTCTAACCGTCTGAGTTTACCTTCATAACTGTGGTCATACTCTTCATAACCGACACGAACAACATAACCACCAAGAAGGGAAGCATCTGTCTCTTCCGAAAGAACAACCTTTTCATCTGGATAAATGCTCTCTAACTGCTTCTGAATTGCTTCTTTTTCTTCTTTTGCCTTGTCATCTGCATAAATGACTTTTGCGTGAAGAATGTGATTCATTTTATCCCAGTATTCATAATAGCAGTTAAAAATATCTGTGATCTGTCCGATTTCACCAATCCGGCACATCATCTTCATAAAATTCTCAAGAAGTTCCGGCATTCCACTCTGTCTCGCAATTTTGTCAAGCACTACCTCTTTCGCTTCCTCTGAAACAACTGGATTTGTCAGAGTCTCGAGAAGGAAAGGGGCCTTCGTGAAAATTTTATGGGTTTCTTCCACATCGCTTCTTGAAATATTCAGACGGTATAATACTTTCGCATTATTTACTGCCTTCTGCGTCATGGGCCTCACCTGTCTCTATAATCTTTCTTGCGGCGATAAGTGCAAGTTTCGCAATCTCACCCTGCACTTCCTGCTGTGCCTGTTTCTGTTCTTTTTCGATATCTGCTTTTGCTTTCTCGATCATTCTGTCCGTCTTCGCCTGTGTCTCAAGCACTGCTTTCTCATGCTCTTCTTTTGCCTGATCTCTTGCTGCAAGAATAATCTCATCGGCCTTTACATTTGCCTTCTGTAATTTTTCTTCATAATCAGCCTTTAACTGAAGGGCATCATCCTGCGTTTTTTTAGCAGAATCAAACTGTCCCTGAATCAATTCTTCTCTCCGATGAATTACATTCATAACCGGTTTATATAAGAACTTACGAAAAATCGCATATAATACAAGAAGATTTATTACAATCATTACCATATTCCATGGATTTATATTAAGCATATTCTTCGTCCGCCTTCCTTTTTCATTAAAAATCTGTAAGTTTCCAAATAGCCTTTTAAGCTTTTATTATTTAAGGAAAAGGATGATTAATAATGCGATAACGAAACCGTAAATAGCTGTTGCCTCTGCTAACGCACAACCAAGTAATAATGCTTTACTGATCTTACTTTCTGCTTCCGGCTGTCTTGCGATTGCATCTGTTGCGGCTGCGGTAGCTTTACCGATACCGATACCTGCTCCAATACCTGTTAATACTGCAACTCCTGCTCCAATTGCTACAAATAATGCTGATGACATAATTACAACACTCCTTTTCTTTTCTCTTTAAATTTTTTGTTGTTTTCTTATTCTGTCGCTTCCTTAATAAACAACGATGTAAGGAATACAAATACGTAGGCCTGAATCAAACCATCAAAAATATCAAAGTAACAGCTAAACACTGCCGGTAATACTGCCGGAACAATTAACTTTAATAATTCCATGATAACGAAAGAACCAAGTACGTTACCAAAAAGTCGCATGCACAGAGATAATGGTTTAATAAAAATCTCCATAATATTGATCGGTAAGATAATTGGAATTGGTTCCGCAAAACTCTTTACCCATCCTTTTGCTCCTTTTTGTCTGATGCCGGCTACCTCAATTAAGACAATACTCATAAATGCTAATGCCGCCGTCACGTTCATGTCTTTTGTCGGTGGTTTAAAACCAAGCAGTCCGATAAGATTGGCAATACCGATGTAGAGGGTCACTGTCATAAGATACGGTATATATTCCGCTCCATGTTCTCCCAGTGTGTCCTTGAAGAAATTGTGTCCGCCGCTTACGATTGTTTCCAGTATGATCTGTCCACGACTTGGATTTTCTACGCTTAAATTTCTGGTTAACGCTATACAAAGTACCAGAATGACCGCCATGATGATCCATGTTACTACTACAGATTCTTTAACCGGGATTCCTCCGAGTACCGGAATCGTAAAGACAGTGTCGCAATTCAACTCTTTCATCAGTTCATTGACCAGAGCATCCATCTGCCACACTCCTTCCTGATTCTTATATTGGTGACAATCTTCTTTGCTACCCTATTTAATAGGAAGAGATTGTTCGCCCTGAACCATTGCTACACATTCTACCCCTCTTTTTATTTATGTGGAAATGTTTTATATTTTTATCTATCATGTAAATTTTACATAGTGCAAAGATTTCTCATATAAATACGATTTTTTTATTCAATTTGACAAAACGATTTGTATGAATATGAGAAATCTTGTCAGAAATCAGTCAGATTTGATAAAGAATGTTTAAGAAAAAAAGAAAGAATAATTACAAATTATTATAACAATTCGGACATAATTCTTAAAATATAGAGACTATTTTTATTTTTTGAAAGTCTGTATATCTCTGAATCACTATAAATTAGCTTTCAATCATAATTGTTATATCTTTATAACATACCTGGTAATTTCTTTAAATAATCACGCTTTGTCTTTTAATTTCGTTTCAATATAATTATTTATAAATTGCTTTAATGCATTAGCTGCTATACTAAGCGGTGTTCTTTTTGATTCTACCAGACAGATCTGTCTTTGAGGAATCTTCTCTATAAGAGGTACTTTTATTATTTTCCCATCTTCTAAGGCTTCTATACCTACATTTTCTGGTAAAAAACCTACTCCAAGATCATAGACAACCATCGGAAGAATCTGATGAATTGTTCCGGCTTCAATATCTGGATTTAACTTTAAACCATATCTTTGATAAAAATTACTGAAAAACTCATATGACTTTGTTCCTCTCCCAAGACAAATGAGTGGATAATCCTGCATCTTTGAAAGATGTATCGGCTTCTCACATAATTCTTTATGCGAGCTGCTCACTACCATTACATCTGAAAAATCCATCAAAGACGTAGATTTTAATGTAGCAGGGATATCGGCCGGTGTAGATACTACTGCCAGATCAACCAGACCATCTTTTACTTCCTGAATCGTCTCCGGAGTAGAATGATTGGAAAGGCGGATGCGGATACCCGGATATGCTTTTCGAAAGTCTGCCATTACCTGTAAGATCAGCAAATGTAATGCGATCTCACTTACACCAACGGTTATAATTCCACTCTGCAGACTTTTATCATTCGCCAGTTCTAACTCTGCCAGTTGAAAATGCTGATATGCAATTGTTACATGCTTGTATAGCTTCTCCCCTTCTCTTGTAAGTGTTACTCCTCTATTTGAACGAATAAACAAACGACAGCCAAGCTGATTCTCCAGATTATTCATAAAATGCGTAATATTCGGCTGGTTACTCATCAGAATCTCTGCCGCCTTTGAAAAGCTTTTATATTTAGCCGCATAATAGAATATGCGATAGTAATCGTATGTAATTTCCATTTGTGTTTCCTCCTTTATCTCGTCATTTGACAGACGAAACTAAGCTAATAGATATATGGCAGCTGTTCCGTATCACTGCGCTCATAATACTCAACCGCATTATGAACTTGCTCCAAAGTCACATCTGCCATATATCTATTAGCTTAGTTTCTGTTTTTAGAAATTCCAGAGAGGATAAAAATTCGGTATTGCTCAAAAGTGGCAATATTCCATATCCGATTTCTATCTCTGAAGAAGAAAGGGGATTTCTACTTTCATCTCCTACTTGCTCTACAAGTAATTTAATCCACATTCCTTTAGCATTTCCAAAACAAAAACCATAAATCTCTTTATATAGTAATATTATACAAATCAAATCTCTCTCCCGAAGAAATTAAATCTACTATTCTCCAGTATTTCTATAAACAGAAAACTCTAAACATCTTATCTTGGCAGATGCGGCTTCGGAGCAAGTGCTGGATGCGAGCGCAAAAGCAAACATTCAACACGCAGCGACTATAAAGCAGCTGTCAAAATAGGATGTTTAGAGTTTTCGTCTGTTTATACAAAATGCTGCTTGATTATCGGATTTAATCTCTTTGTTAATATCCCGCTTAAGATTCCGATTAAGATTCCGGCTACGAGTCCAGAAAGGATTAAAATTGGGAGATAGTAGGCTAATGCCTTTGTTTCCAATACAATCATGGCAACGATAATCTGTCCTACGTTGTGGAAGATGCCGCCTGCTACGCTTACTCCTACAGAAGAAAACTTCTTTGTTTTCTTTAAGAGTGCCATAACTAGCATACTCATTGCCGCTCCTGCTGCACTGTAGACCATTGCGAATCCACTTCCAAAGAGGAATCCTGATAATAGAATTCTAAGTACGGAAATCAGGCAGGCTGCTGGGACTCCTACTATATAAAGAAGAAGCATCGTAACAATGTTTGCAAGTCCAAGCTTTACTCCGGGTATTCCAAGATTAATCGGTATAAGCTGTTCAATATATCCTGCTACTAAAGCAAGCGCAAGAAACATTCCATAAAAAGCTGTCTTTTTAGCACTCATATGCTATCTCCCATCTATTTCTTTTCCCATCGTCCGGAAGCACCGCATGGAAGAACAAGTCCACTTGCACTGACAGGAAGACCAACCTCATCTGCACTGACTTTTCCACCATGTTTTTTCGTAACTGCTGTTCCTAACATATAGGAAAGAACGGCAGGCTGTAATCCTGTTGTATAGGAATTAATTAAGAAGAACAGCGGGTCTTTGGAAAGAAGCTTTTCACAAAGACATACTAAAGAATAAATCTTCTCCTCAATCTTCCAAATCTCTCCCTTGGGCCCACGTCCATAAGATGGTGGATCCATAATAATTCCATCGTAATGATTGCCACGGCGGATTTCTCTTTCTACGAACTTCACACAGTCATCTACAAGCCAGCGAATCGGTGCATCACCAAGACCAGAAGCAACCGCATTCTCCTTTGCCCAGGTAACCATTCCTTTTGAGGCATCTACATGAGTTACAGATGCTCCCGCAGCTGCGGCTGCAAGTGTTGCTCCACCAGTATAGGCAAATAAGTTCAATACTTTTACTGGGCGGCCTGCCTTCTTAATCTTATCAGAAAACCAGTCCCAGTTGACTGCCTGTTCTGGGAAAAGCCCTGTATGTTTAAAACTGAATGGTTTTAAATGGAAGGTAAGACTTCTATAATGAATATCCCACTGCTTTGGAAGATCAAAAAACTCCCACTCTCCGCCACCTTTTTTGCTTCTGTGATAATGTGCATTTAAATGTTTCCAGTGTTTATCTTCTTTTTTTGTATTCCAGATTACCTGAGGGTCTGGACGAAGAAGGGTGTATTTGCCCCAGCGTTCCAATTTTTCACCCTCGCTGCAATCTATGACTTCGTATTCTTTCCAGTTATCTGCTAACCACATATTTTTTCCTCGCTTATTCTAATTCTGATTATGAAAATATTCTAATCGCTATAGTTTTCCCTGTCAATAGAAACGAAACTTAAAATACCTTTATTTCAGTTTTTCACACTCTTTTTTCAGAAAATGTACTGCAGCTTCTGCTTCTTTTCTAGTGATTCCTTCTGGTGAATACACCGCTTTCTGGCGAATTCTCATACAAAGATGTAACTTTTTCGGTTCCACTTCTCTGTCAAAGGTACGAAGTCTTTTTTCAAAGGTTCTTACACGATTATCTTTTATTTTTTCTTTTCCATATATTGTTTTACACAAAATATCGTACCAGAACATAACTGCCTGACTATACTTTTGCTGTTTTAAAAGTTTATCTGTTTTATAATTTCGGTATACTTTTTGCAGTCGTTTTCTAAATACAAAAAGCAAAAGACCTGCTATGAAAATAAAGAAACATAGAATATACAGGATTTTATGAACGGTTCTTCCACCTTTACTTTGCTTTGATCGATCCTGCGGAATCTGTTGCGGTGTTTCTACTGTTTTCTTTTCTGATTTCTTTTCTGTTGTCTGTTCTTTTTCCTGTGTTTTTTGTTCCTGCTGTTTTTCTTGTTTCTTCTTATCGTCATTTTCTAAAGATTGATCTGACGAACTTGAATTACTTACCGCAGTTTCCTGTGTCTCATAATACGGTGTTCCCATAATGTTTTCATATTTGGGAGTAACTTCTACCGGAATCCATCCCATTCCATCCAGATAAATTTCCGGCCATGCATGCGCGTATTTTTGTGAAACAGTCACCGTCTCTGCCGTTCCTGCCTCTTTTACCGTTTCCGGTGTAAGAAGGTATCCTTCCACATAACGGGATGGAATTCCATAATAACGAAACATCATTACTGCTGCCGCCGCATACTGCACATCGTATCCTGTTTTTTTATCTTCAAAAAACCATTGGGCAAAATCTTCATCTTCCGAGATACTTCCTGGATTTTCATTATAGGTAATCGATGTTTTCATGAAGCTTTTTACCCGGTTTATAATTGCTAATACCGATAGATTACTTTGAAGACTCCCTTCTGTTGCAGAAGAAATCAATGTTTTTGTTTCTTTATTTAAGAAAAGACATGTTGCATTTACATATTCTTTATAGCTTTCCGTCATTTTTTTTGAGGAAAGATTCTTATCCTCCGTCTTAATATTGGTAGACGATTTCAACTTTCCAGCCATTGTTTCCATTGCTTTAAAAGAATATTCTCCTGCTCCTTTTATTCCAGAAGCGAATATATTCTCTGTTTTATTAATCGCTGCCGTCCCTTCTTCTTCATATATTGTTGGTAAAACAGCACTCTCATAAGGAAGATAAAGATACTTTCGATTCGCCCCTACATTTTTTACAGATAAACTGTAAAGAGACGGATCTGTTTTCCCTTCCGAAAGCTTTTTCTGCCTTACAAAATGATACATTACTGTATTTCCGTAAAATTCTTTATTATGAAGCCATAATAAAGATTCGTATGCCTCCCGGTCAGAAGCTGCAAGCATACTCCTGTCTGAGCCAAAAATATTCCAGTTATTTGTACTTGCTTTCCAACAATTATTCTCATAAGTTGTTCCAACAAATCCTTTCAGATAATAACTGTTTTTCTTATAAATATTTACTTTAAGAGCCTCTTCACCTGTCCGCTTCATCTTCTTTGCCTTTGTAAGCTGACCTTCCGGAAGAACAGATACATCCTCTTTATATCGTTCCTTATTCCACTTCTTTTGAATTGCCGACATCTGTCCGGTATTTGTCATTCCTGAGAAAGTTCCTAAAAAAAGCAAAATAATAAGAATTGAAGTTCCAAGTACCCCTCCCCAAAAAGACGGAGCAAAGAAAAAGAAACAAAAAATGAGAAAGCTTAACACTGCAAACAATTCTGGCCGGACTCCCCATACAAAAAATGGAAAAGCGAAGCAGAACGCTACTACAAAAAATAAAATACAAGGCTGGATTTTCCACAACAGCGCCATAAAAAGAATAAGCCATAAAGTTATCCCCAATATTCCGACAACAAATGGCAAAAACTCCACATTTCCTGTCTGCATATCTACCGATGTATTTTGAATTATACGATGAAAAATATTTTTGCTCTGTCCATAATCTGCCAGATAATCAAAGACTGTTCGGGAGAAAATCAATAAAGCTCTTCGAATATTCTCCATAGAAAGAATGAAAAATGGAACAAAAAAATACAAACCGCTTATAAAAACCGTAAAACCTTTTCCAACAGATATCCCAACGAAATACAATAATATAAAAAAGGCTGCCCCGATAAAAAGAGCAACACCTGCTGTATCCATTTCAAAACGATCGGCAGCATACCAGATAAAACATAACAGCGCAGCAAGCCACACATACCCGGCCCGCATCATTTCTGCCCAGCCAAATCCACTCTGATGATTCAATTTTTTAATGTGAAATGAGTTTTTATGCTCCATAATCTACACTCCTGTACGCTGTCAAAATCCGATCAATATCCTCTCCCATGGTTTCTGCCGAAAAAATATACGGTACTAACGCTTCCCCTTCTTCTTTTCTTGCTTCCCGTCGTTCTAATAATAAAGTCAGGTTCCAGTCATCGAAAACTGCCTGTTTCTCGTTCCAATACTCTGTAATATAAATCACTTCTGAAAACTGTTCTTTTCTTTCTTTTTCAAAAGAATCTATCGTTGCATTCCCCTGAGAAAAAAACATACTTTGAAATACATGGGCATACACTTCTTCCAACTGCATTGCATTTGCCACATTGTAAAAATTCCATCCATCGGTCTTTTTATCCCACCAACAAAGACAATGCTTCTGTCCTTCCTGTGCCATATGCTGTGAAATAGAAAAAAATGCTTCTAACAACCCGTCAATCATAGCAGCATCCAGCTTTTCTACCCTTGTTTCGAGAAAAATAAGTGGCATCCGCATCATAGGAACTTCCACTTCTTTTACCATATATTCATCTGTTTTTCCTGTTAGCTTCCAGTGAATTAACTTCATGGAATCTCCATCAACATACGGACGGATTCCAAAATATTCCCCCGGACCATTTCCCTTTTTACCACTTTGTTCCTCATCAAAAAAAGAACAGGCAGCTCCGCTGTTTTGTACTGGAAAATGCAGTTCCGTTGTTTGTGGCAGAATCATTACCACCTTCTCCTGATTTACATATGTTACCTTTTTCATACATCCAAAAAAGCTGTACAGTTCCACCCGCAAAATCGTGATTTCCAAAAATCCCATATATTCCGAATCTATAACAAAAGCAGCCGCACCATTTTTTCGTCCCGCTGCCCTGATATTCATAGAAAATATTTCCTGTTCCCCACTAATCGTCTTCTTTACCTGTAAAAAAACTTTCCCAGATAAAACAGGGAACACTCCTGTATTGCTGATACAAAGTCGTCCGGTAATTTTTTCTTCCTTTTGCGCATAGGCAGGAATAATCAGATGAGTAGAAACTTCTTTTGGAAGATAAAGATTATAAATGACAGCCACCAGCAACATAATTCCTAATGCCATCCCGGCAATCTTCCCTGTTGTTCCAGAAAGAAAAATGACTAACGCAATCCACAGTAACAGACAGACAATCCCGCTAATTCGATTCATCCATAATCTTTTTCGGGTCATCTTCTTCCTCCTGCCGCTCTTCGATCTGGCACATGTACAGTGGCACAAATTTCATCCATAATCTTATCCACATCTTTCCTCGATAACCTTGCTCTTGACTTTAATACCAGACGATGACGGAAAACATCTTTTACAACATCCTGAACATCTTCCGGCACAACATAATCTCTGCCAGCCAAAAATGCACTCGCTTTTGCCATTCTGCACAAGGCCAGAGATCCTCTTGGGCTGACACCCAGCTGAATCATATCATGTCTTCGTGTCGCATCAGAAAGCATTGCAATATACTGATAGATTAAAGAAGAAACCTTAATCTCATTCACTTCCTTTTGCATAGAAAGTAATTCTTCTTTTGAGATAACCTCATTCACATCATCTAATGGATCACTCACCTTTCTCTGACTCATCAGAATCATTTCTTCCTTTATTGTTGGGTATCCCATAGATAAAAGAACCATAAAACGATCCATCTGCGACTCCGGAAGCATCTGCGTACCCGCAGAACCAAGCGGATTTTGCGTTGCAATAACAAAAAATGGTTCCTGTATATTTCTTGTCACACCATCTACCGTTACCTGTCCTTCTTCCATAACCTCCAAAAGTGCTGACTGCGTTCTACTTGAAGTACGGTTAATTTCATCTGCCAGCAGAAGGTTCGTCATAACTGCTCCCTGACGGTATTCAAACTTTCCATTTTCCTTATTATAATAGTAGAAACCGACCACATCCGATGGCATGACGTCCGGTGTAAACTGTATTCTTCGATAAGAAAGTCCCAAAGCCTTTGAAAAAGCCAGCGCCATCGTTGTCTTTCCCACACCAGGTACATCCTCAAGCAAAACATGTCCACCAGAGAGAATCGTCATCCACACCTTACGGATGACCTTTTCTTTACCAATAATTACTTTATTCACTTCTTCTATAATCAAATTCGCTTTATTCAAAAAATACTCCTTTCTTATGAGGGTAGCAATATACAGCAATTACCGTTCATTATAACACGAAAAAGGATTTTTGATATAATAATTTATCCGACAGACAAAATCAGGAAAGTTCTTTAATACAATATTCTAAATATCACGAATAATATCACAGCCTTTCCTACAAGCATTGGTAACCATAGCTTTCCCAAAAAACCATTATGTGTGTTTTGCTTTGGACATTTTCCGATACATTTTCCACAGGAGAAACATTCTCCGGATGCCGCATTATCCCCTTCTTTATCCGATGGTATCTCAAGACTTGCCGGACATACTAAATTACACGCTTTACAGTTTGGAATACAGTTTTCTCTGTTTCGTTTGATTACAGAAAACGGCAGAACCGGCATCAGGGAAAATACTGCTCCCATTGGGCATAAGAAACGGCAGAAAAATCTTGGTTCCAATGCCATTCCTGCTGTAACCAATAAAAAGAGGCCTGTTCCGATAAGACTGTCTGCCATCTTTAACTGATGAAAACGGGAAAATGCACTGAACGGACTATGTATAGCAACGGCACTACTGTAACCTTTTATGCAAAGAAGCAGGACAACAATCAGTACAACATATTTTAAATACCGGAGTATCTTTCCCGCTTTTGAAAAACATTTCAACGGTTTCTTTTTTCTTTTTTTGCGAATCATAGATGAAATAAAATAAACGAAATCACCCCATGTTCCAAATGCACAGGCAAATCCACAGAAAAATCGTCCAAACACAATGGTAAAGACCAGTAATACCACAAGTGTCTGTACAAAGGAATTCCACTGCAGACTTGCACGCTGTGTAATTTGTTCTACAATTAATTTTATTCCGGTAAATGCAGTGGAAAATAAGGCTGGATAGATGATAAAAAATACTGCCCGTATCATCACTTCTATGATTGTCTGCACCGATATTTTTTTCTTTTTCTTCATTATTTAGCTGCTCCTTCTAATGCCTGTCCTACTGCATTCTTTATTCCTGTAGATGAATAGGTTGCTCCGCTTATTGTATCAACCTCTGTCGTCTGCTTATCAAGTATTGTCTTCACAATATCTTTTGCCATTGATAAATAAGCCTCATCTTCCCCACTTGCTTCTATAATATCTATAGCACTGATTTTCTTCCCGGATACCGTTACTTTTACTTTAATTTCTCCGCCAAATCCCTGCGAACTTCCAGTATATGTTCCATCTTTATACGTTCCTGCCTGACCGGCAGATGCACCATCGGTCCCTAGCTTTCCAGAATTTTTTGCTGCTTCAAGAATATCCTCTTTTTCTCCTTGGAGCTGATTTACCTGGCTTTTTAATTCTGCAATTGTGGCTTCTTTATCACGACTGTAAATCACAGCCTGATATCCTGCTAAAAGCCCCAGAACGAGAATAAGATCAAATAAACGGATTAAAAAGTTTTTATATTTCATTCGTTGTCCCTTCTAAAATGCTTTCTATTATCTTCTATAAATTTTCTTACTATTTTTTTTAATATTCAAATGACTTTTTCTTAAATAAACGCAAAAGCCTCTCTTTTCAAAATTACTTCTTTGCCGCATTAAATGCCTTCTGGCATGCATCTTTAATTGCTTTAGAAGAACAGGTGGCTCCTGATACAGTATTTACACCATCTGCATTTCCATTTGCTACAATTTTAGAAACCATTCCTTTCTTTGCATCGTTTGTATATGCTTTATTCGTTGAATTTGTATTCGCGGTAATATTAGAAATTTCTGTAATTTTATCTTTTTTAATTGTGATATCCATGGAAATCGTATACGGATCAAAATCCTCATCTTCATCCGGCTCGCAGGTTACACTTACTTTGTATGTTCCATTTTTGTAGTTTTTCCCTTCGTCTGGATTTTCTGTTGTTTCTTCTTTTTTCTCTGTGGTCGTTTCTTCTTTCTTTTCTGTCGTTGTCTCTTCCTTTTTTTCTGTAGTCGTTTCCTCTTTCTTCTCCGTTGTTGTCTCTTCTTTCTTCTCCGTAGAAGAACTATTTTTCTTTGCCTTTGATAAAGCATCATTTACCGCATTAAAAATAGCATGAGAACTATACGTTGCTCCACTGACAGCATCTACTCCACTTGTTCCGTTTTTAGAGACAATAAGTGATGGAAGATTCTTAATCTCATCTCTGCTCATAAACTGTTTCAGGTTGGTTCCTTTTGCTGTAGAAGAAACTTCCACCGCAGAAATCTTTCCATTTTTAATCGTTACATTTGCCGTTACACTATATTCCTTAAACTGCTCTCCCGAACAGGCCGCGCTTCCGGTATAGGTGCCGTCTTCATAGCCTTCTGCCGGTGCTTTATTATTATTATTGTTATCGGAACTACTGTTCTTTTTCTTATTTTTTTTGTTTTTCTTCTTTTTCTTTTTCGTACTGCTTTTTCCTGTTTCCGCCTTTGAAAGAGCATTTCTTACTGCTGTAATAATTCCATTGGAACTATAGGTTGCTCCGGATGCCGCATCCACATTTGTAGTCTGTCCGCTGATCATCTTTGGGATAATTCCTTTTGCCTTACTAAAATAGGAAGCAGTTTCTCCTGATGCGCTTGTTACATCAATCGCGCTGATTTTTCCATCTTTTACTGTTACTTTTACAGAAATAGTTCCACCAAATCCTTTGCCCGAACCAGTGTAAGTTCCATCTTTCCACGTTCCAGATTCACTTACTTTAGAAACACTCGGAGCCGAACCAGCTGCATTGCCTGCGTTCGCTGCTGCCGCTGTCGCATTATTAGACTCCGTTCCAAAAAGTGCATTTTTCACCGCACCGATAATTCCGTTTGAACTGTATGTTGCCCCAGACACGACATCTACATCTGTGCTCTGTGCCGTAAGCATCTCATCAATAACCCCTTTTGCACGATTAAAGAAAGAATCCGTCTCACCTGGAGCACTGACAATATCAATCGCCGTCATTGTCTTTTTACTTACAGTAACATTTACTGTAACTTTTCCGCCATATCCGTTTGCAGAACCTTTATACGTTCCATCTTTTACATCAATAGCCCCCTTCTTTCCCTTCTTTGTTGTATTCTTTTTCGTTGTTTCTGCCATTGCTGCTGTACTTTCCTTCGCAAGCGCTTCCTTAATCTGACTGATGTCTTCTGTCTCTGAAGCTTCATACTTTTTTGCCTGTGGGGTTTTGTATCCGGTAAGTACTGTCACCATAAGAACCGCCAGGCAAACCGCCGGAATTACCGCTGTAATTCCTTTCACACCTGAAACCTTATCACCAAGACTTTTAAATTTTTCAACATATTTTTTCCACTTTTCTCTCATCATATCTCCCTTTCTTTTTGAATGTATTCTTGTATTCCTGTACTCTTGTATTCTTATATTCTCGAAATCTTTTTGTACTTGATTTTATGAGAAATTTTTGTATCACTATTTTTTTATTTTTGTATCATTTTTTTATTATCGTAAAATCAGACTCACTGGTAAAATACTCTGCGAGTCCCTCTGAAACTAGAATGCTTCCGTCATCTTTTACAAGAATCGTGTCAAACTCATCACTGTGTTCTTTCCAGTATTTCTGTGCTTTTTCCGGTCCCATAATGAATAATGATGTGGACAAACCGTCTGCAAGTGTTCCGTCATCTGATACGATCGTAACAGAAGTCAGACCATTATTTGCCGGATATCCATTAGCCGGATCAATAATATGATGATATGTTTTTCCATCCTGCTTAAAATAACGCTCATATCCCCCAGAAGTAATCACTGCCTTATCCTTTATAGAAAGCACTCCAATATAACTTCCCGTATCTGCCGGATTCTCAACCGCCACTCTCCAGTCAGAACCATCTGGCTTTCCGTTTAGTGTCTGCACATTACCGCCAAGACTGATCACTGCACTAGAAATCCCATTTTCTTTAAAAATATCCATTACTTTTGAAGAAGTATATCCTTTCGCAATTCCACCAAGGTCAATCTTCATTCCTTCCTTATTTAAAGTGACCTCCTGTTTTTTCTCATCATATAAAACGTGATCTGCTCCCATCAGTCCCCTTAACTTCTTCAGCTCTTTCTTTCCTGGAACACGATAGTTCTCCGTCGGGAATCCCCACGCCTGCATAATCGGATAAATCGTAATGTCAAACACTCCATTCGTGCTGTCATAAATCTCTTTTGAACGCTTGATCAGATATCCTGTTGTTTCTGATACCGAACCTTTTCCATTCTTATTAATCTGCGAAACTTCACTGCTGTCAATTCCCGTAGAAACAAGCTGTTCAATATTGTTAATCTCATCAACCGCCGCATCTAACGCTTTCTTGGCATTTTTCCCGTAAGCCGTTAAAGTCATATACGTATCCATCGCAAAAATATCTCGTGATTCCGATTCGTCCTCTTCGTTTTGGGACTTACGATCTGTATCCACTTCTGCCTGTGTTGTCTGCTCCACAGCCTTTCTACTATCATTCTTACTTTTCTCTGTATCTCCTGATGTTCCACATCCGGAAAGCATTCCTGCAGTGAACACAGTGGTCAGTAACATCACAACTGCTTTTTTTCTAAAATTTATCACAACAATCCTCCATTATCTTGAAACTTACTTTTATTAGTTCTTTCTAACTTTATACATTATATAGAAAATATTCTGACAATGCAATTTTTTTATAAATAAATGAGAACTTTTTTCATTAATATATATATAGTTTGACACAGCTAATAATAGTATACTATTATATTTTTCGTTAGAATAAGCTAACTCAAATACCAATTATAATATAAGGAGGAACTTATGAGAAACAAATTACTTGTAGCAGGTACTCTTGCTCTTGCAATGACTTGTACTACTGTATTTTCCAGTATTACTCTAGCAGTTGTAAAAGCAGCAAGTGTATCTACAGTACAGACACAGACAGCAGAAAATAGTGATGACTACGTTTACTGCTATGCAGGCCTGACATGGGCTGAATATTGGAAGGCTGAAGGAGTTATGGCAGCAGGTGATACCACTTCTTCTGATACAGCTGATTCACACGGTGAAAAAGATAAAGGTGCCTTTGATGCAGTAACAAGAGCTACTGTTAATCACGGACTTCACCGCGGAAGTTATCAGTGTACTGCGGTTATTAAAACTGCTGAAGGAGAATATAGTGTTTCCCATTGGAGCAGTGATGGAAAAACTGTCTACTTTACAGATGGTACCAGTGCCGGATGGAACAGAGGTACTCTCACCTTAACCGATGGCACTACACAGACTATGACAGAATATGATGTTCTTGGATTAAAATATGTTCCTGTCAAAGTAAAATCTTCTGACTATGCCAGCTTTAAAGAAAAGTATTCCGTTGTAGAAAATAACGGTACCTTAATTGGCGGCTATGGAGAAAAGAATCTGCAGGCTTATAACGTTACTGCATCTGTTGATAAGGATACCAATGGTCTAAAGACTGCCGAAAAGCAGAGCGATGGTTCCTTCACATTTACCCAAAGAAGTAACGGTTCTTCTTCTGGTATTAAAAATGAGCCTCTTAAAACTGCTGCTTTAAACAATATGGGAGCAACTGTAAAAGATGCAAGCGGTAGCTACGGTGAATTTCTTCGTGTAGATTTCACAAAAGATTACGGCGATCTTGGTGCTAATATGCAGGCTGTAAAATGGACCTACTACGGAAATGACAGAACACGTTCTAAGGCACTTGCCACTTACGGAACAAAGTTTGCTGCTGATAACTGGATGCATAAAAGTATGGGAATCCAGTTAGGTCTTACAAATTCTATTCGCTGCCAGCTTCCAAAAGGATATGACGGAACTGGCTACTGGAGCTTAACCATTTATGCTCTTGGATACGCTGATTCTACATATAACTTTGAAGCTACTGATGCAAACATTGTAAAACCTGACACAAATGCTGGCGATACAACTGAGTTAAACAAACTTGTTTCTTCTGTTGAAGGATTAAACCCATCGGATTATACAGAAAAGAGCTGGAATAGCTTCGAAACAGAATTAAAAGAAGCAAAAGACATTTTAGCAAAAGAGGCTCCTAATCAGGCAGAGGTTGATGAGGCAATCAAACATCTTACAGACGCTAAAAATGCTCTTGATAAATATGTATACGGAACAGCGAATCTTTCTTATGCAGATTTCTATTACGGAGAATTAAAAGATGTAAAAGAGGATACTACTTTAGACCTCACTTCTGATAAAGCAGCTTCTTATCGCGAAAGTGGTATGTATGATGCAGTAAGTAGTGCTACAACTAATAAATACAAAAATTACTTCTCCAGTACGTATTCAGAAGATAATACAAACGAACAGGGTGGCTCTATTATCGGTATAAAAGACGTAAATATTGCTGTTCCAACTTCATTATATGAAAATGCGAAAAAGGCTATTTCCGATAATAAAGAATGCAGCAATAAATTATTAGAAATTATTAGTTCTATGAAGTTATCTGATACGACACCATCTGAATATAAAATCTTAAATGGTGATGGTACTTTGACAGCTATGAAATCTGAGGTTATCGAAGATACTTCTGATACACTTACTATCAAAACACAGTCTTCCTACGGACAATATGAAGTAGATCCTGTAACTTCTGAAAACAGCCCTCTTTCTAATTTAGATGCTAAAAAGTCCTTACTTGGTATCATTGTTGAAGACGAAGATGGTAATAAATATGGTATGGAACATCTGGAAAACATCTATGGCGGAGGAAAATTCTCCTTTGCTGTAACAGATGGATTTAAAGAAAAACACGGAAACACAATTGATTATAAGCGTCATGAAGCTTTACAGGGTAAAACAATTAAAAAAGTTACTTATCTTGTAAAAAACGGTGCTGATATTGTTATTAATACTAACTTAAAATGTAAAACTTTAGCTGGTTCTGACAGCATTAAAGCTACCGCCAACGATAACTTTAAAGATGGTGCAACCGTTTCTGTTGATACTGCTGCTGTTCCTTCTGGTTCTAATTATACTTTAAGCAGCGTAAGTATGGGAAAAACTGTCCTGACAGAAGGTACAGATTATACATACGCAAACAATACTCTGACGATAAAAGCTACAGATAATACTGGTGTGGGTTCCTATTCTATGGTATTTACAGATGATACTTACTCTGATATTGTAGCCTCCTTCACATTAGAATCTGGCTACAAGACTGGAGATATCTCCATTAATAAAAATAATCAGGTTACTCTTCCTTCCGGTGTCAACTTTAAAAAATATGTAAATAATATTACATCTATTAAAATTAATGGGGTAGAAAAAACAGGAAAAGGCGGAATTAAAGCTACTGATTTATTTGATGCAGACGGAAACATTAACTTCAATGCAGCAATTAAAGGTAAAGATGGTTCTTCCACACCTGTATTTGCAGACAAATCTGCTTCTTACACAATAGAGCTTACATCAACCGGTTACCCATCTGTATCTGGAACTGTACAGCTGAATACTTCTATCCTTGAAGCTTCCATCAAAAAAGCAGAAGCACTTGATAGCAGCAAATATACTGCTGAAACCTGGAAAGCACTTCAGACTGCTTTAACAGAAGCAAAAGAAGCAAAATCCGCTAACACACAAGCAATTGTTGATGCTGCAAACACAAAACTTACAGAAGCTCTTTCAGGCTTAAAAGAAAAAGCTGTTACTCCTTCTAAACCTGCAACGCCTTCTAACCCAGACACAACAACAACTAAAAAACCTGCTACTAAACCAGCATTAAAGAAATCAAACGTAAAACTTTCCAAACCTGTTCTTAAAGTTGGAAAAACAACAAAGAACAAAGCAAAAGTTACATGGAAAAAAGTTAAGAAGGCTACCGGTTATGAAATCCAGTACACAACAAAAGGATTCGGTAACAAAAAAGATACAAAAACAATTAAAGTTTCCAAGGCTAAGATCACATCTACTCAGCTTAAGAAACTGAAAAAGAAAACAAGATATAAAGTCCGCATCCGCGCCGTATATACAAAATCCGGATATCAGACAGCTACATCAAAATGGTCTGCAATAAAAACTGTGAAGACAAAATACTAATTTGCTGAGGACACAGAGGCCGCTTTATATAGAAGATATTGTGCTGAATTGTAGCTAGTCTTCTAAAGAAAAAAGAATGGTTATAAGTTTGATTTTGTTCCGTTGCGCTAAGCATTCCATTCTGCCCAGAAAAACAGGAACTTGGGAAAAACGAGTCCCAAGTTCCTATGGTCAGAATTCCATAGCGCAAAGTCACAAAATGCAATACTTATAGCCATTCTTTTTTCTTTATCATAGTCTTCTTATAATTCAGCATAAAATTTTATTTCAGTGGCTGTCTGGTTTTGATAACAAATAGCAAATTGGTGATTTATATTGGAAAGAGAAGGGGATTCTCCAGAAGATTCTGACTTTTAATCAAAGAACTATTTCGCCATAAGAAAATAGCAAGGGATACCGGCAAAAGAAATAGAACTCCTTATATAAATGTCAGTTTCTTGGAATTTGATTTCCTGGAAAGCCATAGACTTCTGGACAATCCCCTTATTCTTCCTCAAATTAGTATTTAAGCATTCCCTTTTTTGAGAACTTTTTTCATTTGGTATTTTTTGTTTGACACAACTAATTTTATATAGTATTCTCTAATTGCGAGATATATTTTCTATCTCAGACTTACAAGATTTGAATTGAATTTTCGGTGCTTAATATCTTTTTATTAGATATTCATGCATGAAAACCTGGTAGGGGACCCTCCACTAACGCACTCCGTATGCGCGCTAGGGAGAGTTCTCTAATTTTTTGCCTTAAAAATCAGTGCACAGATTTTTATATATTTATTTTCTTATCAAATATGTCCTTTTGGAATTTTTTATGTTTGATTTCATAATCAGGTTCTAAAAGTATACAAGAGAAGAAGGGAGACTACAAATTTAATGAGAAAACAAAAATTATTAACTAAGGCTCTGGCAGCTTCTATGGCAGTATTTATGTCTGTCAGCCAGCTTTCTGTTCCTGCATTTGCAGCAGAAGGAACAAAATCTGTTTCTATCGCAGGCAGCACTTACACATATTCTGCAGAAGCTTTAGAAGGCTATACTCAGATTGGAAACAGTGGATTATATTATAAGTTGATAGATGGTTCCGGACTTTCTGGAACTTTATATGGCAAATCAAATTTAACTTACAAAGAATTCTATTCTGGTGATGTAAGCAGTACAGACAGCTTTGATGTTGTTACTACTGCCAGCACTTCTAAGTATTCTGTTTTATCTAATGCCTGGACAGATTATGAGGAGGAAAGTGCAGAAGCTGCAGGAGGATATCATGTAAAAGGTGTTGCGAATGTAAATATTGCTGTTGATTCTGACCTTTATGTTAAATCCATTATTTTAAAAGATGCAAACAAAGAATTAAGCAAAGCATATGAGGAAGCTTCTGATATTACATTAAATGAAAATCCTACACAGGTTCCTTCTCAGTATAAAACACTTCAGAACAACGGTTCTTATGTTTCTAATAACAAAACAGTCACTACTGTAACGGATGCCGTACCAACATTAACAACAGGATCCACCTGGGGTGAATACGAGATTGATGTGGTGGAAACAAGCACAAAATACTTAAGAAATTCCCGACAAGATGAGGGATTCCCTGTCAACTCTACTATTCAGGGAATCATTCTTGAAACAACAGAAGGATATAAAGTAGGTCTAGAACATCTTTCAAACATCTGGGTACAGCCTTACAAATCATCTTTTAATGTTACCAATGAAGCGGCTACTATGGGAATTGCAAAATCAGATAATACGGCTGAATTTGCAAAGCTTGTGAATAAAACAATTAACAAAATTACTTATGTAACACCAGAAGGTAACTATGTTTATACTTTCGCTGATGGAATCTTTATAAAACCGGCTTACTCTGAAGAAATCAGCGGTACTTTCAGTGACGATATGAAATCATTTACTTTAAATCAGCTTCCTACTGTTAAAAATGGAACATTGACTGTAACATATACTGTTGGAGCAGGTCATAAGAAGACTCCTTATACTCTGTATTCCGGAGCTATTGCAAAAAACGTTTCTCTTGACTTAAATGCTATCCCATCTGATGCGGAGGGTGGAACTTACAGCGTTACTATTTCTTGTGATGACTACGCTGATATCTACGTCGCAATCCCTGTAACAGAAGCTCAAAAAGCACAGTTACAGGAACTTATCAAACAGGCTGAAACTGCATTAAAAGGTGCCGGTGCTGATGATAGTGTATTATTAGCACATAAAAATGAGGCAGTAGAACTCTTAGCAAACGAAAGTTCTACCAGTGCCGATGCTGCTGATTTAATCAATGAACTTACTGAATTATTAAAACCATATCAATCCACAGAAGCACCAACACCATCCATACCGGACAGTACAACAGCTTCTAAACCAAATACAACAACTGCTGCTAAACCAGCTACTACAGCAAAGAAGCCAAACACAACAGCCACAAAAGTAAAACTTGCAAAACAGACTACAAAAGTAAAAGCAAATGGAAAGAAAAAAATCAAAGTATCCTGGAAAAAAGATAAAAAAGCTTCCGGTTACGAAATCACATATTCCACAAAGAAATCTTTCAAAGGAAAGAAAACAATTGTAGTAAAGAGTAACAAGACAACAAGCAAAGTAGTAAAGAAATTAACATCTAAAAAGAAATACTTTGTAAAAGTACGCTCCTACAAGCAGGTTGGAAAGACTAAGACTTATGGGGCATACAGCAAAGTGAAAACTGTGAAAGTAAAATAAGTTTCTCTTAAACATTTTATATAATTGGTATTTTTATAAATAGTATTTTGCCTCAGGCAGGGAGAGACGCTCCCGGAGAAAGTAGAATAATAGTTGCCTCTGCAAATGTGAGAAGTAATAACCATATCTTCTGGTTTATACATTCTATTATTTCTTACTATTCAAACTCTATTTAGTAAAAACCCCACGAAGCTATATTCCGTGGGGTCTTTTTTATTATTTGAATAGGATTGGCTTAGATTATAAATAATTCTCATACTTCTTAACACACCCGATTCCAATCGCATATGGTCCGGTATGTACCGCAATGGTTGCCCCAATCTGGCAGATTCCCACCTGATCTACATGGCTCTCTCCATAGATATGGTTCGCAACGGTATTATAATATTCCTTGCCTTCCTCTATATCGTAACCAAAACCAACGCGGAAAGAATAGTCTTCCATCGCATCTCCGGTTTCTTTAAAATAGTCATCCATTAACGCAATCGTTTTGGCAACTGTCTTCTTACGGCTTCGTCCGATTCCTGAAGCTTCGATCTCACCATTTACTAAAGTAATCAGAGGCTTTAAGGAAAGGGCGCTGCTTGCGATTCCTGCAAGCTTTCCGATTCGTCCGCCATGTTTTAAATAATCTGTGTTACCGACTGTAAAGAAGATTCTATTCGTCTTTTTCATCTTCTCAAGAATATCTACACATTGTTCATAAGGAACTCCATTCTGACACATTCTTCCTGCTTCGATAACCATAAGACCCTGACTTACTGTTCCTGCTTCAGAATTAATCACCGCAATTTTGGCATCCGGATAATCCTCACAAACAATTTCTCTGGCATTACATGCACAGTTGTAAGAACCACTCAAAGATGGAGTAAAACAAATACAGACTACCGGTGTTCCTTCTTTCACATATTCCGTAAAAACGTCAATATAATTCTGTACAGATGGAAGAGAGGTCTTCGGATATACATCTGGATTCCCTACCATTCGCTCATATACTTCACGAATTCCGATTTCTTCAATCTCTTTATAATATGTCTCCTCATCAAATGATATATAAAAAGGTATAATACGTAAATTATACTGTTCAATGATCTCTTTTTCTAAATCACAACAGCCATCACTAATAATTTTATAATTCATCTCTTCCTCCAACACGTTTAGGTATATATTTACATCACAGAGAATTCCATATCAAAAATAGGATATATATTCTAAAAAAGAAATCCCTATTTACAAAATATCAGCTTGAAACTTCTGAGATATAGTTTGTGTTCTCATTTCCATGTAACATAGTTTTCATATCTATATTTTAATATTGGTAAAACTATTTGTCAACTCTCTTCTATAATAGTCTCAGGTAAATCTTGCAATTTATTCTGCTAATTTCTATCATTTCATAAAATAACTTCCGCTGGCCAGAGTTAACCCCATCACCTTCTTAAATCTATCATCTCACTTCAATATGAAAATACCCTGCTGCCTTCAAGACATCATCTCTTCTTCCAGAAATTTCACCACTCCAGCATTAAGATTCGTATCAAGAACATATTCTGCCCGCTCCTTTACCTCCTTATGTGCATTTCCTACTGCACAACAGCGGTCACAGGCTTCAAATAATGGAATATCATTTAGATTATCTCCCATTCCCGTAATCGCATCCGGCTGAAGCATTGCCCGAAGCTTCTGAACTCCATGATATTTGGAAGCATTCTTATGCGAAATCTCTAAATACCACAATCCATTTCCATAAACATCCTTATAAAAATTCAGATTTAACTTCTCATCCTTTTTCAAATATTCATAAAATGGCCGCAAAACTTCTTCTTCATAGCAAATGGAAAAATAAATGATATCCTCTTCTAAAATATCTTCTAATTTTTCTACCTTACTAAATGGCTTATGATACACATCTCTCCGCTCTACATAAAATTTTTCCATGTGTTCTGTCGCGATTTTCTCGTAATAGGTGGCCATTTTGCGCCCAGATTTCTGAATTTGGTTCTCTTCTCCTGTATTCGAATTTTTCTTCAGGTTTGAAGCTACACCTGATTTCAAATTCTTTTCTAAATTTGAAGCTATCTCTGATTCTAAAGTTTCTTCCGAAATTTCCGGCGAAAGCGCATAGGCAAACCCTGTCACTCCAAACTTCTTTCTTCCTTTTAAAATATATTCCACAGAATCTCTTTCAATAATCTCCGCATTAATACAGCTCTTACTTACCGGATCATAGAGCATGACTCCATTCATCAAAATCATCGGATATGTCAAATGCACATCCTTCACAATGGAATTCACTGTCGCATAAGTTCTTGCTGTCGCAACAGTAAAACAAAGTCCTTTATCAATCAAGCGGTTCAGTCGTTCTGGCACATCTTCATTCAACAGGGCATCACTGTTTAATAATGTACCATCTAAATCAGATACATATAGCATTTTACCAGAAAGATTATATCTATTAGCCTCGGATCTGGCTTCTTCTGATTTATCTTTTTTAAATCTACTTTTTTCTAATCTATTTTCTTCTAAACTGTTATTTTCTGGAGAAATTTCATTTTTTCTCTTTGTTTGCTTATCTATTTTTTCTGTCATTTCTTCTTTAAATGAAGTTTTTGAAGCAGCCTTCTCACCCACCTCGCTTTTCATCTCAAGAACCGCTCTTTTATCCGCATCCTCACGCACTCTAAAAAAGAGATACTGCTGCATGATTCCTGCCGTGTCCTTATACTTTTCTACTGGAAAATGCCCGTTATAATACATTTTTTCCACCTTTGCAATCCATGTATCAATCGGAAACAATTCTAACTGATGAAGGCCAAAAAGCTGAATACAGGATGCGACCTTTTCTCCCACACCTTTTAGCTGCTTTAGCATCTCCTTTACCTGCTCTGGAGTTTTTCCTTCATCCACAGCATCTTTTACCTCTTCTAAATCAAACTTTCCCTCTAAAATGTTCTCCGCAGTCTGCCTTATATACTTCTCCCGGTATCCAAACTTAAACTCTGACAAATCCGCTCCAACAATTACTTCTGGAGAAGGAAAGGTATATCCCACAAGATGTTCGCCTTCATAATCAAAAACAATCTGCTCTCCAAGCTTTTCACACAAAGCGTCAATACTCTTCATAATACGTGGAATATTATTTCTCTGACTGATAATAAAACTAATAATCATTTCCCACAGATTCTGGCGAAGAATACGAATCCCCCTTCCCATCTGCGCCGCACCGATAAGAAAATCATCTTTCTCATCAATCTGCTCTATCACCTTTCCGTAATCTATATCTAAATCCAGATATCTTCTAAAATATTCCTCATCCTTTTCTCTGCATAAAATTCTGATTCCTGTCTTTTCCTGAAAAAAACAAGCCGCCCGACCGTCAGAAATCACAAAATATCTGCCCGGACACATTTTCTTCCAGCGAAAGCACTGACCACTCTCTGCAATCTGCTTTAAATTTATGTAGTTGTTCTTTATAAAAATATCAATATAATCCATTTGTTGTTTTTCCTCTTTCGAAATTTATAATCTCATCTTAACAGGTTTTAGGGTAACATTCAAAGGAAATAAATCTTTCGGTTCTCTGCGGTTTGGGAGACGGAAATAAGGGCATCAATAGAGAGCGTCTGCCTTTTCAAAAAAATCAAAATATTTTCAAAAACAGTCCGCGAAGACCTGTAGTCAGTGAGGGCAGGTCGGCACCCAACATACTGGTATCCGATACCAGAATAAT
>ERZ856578.1874-NODE-1874-length-37074-cov-5.940698_pt1 | contig 37074 bp, 24 predicted proteins | sample MGYA00514384_ERZ856578 | MGnify/ENA primary metagenome ERZ856578 (study PRJEB29103, sample SAMN06111958) | human gut metagenome | biome: human gut; feature: ankylosing spondylitis patient; material: healthy_person | host: Homo sapiens | place: China:Hangzhou...
GATCAGCTTCGCTGATGGGATTTTTGCTTTCTGGCCTATGTGTTCTTACGGTCAGCGCAGCATGTGCGCAGACCTACAGAATAGTTACTTGTTTTCCATTAAAACAGATCCTTCTTGGAAAATATGATAGCGACCAGCAGGGAAATGATCACTGCGATCACGATCACGATCCAGAACCCATTGGGGCAATCCGCAAATGGCAGTCCTCTCACGTTCATGCCATAAAAGCTGGATACCATTGTTGGAATGGAAAGTACAATCGTCATGGTGGTCAGAAGCTTCATGACGATGTTTAAGTTGTTTGAGATCACAGAAGCCACAGCCTCTGTGGTTCCGCTTAAGACTCCGCTGTAAATACCTGCCATCTCGATTGCCTGCTTATTCTCAATAATGACGTCCTCCAGAAGCTCGGTATCCTCCGGATATTTTTTGATTTTTTCATTTCTCAGCAGTTTCTCAAACACAACCTCATTAGAACGGAGAGAGGTACTAAAATAAAGAAGGCTCTTCTCCAGCTCCATAAGCTCCATCAATTCCTGATTTTTCTGGGCCTGGTGAAGCTTCCGTTCTACCAGATCGCTTTTCTTGTCGATAATACGCAGATACTGCAAAAAGAGGGAGGCGTTCTTATAAAGAATCTGAAGGATGAACCGGGTTTTCATATACGTATGGAAATCCTTCACTCTTCCGTCCATAAATGCCGCCAGAATCGGGGTTTCTTCCAGACATACGGTGATGATGGCCTCCTCTGTGGTGATAATTCCAAGAGGAATGGTCACATACCAGTCCTTTCCACTGCGCTCCTCAATCGAAGGGATATCAACGAGGATCAAGGTGTAATCGTCTTCCACCTCAATACGGGAACGTTCTTCCTCATCCAGAGGTGCCCGAACGTGATCAGGATCAATTCCACAGGTCTCAGAAATTTCCAGAATTTCTGTGGCAGTTGGATTGGTTAACGCAATCCACGCACCGCTTTGTATCTCATCTTTTTGATGGATCGCCCCATCCTCTGTCATAAAAATCTGAATCATTATCCCTCACCTCTTATCTGCCTATTTCCTACAAGCATGAATCTTTGACGCTACCATTATAGATTCTGGGCTGTTGTTTGTCAAACAAATCAGCACATTCACAAATATTTTACAATCCGTTCATGTTTTTTTAACACCCTCTTCTAATTGTATTCTTCCCGTTTTTGTGTTAAACTTTGTTAGTTACGATAGGATCATTTGCCTATGCGTATCGTTTTTTGCAAAGGAGGCAGGGGAAATCCCCGCATATATGAGTAAACAATATTCACTGGGAATCGACATCGGTTCCACAACCGTAAAAATTGCCATTACAGACAGTACATACAGCTCTGACCGTGCATCCTGGGATCAGGAAGCCGCACCTCAGGGCATGGTTTTTTCTGATTATGAGCGTCACTATGCCAATATTCAGGAGACTCTGGCTGCTTTGCTGCACCGCGCCCTGGAAAAATTAGGGCCTATCGAGCTTCATCCGGTCATTACCGGTTCCGGCGGCCTGACACTGTCCAAACACCTGGAGGTTCCATTTGTCCAGGAGGTCGTAGCTGTAGCTACTTCCTTAAAAGATTATGCACCGAAAACGGACGTTGCCATCGAGCTTGGCGGCGAGGACGCAAAAATTATTTATTTCACCGGAGGCATCGACCAGCGTATGAATGGTATCTGCGCAGGCGGCACCGGTTCCTTTATCGACCAGATGGCGTCTCTTCTTCAAACAGATGCCGCTGGATTAAATGAATATGCCAAAAATTACCAGATGATCTACCCCATTGCGGCCCGCTGCGGCGTATTTGCCAAGACGGATATCCAGCCGCTGATCAACGAGGGGGCTACCAGGGAAGATTTATCCGCTTCTATTTTCCAGGCAGTTGTCAACCAGACCATCAGTGGCCTGGCCTGCGGCAAGCCGATCCGGGGAAATGTCGCCTTTCTTGGCGGTCCGCTTCATTTCTTATCCGAGCTTCGGGAGGCGTTTATCCGCACCCTGCATCTGACGAATGACCAGATCATCGCACCGGCTCACTCCCACCTGTTCGCAGCTCTTGGCGCTGCCATGAACAGTAAGGAAGATGTGACGATTTCCATAGAAGACATGATCCATAAGCTGGAACACGGCATCAAGATGGATTTTGAAGTCAAACGTATGGCGCCATTATTTGCCACCCACGAGGATTATGACGCGTTTCTGACCCGTCACAGTGAACACTGTGTAAAGAAAGGTTCCCTGTCAGATTACGAGGGCAACTGCTATCTTGGTATCGATGCCGGTTCTACCACCACCAAGATTGCTCTGGTCGGTGAGGACGGCTCCCTGTTATACAGCTTTTACAGCAGCAATAATGGAAGCCCTTTAGCTACCGCCATCCGCTCCATGCGGGAAATCCGGGCACTTCTTCCTGAGAAAGCCCGCATTGCCTGGTCCTGTTCCACCGGATATGGCGAGGCGCTGTTAAAATCTGCGTTTATGCTGGATGAAGGCGAAGTCGAGACTATCTCCCATTTCTATGCGGCAAAATTCTTTGAGCCGGATGTAGACTGTATCCTCGATATCGGCGGTCAGGACATGAAATGCATCAAGATCAAGGACAACAGCGTAGACAGTGTCCAGTTAAATGAGGCCTGCTCCTCCGGATGTGGCTCCTTTATCGAGACATTTGCCAAATCCCTGAATTATTCTGTGGAAGATTTTGCGAAAGAAGCTCTGTTTGCACAGAACCCGACCGATTTAGGTTCCCGCTGTACCGTATTTATGAACTCCAACGTTAAGCAGGCCCAGAAGGAAGGCGCAACGGTGGCTGATATTTCCGCAGGTCTGGCTTACTCCGTCATCAAGAACGCATTATATAAGGTAATTAAAATTACAAGCCCAGCTGATCTGGGTACCCATGTGGTAGTCCAGGGTGGTACCTTCTACAATGACGCCGTTTTAAGGAGCTTCGAACAGATCTCCGGTTGTGAGGCAGTCCGTCCGGATATCGCCGGTATCATGGGTGCGTTCGGCGCTGCCCTGATCGCAAGAGAACGGTATGAGAAGGACAAAGAGACCTCCATGCTGCCATTAGACAAGATCATTGGCTTACAGTATGAGACCTCCATGGCCCGCTGTAAGGGCTGTACCAACCGCTGTGTTCTGACCATCAACCGCTTTGAGGGCGGACGCCAGTTTATCAGCGGCAACCGTTGCGAACGTGGTCTTGGCAAAGAAAAAACAAGAAAAGAGATTCCAAACCTCTTCGATTATAAGTATCACCGGATCTTCGACTACGAGGCTCTGACAGCCGACCAGGCTCCAAGAGGCACCATCGGTATCCCGAGAGTCTTAAATTTCTATGAGAACTTCCCATTCTGGGCAGTGTTCTTTAAGGAACTGGGCTTCCGCACCGTATTGTCCCCGCAGTCTACCAGAAAGATCTATGAGCTGGGCATTGAGTCCATCCCCAGTGAGTCTGAGTGCTATCCGGCGAAGATCGCCCACGGACATGTGTCCTGGCTCATTGCCCAAGGCATCAAAACCATTTTTTATCCCTGTATTCCGTATGAGCGGAATGAACAGCCGGAGGCAGGCAACCACTATAACTGCCCGATGGTCACCTCTTACGCGGAGAATATCAAGAATAACGTGGAAGAGCTGGACGAGCAGAATATCCGCTTCTTAAATCCTTTTATGGCATTTACCAATGAGGAGATCCTGGCAAAACAGCTGGTAACAGAGTTCCAGAAGGAATTCCAGATCCCGGAAGCAGAGGTGAGAAATGCCGTCCATAAAGCTTGGGAAGAGTTAGACGCAGCCCACAGGGATATCGAGAAAAAGGGCGAGGAGACCATTGCCTGGTTAAAGGAGCACAACCGCAGAGGTATCGTCCTGGCGGGACGTCCTTACCACATCGACCCGGAGATCCATCATGGTATTCCGGAGATGATCACTTCCTACGGCATGGCAGTTCTGACTGAAGACTCTGTGGCACATTTAGGCAAGGTGGAGCGGCCTCTGATCGTCACAGACCAGTGGATGTACCACTCCCGTCTGTATGCAGCCGCTTCTTATGTAAAGACCAGCGACTGCCTGGACTTGATCCAGTTAAACTCCTTCGGATGTGGCCTGGATGCCGTTACCACCGATCAGGTCCATGACATTTTAGCTTCCGCAGGAAAAATCTATACCGTATTAAAGATCGACGAGGTCAACAACTTAGGCGCAGCCCGGATCCGTGTCCGTTCCCTGATCGCAGCATTAAAGGTACGTGACCGGAACCATTACCAGAAAAAAGTGGTTTCCAGCGCTTATAACCGTGTGCTGTTCACCAAGGACATGAAAAAGGACTACACGATCCTTTGTCCACAGATGTCACCGATCCACTTTGACCTTCTGGAACCGGCCATCCGCTCCTTCGGTTATCACATCGAAGTTCTGCAGAACCACAATCGTTCTGCCGTGGATGTAGGACTCCAGTATGTGAATAATGACGCCTGCTATCCGTCCCTGATCGTCATTGGTCAGATCATGGACGCCCTGTTATCTGGTAAATACGACTTAAATCACACGGCTGTCTTCATGAGCCAGACCGGCGGAGGCTGCCGTGCATCCAACTACATCGGATTTATCCGCCGTGCCTTAGAGAAGGCCGGTATGCCGCAGATCCCGGTAATCTCCATCAACGCTAACGGCATGGAGACCAACCCGGGCTTCTCCTTCACACCGCTTATGTTAACCAAGGCCATGCAGGCAGTGGTTTACGGCGATATCTTCATGCGGGTGCTTTACGCCACCCGTCCTTACGAGAAGGAGCCGGGCTCTGCCAACGCCCTTCATGAAAAATGGAAAAAACGCTGTATCAGGGCAGTTTCCAAGAAAGCTCCGGCTATGATGGAATTCAGTAAGATTATCCGCGGCATCATCCACGACTTTGACAACCTGCCAAGAGTCGATGTGAAGAAGCCAAAGGTCGGCATCGTTGGAGAGATTTTAGTAAAATTCTCCCCTCTGGCCAACAACCATATCGTAGAGCTTCTGGAATCTGAAGGTGCTGAGGCCGTGATGCCGGATCTGATGGATTTCCTGCTCTACTGCTTCTACAACAGCAATTTCAAGGCAGAAAACTTAGGCGGCAAGTCTTCTACCGCCCGTTTATGCAACATGGGTATTTCCCTGTTGGAATACTTCCGCAAAGTAGCCCGCAGGGAACTGGAAACCAGCAGCCACTTCACCCCGCCAGCCCGGATCCAGGATCTGGCCAATATGGCCAAGGATTTCGTCTCCTTGGGCAATCAGACCGGTGAAGGCTGGTTCCTGACCGGAGAAATGTTAGAGCTGATCCACAGTGGCGTCAACAACATCGTCTGCACCCAGCCATTTGGATGTCTGCCGAACCACATCGTAGGAAAAGGTGTCATCAAAGAGCTGCGCCGGGCTTATCCGGAATCCAATATTATCGCAGTCGATTACGATCCAGGCGCAAGCGAGGTTAACCAGTTGAACCGTATTAAATTAATGTTAGCAACGGCTCAAAAGAATTTATAGCAGCGGACTCTTTAAAAAGCAAAAAGAGAAACAGATCACTCTCACCATGAATGATCTGTTTCTCTTTTTTATATACCAGCATTCTGGCATATCTACGTATTCATAAGCTTTCCAATCTTCTTCCGGTAATAGATGGCGATACACAGACTGCACACCAGCCATCCCATAGGATACCCCATCGCCACCGGGATCACCGATGAAGTCAGATGCGACACGATCATCAGGTAAATCTGCCGGAACACTACAAACGAACCCAGCATGATGATCATCGGGGCTTTGGAATCCCCCAATCCCCGCAAGGTACTGGCTAAGATCTGGTTCACGCAACACAAAACATAAAACGGGCTTAAAAGCCGTAAAAACAGGCTTCCATACCGTACCACCTCTGAATAGCTGTTAAACAGCTTCACCATCACCGGTGCAAAGGACAGAATCGGAATCATAACAGCTATCGATATCACCATAGAAAGGCCAAGAGCCGTCCTGGTGCCTTTTTTTACACGGTCTTCTCGTCTGGCTCCATGATTCTGTCCTACAAAGGTGGTAGCCGCCAGAGCCACACTCTGCATCGGCAGCATCATAAACTGGTCGATCTTTCCATAAGCACTCCAGCCTGCCATGGCATTGGAGCCGAAGGAATTGATATAAGACTGGACAAATACATTGGAAAATGCTGTCACTGTCTGCTGGACTGCAGACGGAAAGCCGATCCGGACAATCTCCTGAAGAGCGCCACGGTCTGTCTTCATTTTAGAAAGAACCAGACGGTAAGCGCCATTTTCCCGGAATAGCACGACTAAGATCAGCACCGCCGACAATCCCTGGGCAATCACCGTAGCCCAGGCCACGCCTGCGATTCCCCAATGAAACTTTACTACAAATACCAGATCCAGGACGGTGTTCACACAAGCTGAAAATACCAGAAAGTACAGTGGCCGCTTGGAATCTCCCACCGCACGAAGTACACCAGACCCCATATTATAGATCATCAGGCCGGAAACACCGGAGAAATAGATCATCAGATATTCCGTGGCTTCCCCGATCACATCATCAGGCATGCTCATAAAACGCAGCAAAAATGGTGTTGCCGAGATCCCCACAATAGTAAACACCACACACAGGACCAATGTCATGCAAAAGGTGGTATGGACTGCAATACTGACCTTTCCATCATTTTTCGCCCCATAGCTCTGGGCGATGACAACACTGGCGCCAGTTGCCAGGCCTCCAAAAAAGCCGATGACAGAGTTGATGATGGAACCCACAGATCCCACCGCCGCCAATGCTTCCTTTCCCACAAAGTTGCCTACCACAATACTATCTACAGTATTGTAGAACTGTTGGAATACGTTGCCCACCATCAGCGGCAGTGCAAACCACAACAGCTGCTTCCAGATGACCCCCTCCGTCATGTCGGTGTCTTTCTTTTTCTGTATCTCCATGTCCTGATCTTCCCCCCGATCATTCTTCCTATCAAGACAGGGAGCAATCCTCTCCAGACTGCTCCCTTGTAAATAGTCTCTCTACTCGGTCACCAGCTCATGTTCCGCCGATTCTGTCTTCGTTTCCTCTTTCCGATTTAAAATTTCCATAAACTCATCACCGGTAATGGTCTCTTTCTCCAGCAGATAAGCTGCGATTTCATGCAGCTTTCCTTCATTCTGAGCCAAAATCTCCATGGCCTTTTTGTAAGCCTCTTTTACCAGCTTGATCACCTCTTCGTCTACGACTCTGGCAGTCTCAGGAGAACATGCTAAGGAAGTATCTCCTCCTAAATACTGGTTATTAACTGTTTCCAGAGCCACCATGCCAAACTGGTCATTCATACCATAACGGGTCACCATGGCTCTTGCCAGCTTGGTTGCCTGCTCAATGTCGTTAGAAGCACCTGTAGTAATGGAGTGGAAGATCAGCTCCTCTGCTGCACGGCCGCCAGTTAAAGTAGCGATCTTATTAAATACCTCATCCTTGCTCATCAGATACTTCTCTGCCTGATCTACCTGCATGGTATAGCCTAACGCACCGGAGGTTCGCGGAATAATGGTGATCTTGTGCACCGGAGCCGAATGACTCTGGCAGGCTGCCACCAGCGCGTGTCCAACTTCGTGGTAGGAAACGATCTTCTTCTCGTCCTCACTGACCGCAGAATCCTTCTTCTGGTATCCGGCGATGACCACTTCCACACTCTCCTCCAGATCCTGCTGGCTTACTACCTTTCTGCCCATGCGGACAGCTCTTAATGCGCCCTCATTGATGATATTGGCAAGCTCTGCACCGCTGGCTCCGGAGGTTGCCCTGGCGATCGCTGTAAAATCAACCGTATCATCCATCTTCACATCCTTGGCATGAACCCGCAAGATGGATTCACGTCCCTTGATATCCGGCAGTTCCACCGGAATACGGCGATCAAAACGTCCCGGACGCAATAATGCCGGGTCCAAAGATTCCGGACGGTTGGTCGCTGCCAGGATCACAACTCCCTTCTTGCCGTCAAAGCCATCCATCTCCGTCAATAACTGGTTCAGGGTCTGCTCCCGCTCGTCATTGCCGCCCATGCCGCTTCCATCACGTTTCTTACCAATGGTATCAATCTCATCAATAAATACAATACATGGTGCTTTTTCATTGGCCTGTTTAAATAAATCTCTTACCTTTGCCGCACCCATGCCGACAAACATTTCTACAAATTCCGAACCGGAAATGGAGAAAAATGGCACCTTTGCCTCTCCTGCTACTGCCTTGGCGAGCAACGTTTTACCAGTTCCTGGAGGGCCTACAAGCAGAGCGCCCTTCGGCAGCGTTGCTCCGATATCTGCATATTTCTGCGGATCATGAAGGAAATCCACGATCTCTTTTAACGCATCTTTCGCTTCCTCTTCTCCTGCCACATCCGCAAATGTCTTGCCAGTCTCAGATTCTGCGTAGATTTTGGCATTGGATTTGCCAAAGGTCATGGCGTTAGGGCCTCCCATCCGCTTCTGCAGCTGCTTGCCCATAAACTGTCCGACCGCTACAAATAACAAAATCGGAACGACCCACTGGACCAGAATAGTCATCAATGCAGATGGCTGTTCAATGATCGGTGTGGTAAACTGCACCTTGTGGGACCGCAACGTATCTTCCAGATTATTATCAGGCCACGGACCGGTTTTATACTGGGCGATCTCATCATCTCCAAACACCGTCTTATTGCCTGTTTTCACTAAAAAAACGATTTCATCATCACTTCGTTCCACAGAAGTAACGACTCCCTGATCTACCATATCCAGAAACGTGCTGTACGGAACCTCTGTCACCTGACTTGAACGGTACATCGGCATCAGAAACAGGTTCAATGCCATCAGCACTACCATCATAATCGTATAATAATAAATAAATGGTTTCTTTGGGGTATTCGGCTTGTCTTCTTTTACTCCCATACTCATGTCCCCTCTCTATTTTTTCTTTTTCGTCTGTCTACGCTTTCTGCAGCTTTTCCAGCACTTCCCGGGTAAACCGTGCAGCCTTGTCAAGATCAGCCTCATCCGGATGGAGCATCCCTTCTTCATAGACCTGGATCATCTTCCTGATCCGTGGCGAATCCTCCACCTCCTGCATCATTTTATAACGTTCCAGCACCTGTCCCGGCATTTTCCCACAGCATAGGAAAGCTCCAAGATATTCGTTATCATCCGGGATCAATGCCTCTACTCTGTGAGCAACCTGCTCAAAGTATTCCTTGCTTCCACCCATTCCACAGGTTCCAAACAAAGCAACTTTCCGTCCATGAAGCTCAGACAGATAGTCCATGATGCTTCCAGAACAAGTTCCTTTATCATTCCAAAAACCCACAAAATAGACATCTGCTTCCTTTCCCGCTTCTTCTACTTTCTGGATATCTTTCGAAGTTCCCGGAAGTGTCTCAAATATCTTTGCCGCAATTTTTTGTGTATTTCCTGTTCTGCTGGCATATACCACCTGATATTTCAACACTGTATTCTCCTTTCCGTTAATGTCTTTTCATTGGTGTCTTTCCATTGGTGTGATATATACTAAAATATACCCAATTGGAATACATTTCAAGGTATCTTATGAATTCTTTAGATTAGTTAAGCTTTTATTTATAAAGTTTGTTTCCTTTTCAGATTCTATTGCTCTCTTTTTTACAGTACTTTTTCGATTTCAGATAATGTGACTGGTTTTTCCAGAAAGCCGTCTATGATTCCATTATCCTGATACCACTGCACATCCTGGCTCAGATTGCCAGATACAAGGAAAATCCTTCCGCGGTATCCAAGGCTTCTTAAGATTCCGGAAAACTCCAGGCCATTCATCACCGGCATGGTGTAGTCAGTCAAAATCAGATCCCACTGATCCATATGCTTTTTTATTTCCCCAAGAGCCGCCTCCGGTCTTGAAAAACATTTTAATTTTTTGCAGTGTTTCTTGAGCGTTCTTCCTAACGCTTCTCCTACTTTTTCGTCATCATCCAGGATCAGGAGCGAATATTGGGCAAATGTATGCAGATCTGATGTCCTCTTTTCTTCCTCCTGGATCTGGAAAACCGGAAATAAGATATCAAACCGGGTTCCCTTTCCTTCTACAGATACCACATTACTCTCACCGGAAACTTCATGGATCAGATCCTGTACCACAGAAAGCCCCAGTCCAGTGCCTTCTCCCTGCTTTTTTGTGGTGAAAAATGGAGTAAAGATCTGTTTCTGGATCTCTGGGGACATACCCGGACCATTGTCGGATACCGTCACTGCATATTTCATGCTGTCTCCGTCCATGATCAGACTTCCCTTTACCGTGATACAGCCACCCTTTTCCTTCATCGCCTGCACCGCATTGTTGCACAGGTTGACGATGATCTGGTTCACCATTCCGGCACTGCCCATAATCCCATATCCCGTATCCGGTTCCATTGATTGTTCCAACGTAATATTGGACGGAATGGTCTTTTTCAATAGCTTCAGACTCCGTTCCACCTCATCCACAATATGCAGAAGTACCTTTTTACCGCTTCCTTTTCCACTGTGGCCATACCTGGAAAGCTCCTTCGTCAGATCCTTGGCCTTGGTAGCCGCCGTGATCATTTCCCGGATCAGCGCTTTATTGTCTTCACTGATGGCATCGTCTGCTTCCAGTAAATCTCCATACAGCATGATCGGTGTCAGGAAATTATTAAATTCGTGGGAAATCATGCTGGTCATGGTTCCCAGGGTCTGTACCTTGTCAATATGGCGAAGCTGTTCTTCCCGCTTATGCAGCTCCTCCCATGCCGCGTTCATCTCTTTTAGATGGCTGACTTCCAGTTCCATGATCTTGCGGTTACCTGCATTCTGGAAGCTGACACCCAGAACGATCGCTGATACCAGCAATAACAATCCGGTACCCAGCGTCACATAGTTCTGTGCCCGCCGGATCGGCGCCAGCAGTTCCTCATAATTCAGCGTACAGTTAATGATCCAGATCTCCTCGCCTATCTGTCTCTGGATATACGAAATCACTTTCGTGGATTTCATCGGTTTTCCGCTGTCCTCCCACCAGTAGCTGTTTAACAGACCGCTTCCCTCCTGGTTCTCCCTCTGATCCTGGATCCATTGCTGCAGATCATCATACTGCAGGTCGTATTCCTTATACACTTCTTTTCTTCCATCAACCGCATCCAGTCCGATCTGGCTCTGGCTTGGATGCATCAGAATGGTTCCATCCAGCTGTTTTACCATAGAATAGCCATTCTCCCCGATCTGGACCGGTTTTACGATCTTTGCATACACATAATCCATCTCAATAGCAGCGATCGCCCATCCATCCATTCCGGTGATTCCCGCAGGACTGACCAGAAACTGGGTATAATGATTCTTTTCCGTTAATACTGCTGGAAGAAGTCTGGCTCGAGAGTTTTTTCCTTCTTTTCTGCCATACTCCAGATACTCTTCCAGTTCTTTTTCCACATAAGAATCATAGTCCTTTCCATAGGAATACTTCAGCTTCCCTTCCTTATCCAAAAGTGCCACATAAGAAACGGTATCCTGCCTCTCACAATAGCTTCTGATCTCAGAGTCTTCCAGTTCTTCATTAAAATACAAGGTCAGCTCTTCCAACTCCCGGTCATAAAAATTCTGCAGGCTGTTTGCCACCGTTTTGGCTGTTGCCAGCATATTATCTTCCTGAAGCTTTAAGAGACTGTCTCTGGAATTCCGGAAAATCAGGATATTAAAGGTCAAAAGCACCCCCAGCGCCACAATGCAGAACACTGCGATTTCCCATTCTGAGTGCCGCTCCTTCCAGCAGTTATTGTTCTCTTCCATTCTCAATGTCCCTCAAAAATATATCCAATCCCACGGACCGTTTTTAAATATACCGGACTTTTCACATTGTCCTCGATCTTTTCTCTGATTCGTTTTATGTAAACCATTATAGTATTATCATCCACCAGATTCTCATCCCAGACCTGATGATATAACTGCTCTTTGGTAAATACTCTTCCCGGATGTTCCATAAAAAAGCGGAACAAGGACAGCTCCCTTGCCGTAAACTGCAGTTTTTCCTCTCCCTTAAATGCCTCAAGCTTCATCAGGTCAAACCGGAAAACTCCCTCCATGATCTGATTTTTATGGTTCTGGCTGTAAATACTGTTTCTCCGGATCAATGCCTTTACCTTCTGGATCAGAACCGATAAATGAAATGGTTTTGTCAGATAATCATCCGCCCCCATTCCCAGACCCAGGATCTGATCCATCTCCTCCTGCTTTCCGCTGAGCATCAGCACGGGAGTCATATCATCTGCTGCCCGAAGCTTCTGCAGGATCGTATAACCATCCATGTCCTCCATCATTACGTCCAGGAGCACCAGGTCATAATGATCTCCTTTCAGCGCTTCCAATGCCTCTTTCCCACAGGATGCCTCCTGCACCTGCATTCCTTCCCTTAAAAACGCAGTCTTTAATGCAAGGCGGATAGGCAGTTCATCATCCACCACCAGAATTTTCTCATTTGCCATTTTCTTCCAGTCCTTTTACGTTCGATAAAAAAATTATACTATTTTCTCCTTTTCTGTGCAAGCAAATGAATGGAGTCCTGTAATTTTCTGATATTCCCTAGTTGCGCAGCGCGTAAACAGCAACATTCCCTAAGACACAAAAAACGGCGTCAGATTATACTCCAACACCGTTTTTTTGTATATCTTATACCGTTTTTAACTTATGCTCCTAACGGAACAATTCCTAAGATCACACCGATGACCAGCATTACAATACTGATACCCCAATAGATCGGAATACTGAATTTCATATGATCTTTTAATTCAACATCAGTCAGACCAATTGCCAGATAAGTAGCAGGTACTAATGGGCTTACCATCAGCGCCAGGTTCTTACCGATTACCATGGTCAGTGCTGTACTTAAGGAAGCAACACCGTAAGTCTCGCCAACCTGCATAACCAGTGGCATAATTCCATAGAAGTAAGCGTCAGTACCAATGCACAGGCCCAGAGGAAGTGCCAGGATACCGAAGATGATGTGGATGAACTGTCCTAAGAAACCTGGGATGATGCTCATGATCGCATTCGCCATCTCAGTTAACATTCCAGTACCATCGAAGATACCTACCATAGCGCCTGCACTGAACAGAGTTGCGGAAATGATCAGTGCTGCAGGAGCATGCTTCTTTACCAGTTTGTCCTGAGTTTTCAGATTCGGGTAGTTAACAGCCAGAGCTAAGCTCAGTGCGATCATAAATGCAACATAGCTTGTTACCAGACCAGCAGACAGAACTGCGATCAGGGCAATGGTCAGAGCCAGGTTGAAGATTAACAGTTTTGGTCTTCTTAAAGCGATCTCTTCATCCTTTGTCTTCTGATCCTGCTCAACCTTCTCACCTTTACCGGCACCGGCGCCCTGTTTGATCGCCAGCATACCAAGTAAAACAGCAACTACGATGTTGAAGATCAGACCTACAATCTGGATCGGGATTAAAATGTGCCATAAATCGTTAGCATCCATAGAAAGAACAGTTGCTGCACGCGCTACCGGACCGCCCCAAGGAAGCAGGTTCATAACGCCCATACATGCACCAGTCAGGCACAGTAAGATCTTTGTGTCGATCTTCATTGCCTTGTATACAGGATACAGAGCTGGGATCGTGATCAGAACAGTGGTTGCGGTTGTACCATCTAAGTGAGCGATGGTTGCGATGATAGCAGTTGCAACGGTTACTGCGATTACGTTGTTGCCAGCTTTCTTTACCAGGAAGTTTACAATTACATCAAACATTCCGGTATCGGACATAACGCCGAAATAAATAACCGAGAAGATAAATAAAATACCATTGTTGGTGGTTGTCTTAACACCTTCCTTGATGAAGTCCGCGATTTCAACAGGTCCGTGACCCAGAATCAGCGCGGCAACTGCCGGAATAACAGTTAATACAACGATTGGTGACATCTTGCCTTTTAAAAGCAGTGCCACAATACAAATGATCATAGCAAATCCAACGACTGCGACCATAATGTACCCCCTTTTCCCTTATGCTTTTGTTTTTTGATACCTTAATGATACTCGATCAGTCTGAATAGATTCTGACCGGATTCTTACAAACTGTTAAGATTATGGGAGGGGATGTCTGCTACAGATCAATCTGTACTTTTCCCGCACTTCCCCGCATCACCCCAATCGGAAGTTCTGCATGAATAAAACCGCTGCTTCTGCCCTGCTTATCCTCCAGAGAAATTGTAAGGCTGTCAATCTCCCGGTTATGACACGGATCACTAAAGGAAATGGAAAAATGCTCTGGCTCGCTCTGTTTCACCATCACCACACTGGGCCTGGAAACCTGCAATGTATAATCGTTCCAGCTAATTTTTGCCGGTTCATAACACACCGCCATCATCGTTCCATCCACAAAGCAGACTGCCTGCACCTTGCTTGTATTCTGAATGACGGAAAACTCCTGTTCCAGTTCTGAAGGCTTTTTCTCCGGATCCGTGCAGATCCAGTAGGCATAACCGCCATCCACCGGATGTTCCCCATGGTCGATCATCAGTTCCAACACCTGGATTTCTTCATCTGGAACCTGTCTATTCTGAAAATTCAGATACGCCCAATGGGTCCGTTTTCCCCCTGCCATCACTGAAAGACGATTCCGTGACGATGGCAGAATTCCATACAACATACCGTCATTGCGGATATAACGCATCTGTCCATCATAAGTTCCAGAAACCAGTTCTCCCATCTTCTTTCCAGCTGCATCCACAAAACTGCCAGCAAGAAGCCGCACATTATTAACCGTGGTGATCACATGTCTGCCGTACTCTGGATGGTAGTCCTCGATCCCAGCACCTAAAAATACCAGCAGATTTCCACATACAAACACGGATTTGCAGGCTTTTATCCCCATCATTTCCCGTGTATACGCATTTCTCACGATTCCCGCGCCGTCTGGATAGTGGGTTTCATTCTTTTCATACACAAAACCTGCCACTCCAAGGTCCTGATCTCCCAGACCTCCCGCAAAGTTGTGGTTGCTATTGTATCCGTTCCAGTTTGTCTCCGGAAGAATCTCCTCCTCTGTCAGATCCCGCTCCGTTGTTCCTGGAAAATGGCAGGGATTATAAGTTCCTTTCACCGTCTCGAAACTTTCCGGATCTGTCAGAAGGATATAGCTTCCGTCCCGGATATAAAAGTTGCGGGTATCCGCCATCTCGTGGGCGCACTCCACTCCTTTGCAGCGAGAAGAAGCGCTGTTAAAATAGAAATAACGGTCCTGATTCTTCGATATCAGGGTATCATTGTTAAAGAAATAACGAGTTCCGTGATACTCATTTTTTTGATCCGGTATCTCACAGAGTTCCATTTCTTCTGCCTGTTTTAACTTCACTAACTGCTCCGGACTCACATACTTCGCAAATTCCGCAAGAATCTCCCTGCAGAATCCCTTCATCATCTCCGTGGTCGATTCCTGCTTTTCATTTCTTGCGAAACAAACTCTTCCCATCATCGGCGGAATGTAGGTTCCGTAAGAACTCCAGCTGATTCCATTGATATAAGAAATGAGGTTGTTCCAATCCATTTCTTTTAATATATATTCATAAGAAGTATGTTTGAATTGTTTCGCAATCTGTAAGATCTCTCTCAAGGAATCTGTGGGATAACCATGATTATACGCCTGGGCTCCATGTCCCCAACCAAATCCGTCAACGCAGATCCCCTCTGTCCAGAATGCCGATTCCCCATTGGTAGCACGGGAAGCAGAAGCCTCCTTGATCACTTCCCCCAGAACATCCAGCAGGCGGCTATCACCAAAGCACAGAGCCGTCTGGAACACTGGGCGGTACGCCAGGGCATTGCCACCCATCCACCACACATGATTTTGGAACCGCTCCTTAGAAAATGGTCTCTGATCTGTCTCATCTCCCCTCTCTGGAAGAGTCCAAGCCTGCAGCATCAGCGCACACAGCACCTGATGCACCTGGAGCCACAATTCACTCTGGCTCTGGATCTCTCTCATGATTGGAAGCATCACATAATACAGATTGACTGCACACACAGGTAACGCAAAGCAGGAATCATGAAACCGTACTGGCCCCCGGTCTTTCCATGTAGTCTCTAGAGTTCCATAGTAAACCAGTCCCCGCAGCAGACGTTCTGGAATCCTGGATACCACTTCTTCTGTGTTTCCACCAAAATCCGTCACAATCATGCAGGTCAGCCGTTTAAAAGCGGTACTCCAGTCGTTTCTGTCTTCCTTCAAATCCGCGAAACAGCCTTCTTCCGACAGCTGCTCATAAAACTGCGCCAGATCCGTTTCTGATTTCATCACGGACCGGAAGTTATTGGGGCGAAGCGGACTTTTGGAGATTCGTTCCAGCATCCCAGCCATATCCCGTTCTTTCTGTTCTTTCTGTTCTTTCTGTTCTTCCTTTTTCTCCCCGTGGTCTGCCGATACTCCGCCAAAGAACTGCTCCGGTAATTGGAATTTTTTTCCATAATAGCGATGAATGGTCTGGTCAAAGGCATTTTTCTCATGGCACCGCAGCAGCTGTCCACCTCCAGTGACTGGATACTGGATTCCGCTGTTTTTCTCATCGGAATAACGCTCAAAAAACTGCGTCATCCGCTTTCTCAGACCTGCAATGATGACCTGATACCTGGGTTCTCCAATCTGGTTCGTGGTCTCATCAGGATCTTCCCGCAGATCGTAGAAGATTTCCTTCCTGGTGTCATAATATTTGATGAATTTATAGTAGGCAGAACGGATCATCCGCACTTTTCCATATTCATCGCAAATTACCACCGCCTCCTCTTCTTCCAGTTCTGGCTGTCCGGCAAACAGCTTCATGCTTCTGCCAAACTGTTTTTCATTTAACTCATAAGGAATTCCCACCAGATCCAAAAGCGATGGGAACAGATCACAGTGTCCTGTCATCCGATGAATAACCTGGCTCCCTGTGAAATACTCCGGATCATAGATCAAAAATGGAACTTTCACGGAAGAATCATACATATTGGCCGGATAGGTTCCATTTCCTTTCCCCCAGATACCGTGATGACCCATGTTCATACCATTGTCCGCAGTAAAAATTACTAACGTGTGATCCAACTGCCCAGCCGATTCCAGTTTGTCTAAAATTTTACCAATTCCAGCGTCCATGGCGGTGATGGCCGCATAATATCCCGTCAGGTTTTCCCGGCGGTGCTCCGGCGTATCGCCTACGGGGCAGTCGGTGATCTGATCTGGATGAACTGTCATGTCCGGTGTTGCACGAAAATCGCAGCGATCATATAGTTTCAAAAACTCTTCCTTGTGCTGTTCTCTCCCCCATGGCGCATGAGGAGCCGTATAATGGACGCTGAGATAATAGGGCTCTTCTTTTCCAATGTATTCTTCCAGATATTCCAAGGCTTTTTCCGTGATCAGATCGGTCACATACCGTTTTTCATGATAGAATCTTCCATTTTCCACAATATCCGGATGAAAATACTGACATCCGCCAGTCCCGATGGTGTACCATTTCTCAAATCCCTCTTTCGGATGAACCGAATCCCCCAGATGCCATTTTCCACTGAGGGCACAGTGATAGCCAGCCTGACTTAAATGCTTCACATAAGTATCATGGCCTTCCAGATAATCGATGGCTTGATCCTCCGTCTGGAAATGCTCATGATCTTTCATATACGGATAATCTTTCGTGTTCATATTGCCGCCAGAAAGCCAGTCCAGAACGCCGTGACTGGAAGGCATTTCTCCCGTCATGATGGAAGCTCTTGCCGGGGAACAGACCGGGGACGCACAGAAAAAATTGGTAAATCTTGCTCCCATCTTTGCTAATCGGTCCAGATTCGGTGTGATCAGATCCTCATTTCCGGCACAGTGCATGGCCCATGCGCCCTGGTCATCTGAGAGGATCAATACGATATTCTTCTTCATATGCGCTTACTTCCCTTCCTAAATGAAAACTCAAAAGAGACCAAATGTCTGAAATCCAAACATTTCCAGACATTCGATCTCTTTGGGTTGATTTCCCTTAATTTACTTTACTTCTGGATGCGATTTCAGAGTACATCTCAACAAATTTGTCTACATCCAGCTTATCTAAGCCGCTCAGATACTCGTCCCAACGGGCATCAATATTGCCATTGGTGATGAACTCAGCAGTTCGCTGATCCACATAGTCTTTTAACGGCTGTTTCAGAATGCTATCCTGTTTTGCCTCTTCCTCAGACATTAACGCATAGGTGTATGCGTGGTTCGGATTCAGATATTTCTTATATAATTCGTTGGCAGCAGCCTTGGAACCTGGAGTTACTTCCTGTTTGATGGTACAGTCGCCAGCAGCGATACCATACATGCCATCATCTAAGGTTACGAATTCAGATTTCTCCGCAGAAGTATAAGCAGAACCGTCCTCTTTCTTCAGTTCCTCATAGACACGATCACCAACTTCCTGGATGTAAGTGCCGATCAGACCCTTGGAATTCTGGATACTGGTGTCCAGATCATAATGTAAATCAGCCCATCTTACCAGTTCTTCTGCGTACTTGGTATCAGCACTTACTACGAAGCAGAAAGATCTGTTATAAGGAGTATATCTTGGAATCCATACTGGATCAACGCCGTTGTCACCGGATAATGGAAGCACGTACTGGTATACGCCCTCTTTTTCCGGATCATTTCCCGGAATTGGAGCATTGACTCCTGCTGCGCTCCAGATGGAGATTACACCGCAGGTCGGCTCAGAAGTCTGTACTTTCGCATTGTAAGCAGCCTGAGTCATGGTAAATACTTCTGGGTCTACCAGACCTTCGCTGTATAACTTATTCATATAAGTTAAGAACTCTTTGTACTCTTCCTGCTGTGGAACATAAACGATCTGGCCGTCTTTGTAGCAGATTCTCTCATGCTGGTTGTTGTATGCCAGGCCGGTAAAGCCCATGAAGCTCATCTGGCCGTTATTTCCGCCATTGTAAAGGAAGGTAAATGGGATCTCATCTGCCTTGCCATTGCCGTTTAAGTCACCAGCTTCTTTGAATGCTTTCAGAACCTGATAAAACTCCTCGGTGGTTGTCGGCATATCCATACCAACTTTCTCCAGCCATTCGGTGTTGATGATCAAGGTCTCATTTGTCACATCCGGAATGGAATAATCAAACTGCGGAAGGCCATAGATATTACCGTCAGCCGCGGTAATGGACTCTAACAGGCCCGGCGCTCTCTGGCATAACGCATAGAAATTCGGCATATATTCCTCATTGATGTAATCGTTCCAGGTCATCAGCCAGCCCTCTGCGCCATATTTTACCAGGCTTGCGGTGTCCAGGATAAAGTTACCCATCATAGCATCTGGAAGTTCTCCACCTGCAAATGCCAGGTTTCTCTTCTCTACTACCTGTGACTGTGGCCAGTCGATCCAGTCTACTTTCAGATTGGTCTTTTCTTCCATATCCTTAAAGAACTGTCTGTCTCCAAGCGGAGTCTCGGAATCATCTCTGGCTCCTGCGATAGTAACGGTCACAGAATCACTTAACGGGAAAACGTCCTTTGTCTCCCCGCCGGCTGTACCTTTTCCAGCTGCTGCCTGTTCCGTTGCCGCTGCAGCTTCCGCTTTTGTCTCCTCTTTTGTCTGTCCCCCACAAGCTGAAAGCGCCAACGCCATCGTCACTGCTAAACCACCTGCTGCCAATGTCTGTCTTTTCATCATACCTCTCCTTTCGTCTCTCATAACCATTCAGTCCTATATTTTCACTGAACCGTTAAATTACTGCCTGTCTATATAAAATCTACGCTTCCCGTTCATAGATCTCATATCATGTATTAACCTTTAATGGATCCGATCATGACGCCCTTTTCAAAATATTTCTGGACAATCGGGTATAAAATCAATGGCGGGATAATCGCCACAACAATGGTTCCGTATTTCATAGATTCTGCCAGTTTCATCTTCGCCTCGATCTGGCTGACATCGGCAAAATCATTGGCCAGAGACTGTGTCTCGATCAGAATACCTCTCAGCACAATCTGAAGTGGATATAAGGAACTCTTATCAATATAGAGCAGGCCCTTCATATAGTCGTTCCAGTACGCAACTGCGTAATACAAAGTCAATACTGCAAGGATTGCTTTGGACAGCTGCGGCACAAAGTAGAAGAAAAACTTTCCCTTAGAACACCCATCGATCTCCGCCGCCTCTTCCAGCTCTGTTGGAATATTGGACTCAAAAAATGTTCTTGCAATAATTACGTTATAAGCACTGACCACACCAACCAGGATAATGCTCCAAATGGTATTGCGAAGTCCCAGCTTACTTACCAGAATGTAAGTCGGAACCATACCGCCACTGAAATACATAGTGATCAGCACAATGAGAGAAATAGGCTTTCGCAGGCAGAAATATTTTCTGGACAGCGGATAAGCCAGACATACCGTTAAAGTAACACTTAAAAATGTTCCGATCACTGTATACTTAATACTGTTGGCATAACCGATCCAGATATCCGCATTGGCAAATATCTTCTTATAAGAATCAAAGGTGATTCCTTTCGGCAGCCAGGTCACATCGCCCCTCAGCACCATATATGGATCCGATACAGACGCGATCAATACAAAATACAGCGGATACAGCACCACGATCAGAGCCAGGATCAAAAATCCATACACAAATACGTTAAATAGAAAATTATCTTTTGATTTTTTTATTTTTGTAGCAGCCACAATCTCATTTCTCCTTCCTTTGTCTTCCGTATCTTAGAACAGGCTTGTTTCATTTAACTTTTTACAGATCTGGTTCACTGTGATCAGTAAAATGATATTTACCACGTTGTTAAACAGACCGATGGCCGTTGAGAAGTCGAACTGCTGCTGCAGCATACCCATACGGTAGACATAGGTTGCAATGATCTCGGATTTCTGCAGGTTCATGGAGTTTTGCAGAAGGAATGCTTTCTGGAATCCCACGTTCATGAAACGTCCCACATTCATGATCAGCATGATCACAATGGTTGGAAGAATCTGCGGAATCTCAATGTGCCGGATCAGCTTGATATTGTTTGCGCCATCAATTCTCGCTGCTTCATAGAGAGACGGATCAATGGAGGTCAATGCCGCCAAATAAATGATCATACCCCAGCCGGAGTTCTGCCAGATACCCGACCAAACGAAGATATCGTCAAACAGATCCGCTTTTCCCAGAAAATAGATCCGTTCCATTCCAAATGCCGCCAGCATATTGTTGATGATACCGGTAGATGGACTTAAAAATACATGCAGCATACCACAAAGAACTACTACAGAAATAAAATGCGGTGCGTATAAAATTGTCTGCACGGTTTTCTTAAATTTCTCATGTGTCAGCTGGTTTACAATTAATGCCAGAAAAATTGGAAATGGGAACGATGCGATTAAAGTGTAGAAGCTGATCGTCAGCGTATTCTTTAACAGTGCCCAGAAGTTGGGGGAACGGAAGAACCGTTCAAAATGTTCAAATCCCACCCAATGGCTTCCCCAGATTCCCAGTCTGGAGTTGTAATCTTTAAATGCGATCTGGATTCCATACATCGGACCATAATCGAAGATAAAGATAAAAATCAGTGCTGGTACACATAATAGAATCAGATGGTAGTCTCGCTTTAACATCTTTTTCCAACGCTGAACCCAAGCCTTCTGTTTGGTGACAGTAACCTCTTTCATAATTTTCCTACCTTTTCCTTTCGTCGTTGAAAATCATTGTAAGGTCACTGTAGCACACGTTCCCATGAAAAGATATAAGTCAGTTTATTTGAGATGTGCCATTTTATTTTGCATAGAATGTGCGATTTTTTCGCACATCAGACTTTTTTTGCTTTTACATATTGTCCAGGTGTTACCCCATAAATACTCTTAAACTTCCGGATAAAGCTGGAAGTGTTGTTATACCCGATCTTCTCCACAATCTCATTGACTGTGTAGACCGGATCCTCACTGAGCAGAAGCTGTTCTGCCATGGCCATACGGATCTGGGTCACATGCTCCATGATTGTATTGCCCGTCTTCTTTTTGTAGACGTTGCTAAGTTTCGACGCCGACATGGAAAAATAATCAGCCATATACTGAACAGAAAAATTCTCCTGCAGTCCATGATCTTTGATGAACTGCTCCATGCCCCTGGTATCTTCCTCACTGTCCTGCTTTTTCTTCTCCATGATCCCAAAGCAGATATTTCTTGCGATGTTGCGGATTTTCTCAGTCAGTTCATCTACTGTATCGCTCTGGTTTAGGATCATGGAATAAGATGGCCGTTCTTCTTCCCCGAAGATTCCCGTGGAATATACCAGATCAATCAGCTGCATAATCAGGTCATAGCAGATTCCCTTAGAATAGACTAGAGGCATTCTGGAGGTCTTGATGTACTGGTTCAGTTCATCTAAAGTCTTCATCACCTCTTCCTGATTGCCAAGACGGATGTGGAACAGCACATAGTCAATCTGGCGTTTTGGCCAATAATTGTCCACCAGTTCCTCATTAAACAACTGATCAGAATCAATAAAGCAGCTATTTCCTTTGGCAAATTTCATCTCCAATGCCAGGGATGTCCGTAAAAATACCTGCTGGATCTCCTCCACCTCTTCAAACAACGCTCCCATGGAAAATGAGACGGATTCCTGCAGCTTCTCTTCCAGAGATTTCCAGATCATATGGGCCGCCTGGTCATAATCTTTACGCTCTGCCTGGCTCAAACTCCCGATATAGACATATTTTTTGCCCTCTGGAAGTTCCAACAGATAACCTTTCAGATAGCACTGCAGGATACTCTCGATCAATTCATGCTTATCCGGCTGATCTTTTTCTGGAAGCAGGAACACCATAATGAAAAATACATCCCCATCCAGCTTTGATAGACGGTATTCCTCGATCATGCGCTGAAATTCCTCTTTGGTATACCGGCCCTTTAACAATTTATGTAAAAATCTGAACTGGGCGGAATCTGTAAATTCCTGTTTCCGTCGCAGCGCCGGGATTAAGTTGTTCTTTACACCTAAATAGATCAGAAAGATGCCACAGAGCACTACTGCCGCCACGATTCCGCAATAAACTATCTGGATTTTCCAGAAGTTGGCATATACCTGCTTTTCTGAATAATACCGCACATAGTTTCTTGATTCCTTTTCAAAAGAGATATCCAGATATCCTTCTACCGGTTCATTCGCATGTACATTGCCCTGCAATTTCTCATCACTGTCTGTGCTGAACAACAGATTGCCCTGTTTATCAAAGGCAAAAAAATTCTGGATCGTATTCAATTCTTTTAAATCCAGCATAAAAATCAGATATGCCTGTTTTCCCGCCTTATTCACCGTAGCCGCGCAGACCTGCTCCTTTCCCGTTTCATCATTGGAAGCGTCCGCAAAATAATACTTGACGTTGCTGCTTTTGGCTTCTATCACATCTTCTACTGGGTGTTCCTTAAAAAATGGATACAATTTATACAGACTGTCTTTTCGGTAGCTGGATCCACTGGACAGATATACATAGTCATCACCCTCATACCAGAAGATCAGTTCCTTGATAAAGACGTTGCTAATGGTATATCCGTGCAATTCCCGTAGCAGATTCCAAGCTGCACTGACATCTTTCAGATCATTTCTGGTATACATTTTCTCATTGTAGACCATATCTGTTGTAACCGTATCCAGACTGTAGAAAATCTGTTCCATATCATTGACATTGTACATCACCTGATTTTCCAGCTGATAGATATAACTGTCCTTGATCTGCCCCAGGATTTTCGTCTGGATAAATCCAGTCAGGACGATCACCGGAAGCAGCAAAATCAATACGCCAGTCAAAATGTGCCTGTATAACACCTCATTTTTCATAGAAACCCCCTTTATCCCCCAATAATTCCATGCTTGCTGCACTTGTTGTTTCTCATATTTGCATAACCTGCCAACTAAGATTTCTGCGAATATGCAGCTATACAGAAATAAAAAAAGAGCTCGCTTACACAAGTCGAACCCTTTTTTGACATGCTTTCCGTCTTCTCTTATAATACTTTTCCTAAGAAGTTTTTCAGTCTTTCGTTCTTTGGATTTGCGAAGAATTCTGCCGGGGCATTTTCTTCTACGAAATAGCCCTCGTCCATGAACATGACTCTGGTAGATACTTCTCTTGCGAAGCCCATCTCATGGGTTACAACTACCATGGTCATCTTCTGGTCTGCCAGGTCTCGCATAACGTTTAATACCTCGCCTACCATCTCCGGGTCCAGAGCGGAGGTCGGCTCATCGAAGAGCATCACGTCCGGCTTCATGCACAGGGCGCGGACAATGGCGATACGCTGTTTCTGACCGCCGGATAACTGGTTCGGATATGCGTTCGCACGATCTGCCAGTCCGACGCGCTCTAATAAGCGCATAGCCTCTGCTTCTGCATCCTTCTGGGAAACACCCTGGAGCTTCATAGGAGCGATCGTCAGATTCTTCATGATGGTCATGTGCGGGAACAGATTGAACTGCTGGAACACCATGCCCATCTTCTGACGATGCTTATCGATGTCAGTTTTTGGATCGGTGATATCAACACCCTCGAAGAGGATCTTACCTGATGTTGGCTCCTCTAAACGGTTTAAGCACCGTAAAAAGGTACTTTTACCGGAACCGGACGGGCCAATGACGCAGACCACATCACCTTTATAAATGTCTACATTAATATCTTTTAATACGCCTAAATCGCCAAATGCTTTGCCCAGGTGCTGCACCTGGATCAATGGCTGTCTCTCATTAGTGGTCACTGTTTCTTAACCTCCTCTCCAGTTTCTGTACAAAGAACGTAAATACCATAACCAGTACCAGATAGATCAGCGCTGCCGCGATCAATGGCATAAATGCGCTGTAGGTACGGCTTCGGATAATATCTGCACCCTTGGTCAGATCCTGGATTGCAATATAACCAGCTACGGATGTCTCTTTTAACAATCCGATAAACTCATTGCCCAGAGCCGGTAAGACATTTTTGAATGCCTGCGGCATCACGATGTAAAACATCGTCTGTGGATAATTGAAACCTAAGCTTCGTCCTGCCTCAAACTGACCATTGTCAATCGACATGATACCGCTTCGGAAGATCTCAGCTACATACGCACCGGAGTTAATACCGAATGCAATGACCGCTACCAGGGTCTTGTCGATCTTTACGGAACCAAATACGACGAAGTAAATAATCAGCAGCTGGACCAGAACTGGTGTTCCACGGATCACAGTCAGATAAACCTTGCAAAGGGCATTCAAAACACCCAATTTATGTGTCTTATCATAGGTGGAACGAACCACCGCGATCAAAAATCCGAGAAAAATACCGATCAATACTGCAAAAAAGGTGATTCTTAAAGTATTAAAAAGACCATCTGTAATATATTTCCATCGGTCATCCTCTATAAAGTTCTGATAAAAAGATGCTGTAAAATTATCCATCATCGTATCTGATTCCCCTTACTTCACATTTCCCAATATTTTACTCTGCGCTGATATATTTGTCAATGATGCTCTGTAATTCACCAGACTCTTTTAACTCATTCAGTGCTTTATTTACCTGATCTACTAACTCGGTGTTGCCTTTCTTGACTACATATGCGTAATCCTCAACAGTCAGCGGCTCATCTAAGATGCTGATGCCTTCATTCTCAGTTACGAATACCTTTGCTGGCTCTTCATCGATGACAACCGCATCAATTTTACCCTGAAGAAGTGCCTGAACTGCCTCGAAGCCTTTACCATAACGCTCTACCGTAGAACCATCCTTCTCATAATCAGATGCATACAGGTCTCCAGTCGTACCTAACTGAACACCCATGGATTTTCCCTTTAAATCATCTGGTCCGGCGATGTCGCTGCCATCTTTTACAATAATCACCTGGGAAGCGGTTGTGTAAACATCAGAGAAATCAACATTTTTCTTACGATCCTCTGTTATCGTGATTCCGCCTGCACCGATATCTGCTTTACCGGAAACAACCTCTGGGATCAGGGAATCAAATGCAACATCCTCGATCTCCATGGTCTTGCCTAATTTTGCTGCGATGGCATCACAGATCTCTACGTCGATACCTACGATCTCACCACCATCATGATATACATATGGAGGGAACTCTGCGTTGGTTACCATAACCAGTGTGCCGCCTGCTGCCTCAGTCTCAGCTTCGCTGCTTGCTGCTTCTGTTGTCTCAGTTGCTGCTGCTCCTGCTGCAGTTGTAGCTGCTGCAGTTGTCTCAGTCTTGGATCCGCCGCTGCATGCTGTCATGGATGCTGCCATCAGTGCTGCCATTGCTAATGCGATTGCCTGTTTTTTCATAATGTCTTCCTCCTCAAGCTTTCTCATATATATGCATCTTTAATGCATAACTATAAATAAGTGATAGACCCTATTATAAGACTTTTTTCAAATTAATCAAGTACAACTTTTTATTTTTTTCCGTTTTTTGTGCTATAATAGGGATATTCAGCAAAATCACCAAAAACCGAATGCATAAATACTTATTTTGGAGGAATTTTTATGCATAACTTTTTACAAAAAACAGCCTGGACAATGACTATTCCCCGCCCATATTCCTGTTTTCACTTGCTTTTCTGCGGAGTCGGCATCATTCTCGTTGGTTTTCTTGTGCATATTTTATGCAGAAAATGTTATAAAATACCATACGTGCCTTTCTACGGCTGCGGCCTGGTTCTGGCTCTTGGAGAGCTATATAAACAGTTGTTTTTATACCAGGTCGTCAATCAGGGATGCTACGACTGGTGGTACTTCCCCATGCAGCTTTGCAGTACCCCCATGTATTTATGTATAATATTAATTTTTATGCATAAAAGCAACCCTATCACCCGCACCATCTGCACCTATCTCCAGGATTTTTCCCTTCTGGGAGGCATCATGGCACTGGCAGAACCATCCGGACTTATGCAGCCTTACGTGACACTGACCGTTCACGGACTGACCTGGCACCTGATCCTGATCTTCATCGGTCTTTACTGCCACCGGTGTGGTCTTGCCGGAAAAAACTGGCGGGAATACGCAAAAACACTGCCATTGCTGACAGTGTTTCTCGCTTTTGCTTCTATTATTAATGTCACCACTCATGGCCAGGCAGACATGTTCTACATCTCGCCCTTCTATCCGGTGACCCAGATATTTTTCTATCAGGTATCACTGCTCATAGGCACTGGCGCCGGAATCGGTTTTTATATCTTCTCCATCTGTCTGGGTGGGTGGATCATCCATTACTGTCTTGGAAAGCTGTAATAGATCTTGCCATTTTCCATACCGCCCCGGTACTGGGCAAGCTCACTGACTGTCACCAGCTGATAGCCCTGCTCCACCAATTTCGGGATAATGGCTACTGCTGCATCACCGCTGGCATTGTATAACTCATGCATCAGCACGATGTCGCCGTCTTTTACATGACCAAGAACTGCATCCATGCTCTTCTGGGCATTCCTGGTCTTCCAGTCCAGGGTATCGATGCTCCACAAAATGATCGGTGCATCCACATTGGCTACTACAGTGGCATTCTTGCATCCACCTGGCAGACGAACCGTGGCTGCTCCTTTTCCGGAAGCGTCCGTGATGGCCTGATTGCCCTTCTGGATCTGTTCCCGGATCTGTGCCGCATCTAATTTATTCAAATACTTATGATTATTGGTATGATTGCCAATCTCATGACCTTCCGCCACCATTCTCTGCAGCTCTGCCTGATAGCTGGCACAACGTTCACCGACTACATAGAAGGTTGCCTTGCCGCCGTACTGTGCCAGACAATCCATGATCCGGTTTCCAACCGGCGCATAAGGACCATCATCGAATGTTAAGGCTACCATCGGCTTATCCGGGTCGATCTGGCGTCCATTATCTGTCTGGGCGTTGTCTGTTGTCCCCGGAGCTGCTGTCTGGGACGGATCTGCTGACGCCCCCTGTGAACCCTGTGGATCATTTGCATTTTCCTGGTTTGAGGTCTGTGCATCACCCGGCATCACTCCTGGCTGTTCCACAATTGTTCCATCTTCATTTTTCCACTGGGCAACACCTGGTCCACCCTCCATATTGATCCATTCCCCGGCAATCAGGGATCTTTCAGCCGCCTGGGCATCATATGTTACTCCAAATGTCAGTGTCCCCGCAAGCGCCAGTCCAAATACGGCTGCGATCCACTGCCCTCTCTTCATTTTTCTCATAAGATCATCCTCTTTTCCCTCTTACTCGCGATTGATCTTCTTTGTGTCTTTGATGGTCTGCATTCCCACCACCAGTCACATCTTATTCCTTCTCCCATCGCCTTATCAGTATACTGTTTCTTCCTATAAAAAGCAAACCAATTAAGAGAATCTTCAGAATGAGTCATATTTTCGTCAGAATTACATATTTTGTATTTTTGTCTTTCTTATTTTGTGTATTTTCATAGAATTGGATTATAATTTTTCATTTTCTTTGTGATATTGTAGCATTTTTCTCAATTATATGTTATAATTTTAACCATCTTGCACATTGTTTTTATCAATTAGGAGGATTCACATGACTTGTAAAAAAGATCACGTTCCTTTCAATGGTACACCAGAACAGGAAAAAGCTTTAAAAGAGGTGATTGCCCAGTTAAAGGACACCAAAGGCGCACTGATGCCGATCATGCAGCATGCCCAGGACATCTATGGCTACCTGCCTATTGAAGTTCAGACCATGATATCCGATGAAACCGGAATTCCCTTGGAAAAAATCTACGGTGTTTCCACCTTTTATTCCCAGTTTGCCCTGCAGCCAAAAGGAAAATATCAGATTTCTGTCTGCCTTGGCACCGCCTGCTACGTGAAAGGCTCTGGCGCAATTTTAAGTAAATTAGAAGAGCTTCTGGGGATTACCAACGGCGAATGTACGCCGGACGGACGCTTTTCTTTAGATTCCTGCCGCTGTGTCGGTGCTTGCGGCCTTGCGCCAGTCATGATGGTCAACGACGAAGTTTATGGCCGTCTTGTTCCCGATGACATTCCTGGCATTCTTGCCAAATACAAATAGGAACGGAGGTATTTCCCTATGAAAACTCTTGAAGAACTTCAGGCAGTCCGTGAAACATATCACAATCAATTAAACCTCCGCCGTGAGGACCACACCCGTACCCGCGTGATCGTCGCTATGGATACCTGTGGAATTGCAAGCGGGGCAAAACCGGTTCTGATGACATTTTCCGATCTGATCCAGGAACAAAACCTGACTGACCGCTTCTGTGTCCTGCAGTCCGGCTGCATCGGCCTATGTAAATATGAACCGGTCGTGCAGATCAAAGAGCCAGGAAAGCCAACGGTTACCTACATCCGTATGACACCGGATAAGGCAAAAGAAATTCTGGAGCGCCATCTCTTAGGCGGACAGATCATTGACCAATACACCCTCGACTACGCAGATCACCAATAGGAGGTTCTCATATGTATCGTTCTCACGTACTGGTCTGCGGCGGAACCGGATGTACTTCCTCCGGAAGCCAGCAGATCATCGAAACTTTAAAAGCAGAGCTTGAAAAAAACGGACTCTCCAATGAGGTATCCGTTGTCCAGACCGGATGCCATGGTCTGTGTGCCTTAGGTCCCATTATGATCGTCTACCCGGACGCTGCCTTCTATTCCATGGTAAAAGTAGAAGACATTCCGGAAATTGTAGAAGAACATCTGCTGAAGGGCCGGGTAGTAACCCGTCTGCTCTATAAAGAAACCGTCACTCCAAACGGTATCAGGGCATTAAGTGACACCGATTTCTATAAGAAGCAGCACCGGATCGCCCTTCGCAACTGTGGCGTGATCAATCCGGAAATCATCGAAGAATACATTGGAACCGGCGGTTACCAGGCACTTGGCAAAGTGCTGACCAAGATGACACCTGATGACGTGATCCAGTGTCTTTTAGATTCCGGTCTGCGTGGCAGAGGCGGCGGCGGATTCCCAACCGGTCTGAAATGGAAACTGGCTAAGGGCAATGACGCAGACCAGAAATATGTCTGCTGCAACGCCGATGAAGGTGACCCGGGCGCCTTTATGGACCGTTCCATTTTAGAGGGTGATCCACACGCAGTCTTAGAGGCTATGGCCATTGCCGGATATGCCATCGGTGCCAGCCAGGGCTATATCTATGTCCGTGCCGAATACCCAATCGCAGTTCAGCGTCTGCGGATCGCCATTGAACAGGCCAGAGAGATGGAGCTGTTAGGCAAAGACATTTTCGGAACCGGTTTTGATTTTGACATTGACCTTCGTCTGGGTGCAGGTGCTTTCGTCTGCGGCGAGGAAACCGCTCTGATGACCTCCATAGAAGGAAACAGAGGCGAACCGCGTCCAAGACCTCCATTCCCGGCCCAGAAAGGATTATTCGGAAAGCCAACCATTTTAAATAACGTAGAAACTTATGCCAATATCCCACAGATCATCTTAAACGGTCCGGAGTGGTTTGCTTCCATGGGCACTGAAAAATCCAAAGGAACCAAGGTATTTGCTTTAGGCGGCAAGATCCACAATACCGGTCTGGTAGAAATTCCTATGGGAACCACGCTTCGTGAAGTGATCGAAGAGATCGGCGGCGGCATCCCAAACGGCAAAAAGTTCAAGGCGGCGCAGACCGGCGGACCTTCCGGCGGCTGTATCCCGGCAGAACATTTTGATATCCCGATCGACTACGATAATCTGATCTCCATCGGCTCCATGATGGGCTCTGGTGGTCTGATCGTCATGGATGAAACAGACTGTATGGTGGATATCGCCAAATTTTTCCTGGAATTCACCGTAGAAGAATCCTGCGGCAAATGTACACCTTGCCGTGTGGGCACCAAGCGTATGTTAGAAATCCTGACCAAGATCACCAAAGGTCAGGCAACGATGGAAGACTTAGATAAGTTAGAGGAACTTTGCTACTATATTAAAGAGAATTCCCTATGTGGACTGGGACAGACCGCTCCAAACCCGGTACTTTCCACTCTGCATTATTTCCGTGACGAATATGAGGCACATATCAAAGAGAAGCGTTGTCCAGCCGGTGTCTGCAAGGCTCTGCTCTCTTACCACATTGATTCGTCCAAATGTAAGGGCTGTACGCTCTGTGCCAGAAACTGTCCAAACAGCGCCATCATCGGTACCGTCCGCAATCCGCACATCATCGATCAGGAGAAATGTATCAAGTGCGGAGCCTGCATGGAAAAATGTAAATTCGGCGCCATCTACAAAAAGTAAGGGAGGACAATCAGAATGGATACAATCAAAGTCAAAATTAACGGCATAGAAGTATGCGCCCCAAAGGGCTCTACCATCCTGGAAGCGGCCCGCCTGGCCCATATTGAGATTCCCACTCTCTGTTTTCTGAAGGAGATCAACGAGATCGGCGCCTGCCGCATCTGCGTGGTGGAAGTGAAAGGAGCCAGAAGCCTGGTGGCATCCTGTGTATACCCCATCAGTGAAGGCATGGAAATTAAAACCAACTCCCCAAAGGTACTGGATTCCCGCAGGAAAACTCTGCAGCTTCTGCTCTCCAACCATGAACGCAAATGTCTTTCCTGTGTGCGGAGCGGTAACTGTGAGCTTCAGCAGCTGGCGAAAGAACTGGGCGTAGAGGACGAGAATTATTATGACGGCGAGAAAACATCGTCCTGCATCGATGATAGTGCGGTCCATATGATCCGCGATAACAGCAAGTGTATCCTCTGCCGCCGCTGTACTGCTGTCTGCGAAAAAGTCCAGGGAATCGGTGTCATCGGAGCCAACAACCGTGGTTTCCACACCACCATTGGTTCCGCTTTTGAAATGGGTCTGGGAGAGACCTCCTGTGTTTCCTGCGGACAGTGTATTGCAGTCTGCCCGACCGGCGCACTTCAGGAAAAATCCCAGGTGGATGAAGTTCTTGCTGCCATTGCCGACCCATCTAAGCATGTGATCGTCCAGACAGCCCCGGCTGTCCGCGCTGCTTTGGGAGAGGAATTTGGCTATCCCATTGGCACTAATGTAGAGGGCAAAATGGCTGCTGCCCTGCGCCGGATCGGTTTTGATGGCGTATTTGACACCAATTTCAGTGCAGATCTGACCATTATGGAAGAAGCACACGAATTTTTAGACCGTGTGCAGAACGGCGGTGTTCTTCCACTGATCACCTCCTGTTCTCCAGGATGGATCAAATACTGTGAACACTATTTCCCGGATATGACAGAGAACTTATCCAGCTGCAAATCTCCTCAGCAGATGTTCGGCGCCATCGCCAAATCCTACTATGCTGAAAAAATGGGATTAAAACCAGAGGACATTGTCTCTGTCTCCATCATGCCATGTACTGCCAAGAAATTCGAGATTCAGAGACCAGACGAGGCTGCTAACGGTGTTCCGGATGTGGACTATTCCCTGACTACCAGAGAACTGGCCCGGATGATCCGCAAAGTGGGACTGCGCTTTACCACACTTCCAGACGAGGGTTTTGACTCACCACTGGGTCTTGGAACCGGCGCCGCTGTGATCTTCGGTACTACCGGAGGCGTCATGGAAGCAGCGCTCAGAACTGCAGTTGAGACTTTGACCGGCGAAGAACTGGCATCCTTGGATTTCAATGATGTCCGCGGCATGGAAGGCATCAAAGAGGCCACCTATCCGGTTGCCGGCATGGAGATCAAGGTTGCTGTGGCTTCTGGTCTTGGAAATGCGAAAAAATTATTAGAAATGGTAAAATCCGGTGAACGCACCTACCACTTCATCGAGATCATGGGCTGCCCAGGCGGCTGCATCAACGGCGGCGGTCAGCCGCAACAGCCGGGCTACATCCGCAATACTGTAAATATCCGCGCATTAAGAGCCAGTGTTCTGTATCAGTCCGATAAAGAGAACCCGATCCGCAAATCTCATGAGAATCCGGCAATTAAGGAATTGTATGAGACTTACCTTGGTGAACCGGGAAGTGAGAAGGCACATCATCTGCTGCATACTTCTTATGTGAAACGGACGATCAATTAGAAGAATCTGTAGTCGTAAACATTCAAAACGCTCAGGTCTTCGGATCAGGTTACCCGATGTATCGTGCATCTGGTAACCCTGTCCAAAGTCTGAGCGTTTTATTATGCCAATATTACCTTTTCAATCTCCTGATCCATCAAAAATATGTAACAATAACCTTCTTTCCCATCTCTTCCATCGTGCCCTGGATCTGCTCCACCAGATTCTGTCTGACTCCCAGATCAAACGGCAGCTCCGGATTCTGATAGGCCGGATTAACTGCCTTTCCCACATACAGATGCAGTTCCGTACACTCCTCAATCAGCATCTTCGCCACCATAGATCCGCCATTTCCCCGGTCCAGTTCCTCAAAAAACTCTTCTGAAACCGTCTCATTCTTCACGTACCGCTTTAACAGACTTAATGTCCGGTTCAAGGTCAGCACACCCTCTGTCACCAGATCGATCCCGTCAATAAAGGAAATAGGCGGAATCTCCGGATCTTCATGATCATACGATATATCCAGACTGCGCCTTAACACCCTGGAGACAATGGCGGCGCTGGTTCCACCGCAGACGATCCTTCTGGCATCCTCGTCCTCCATAAATGCCCGCACCATAGCTTCATCCTCCTCCGGATGCTCCGCAGGTCCCGTCATCAGATGCACCGGACGCCCTTCAATGATCCGCATACAGGCGACCGTCGTGTCATCCCCCGGCCGGAACAGATACAGCTCATCACAGGCATGGCAGAGCACATTAGCCAGACGGGAGGCCGATACCGTCAAAGCCGCCTGCTTCAACGCATACGCTGCGATATCTTCCCACTGCCATCCATAATTCAATAACTGCCCCGCTCCCGCATTGATGGTGCCATCGCTCATCAGGATCATCACATCCCCTTTCCGGGCCTGGAACCGGTACTCATTGATCTTTTTTCCCTTAATCTCCCTGAGATTTCGTGGAATCTCCATCAGTTCCCCATCCCGGATAAAAATACACCCTGGATTGTCAAACTCCACCAGATATGCTGCCCCATCGTGGGACACCTGCAAAATACTGAATGTGGAATACGCTACCTGCCGCTCCTGGCAGATAGGCAGTGTCTCCACGATAGTTTCCACACATTCCTCCAATGCCGCTCCATTTAAGAACATGGTTCCCAGTATTTTAGAGGTCAGTGTGGATAAAATATTGGCCTTAACCCCACTTCCCATGCCATCTGCCAGAATCAGAATATCAGAATCCTCCGTTTTCAGGATCTCCACCTTGTCCCCGCAAAGCACCTCAGAAAATTTATTCAGACTTTTATATGCCACATCTACCTGAATTCCCATCAGCGGACCTCACTTTCACTGCCATCCTCCAACAGAGAACGGCACAGCCTGGTCAATGTGGTCTTTGTCTCTGCGGTCGTTTCCCCCAATAGTCCGGCAATTTCCTGGGCCACCATCATCTGTTTATGGATCACCTTCTGCGCCAGGTCAATGGTATCCAGCTTCTTCTCATACTCCTCCCGCAGCTGCTCCTCTTCCCTGGTAATGTCAATAAATGTCGCCAGCACCGCATCCTCCTTCTCTATGTATACAATATTCTGAAGAGTGGAGAGATGGTATTCCGAATAAGTCACTTTCTTGCCATGGATATTCTGATGTGTATCATAAACCCACTGGAAATCCACCGGATCAATAAATTCATACAGATACATTTCCAGTGCCTCTGCCCTGGTTTTTCCGAAATATTTCTCACCCACGCTGGAATATTCCATGATCTTCATGTCCTTATCCACGATCAGAACAATGTTTGGCGAAGTCTCCATCACCAGATTAGACAGGGATTCTGCCTTATCATGCATATACGGAATGCACATATTCAGCTCCGCCTTCTTCTGGAACACTGCTACCGCCTTGTCACGGCAGGACGAATAACCGCAGGCACCGCAATTTAACTCATCCTTCGGTCCATGTTTTCCGATTTTAGCCAGAATCTCCCGTATCTGCTCCTCTGTCGGCTTCTGTTCCACTGGCGAACGGTCCATATATGCCTTGTGAAGCTTCACGCCTTCTGCCATATCACAGGCAGCTGCCTCTTCTACCGGCTCTTTTGCAATGGTCTCCTCCATATCCAGTTTCACCTTAAACCGGGAAATGGAGCGGTCTTCCACCGTTGGCCCTTTGATGCAGCCGCCGGAGCAGCTGTTCATCTCGATAAAGCAGCCGTTAATCTCGCCCCGCACCATGCTCTCACATAAATCAATGCAGTTGCGGATGCCGTGGACATAAAATTTGCGGTAATGATCCACTTGTTTTTCTGTAGCAAGAACGGAGTTTACCACCCCGTTCGTCACCGGATACAGCCGGTTTACCTTCGGATCGATCCGTTCCAATGGTTCAGCCTCACACTCCTGGATCTCAATCTGCTCCTGTTTCAGCCAGTTTTCTACCTCCTGGAAATTCAGTACCGCATCAATACAGTCATTATGCCGCAGATCCATGGATTCTTTCTTCTTGGCGATACACGGACCTAAAAATACCACCTTCGTATCCGCTCCATACTCCTTCTTCAGAAGGCGCCCATGGGCGATCATCGGTGAGACCACAGGCGCCAGATACGGCACCAGCTTTGGATAATAGATCTCGATCAGATCATTGACACTTGGGCAGCAGGTAGTAATGATATTCTCCATGGTTCCCTGCTCCAGAAGAGCTGTATACTCTCTTGTCACCAGAACGGCCCCCTCGGACGTCTCCCGCACATCCGCAAATCCCAGTTTTTTCAGGGCTGCTTTCACCTGCCCCGGCTCCTTGAATTTCAAAAGCCCCATATAGGATGGCGCCATAGATACCACCACCCGGTCCCCATCTGCCAGAAAGCCTCTGACCCGTTCCAGGTCACTGACCAGAGTTTTGGCAGACTGTGGACAGATCTGCAGACAGGTTCCACATAAAATACACCGGTCCTCCATGATCTCCGCCCTGCCATCCCGGATCATGATCGCCTTTACTTCACAGTTACGGATACATTTGTAACAGTGCTTGCATCTGGACGCTTTTAAATCGATGATTCCCATAAATTTGACCCCCATATGTATATTTGATACCGTTTATTTCTTTGCGTTTTCGCCATGCGTATTCACTTTGTTTGCTTCGCTCTTTACGCCATGTTCATTCATAAGATGCCATAAAACGGCATCTTATTTCATGTCGGGCTGCGCCCTATAGAAATAAACCTATGAGAAGTCCTTTGTGAGCAAGCTCCCACGGGCTTCTCACAGATTCATAAATAAAATCCTTTCGTTTGCCATAGGCGGAAACCCACTACCTTCAGGTGGTGGGAGGAGCCTTGTAAATCTTTCGTCATTACCCCTGACTCTCAATATATTTTTGTATGGTAGCTGACGATACTTCTCCGATGCTACAAGCAAAATATCCGTCTGACCAAAATATCTTTTTCTTCCAATACTGTTTAGACAGAAGCGAACCATATTTGTGCCATAAATAATACGTTGTTTCTTGCTTTACAATTTTGACAATATCGCAAACCCTATCTATGATCCATAATTCACCTCAAAACATTGATTTTCATTAATTGTTATTATATAATATATTTAGTGAAATATCTATGAAAGGAGTACATCTATGGAACAGATGACGATTACAGCTAAAATTCAAATAGTCGTAGATGAAACAGATAAGGTTTTGCTTGATGAAACGATGTCTGTTTATCGTAATGCCTGTAATTATGTTTCAGACTATGTATTCCGTACTCATGACTTAAAGCAGTTTTCACTTAATAAGATTTTGTATTCTACTTTACGAGAAAAGTTTAACCTTAAATCGCAAATGGCTCAGTCTGTTTTAAAGACTGTTATCGCCAGATGTAAGACCATTCTTGAGAATCAAAATGAATGGATGAAACCCTCGTTCAAAAAGCCTCAGTATGATTTGGTTTGGAACAGAGATTATTCCTTAACACAAAACTGCTTTTCGATCAATACGCTAAACGGTCGTGTGAAGTTATCTTATTTTGCAGATGGAATGTCTAAGTATTTCGACCATACGATTTATAAGTTTGGTACAGC